>Ga0247810_10001070_pt1 | contig 19075 bp, 22 predicted proteins | sample UWRJL119311C1_FD_179918 | JGI IMG/M metagenome (GOLD analysis project Ga0247810, IMG submission 179918) | Plant litter microbial communities from Arlington Agricultural Research Station in Wisconsin, United States - UWRJ-L119-311C-1 | ecosystem: Environmental > Terrestrial > Plant litter >... | reverse complement strand
CGCAACCCGCAGACCACAGCGGCCCGGCTGGCATCCATCGCGCAGGTTCATCCGCAGCTGCGCGGCGCGATCGCCGCAAACCCCGCCGCCTACCCGGAGCTGCTCACCTGGCTCGGCCAGGTGGACCAGAGCCCCGCCGTCCAGCACGTGCTGGCCGCGCGCGGGATCGTCGGGCCGCCCACCCCGCCGAAGCGCGGCATCCCCGGCATCGTCCTCGTGATCGTCGCCATCGTCGCCCTGTTGCTCGGCGGCGGCGGCGGTTTCCTTCTCGCGAATGTGCTCGGAGCGGGCTCATCCTCGAGCGAGGAGAAGCCTGCCGACGAGGAGCCCGAGGAGCCGGAAGCCCTCGCGCTCGAGGACGCGGACGGGTGCTCGGCGCGCGAGTTCGGCGCGCTGATGGATTCCACCGTCGACGCGGCCGACATCACGGCCCTCGACGAGATCCCGGTCGAGGACATCCTCACCATCGGAAACTCGATCTACTGCGCCGGCGATTACAGCACGGAGGACCCGGAAGCGGATCGCCCTCGCTTCTCGCTGGTGATCCTGGAGACCGGCGAGGACGGCCTGGACGAGATCGCCACAGCACTGGAGGACGCCGGGTTCGAACCGGCGGACAACGCGGGTGGTCGTGGTCTCCTCTGGAGCGACGGCGAGACGCAGGCCTACGCGGCCGACTTCGAGGAAGCCGCCGGAGACACCGATCTCGTCGACGACCCCGCCCAGCTCATCGCCGTCGGGTTCTGGCCGGCCGCCTAGCCGCGCTTGGCGAACTGCACGGGCTCCTCGAGGTAGGGCTCCCAGACGGCGCGGAGCTCGTCGGGGATCCGCTCCGGTCGCCCGGTCGCCGCCGTCACCATGACGAGCGTCGTGGCGGCCTTCGTGTACAGCACGCGCGGCGTGACCCCGATGGGCGAGTAGAGCTCGTAACAGATCTCCAGGCTCGCGCCGCCGATGCGCCCCACCCACATCTCGATGTCGATGGGCGCCCGCATGTAGGGGATCGGCGCGAGGTATTCGATCTCCTGACGCGCGATGAGACTGATCGTCTCGGCGCCGGGGCGGGCGTCGATGACCGCCGTCGGGGCACCCTCGAAACCCTCGTCCGGACGCCAGAAGGCCTGGATCCGGGCCTCTTCGAGAAGGCGGAGCATCTCGGCGTTGTTGACGTGGGCGTAGGCGTCGAAATCACTCCAGCGGAGCGGGATCGCGATATGGAGACGGGTCACCCGCCCCACGCTACAGCGCAACGATGAACGCGGTTGGGTATCGGTTGTGTAACAACAACGATTTTTCTTTGCTCGCAAGAAATGCAGGTCAGAGTCCTGTTCCGTGGCGCGTCGCCGCTTCAGGCCACGATGCGCCCCGCTCCGGTGCGTTGCTAGGGTGATCGGCGGCCCTCCACCGTGCCCCACGGTGAGCGGCCGCGAAGTACATTCAGGCCGCGCTCGCATCGCCCTCGGGCGGTGCAGAACGTATGGTCGCCCGTGCTGTGGAGCCGCTCCGTAGTGGCTGAACCCGGGCCCGCCCGCGCACCGCGCAGGCCGGCAGCCCGTGCACGGGGACCCGGACCGTTACCCGAACAGCCGGACGCTTCTTCGCGAGCGCCCTGCTCCCAGGAACACGTGACCGACACCATCGCCGTCAAGGCAGACCACCTTTTCAAAGTGTTCGGACGACGCCCCAAGGATGCCGTCCGCCAACTCCGGGAAGGCGCCTCCCGCGCCGACATCGCCGGGCTCGGAACCGCCGCCGTCATCGACGCCTCCTTCGAGGTCCGCACCGGCGAGATCTTCGTCGTGATGGGCCTCTCCGGCTCCGGCAAGTCGACCCTGATCCGGATGCTCAACGGGCTTCTCGACACGACCTCCGGCAGCGTGTCCATCGGCGGCGACCCCATCACCGGGATCGCGCCCGCCCGCCTGCGGGAGGTGCGGCGGAAGCGCGTCTCGATGGTGTTCCAGCACTTCGCCCTGCTCCCCCACCGCACGGTGCTCGACAACGTCGCCTACGGCCTCGAGATCCAGGGGGTCCCGAAGGCGGAGCGCCTCGAGAGGGCTCGCCGCACCGTCGCGGTCGTCGGCCTCGACGGTTGGGCGGACTCGTACCCCTCGGCTCTCTCCGGGGGGATGCAGCAGCGCGTCGGCCTGGCGCGGGCGCTGACCGCCGACACGGACGTGCTCCTCATGGACGAGGCGTTCAGCGCGCTCGACCCGCTCATCCGGCGCGAGATGCAGGAGCAGTTGCTCGAATTGCAGGCCGAACTCGGCAAGACGATCATCTTCATCACCCACGACCTCAACGAAGCGATGTTCCTCGGCGACCGGATCGCGGTCATGCGGGACGGACGCATCGTCCAGGTCGGAACGCCCGAGGACATCCTCACCGACCCGGCGAACGACTACGTCGCCCAGTTCGTCCAGGACGTCGACCGTGCTCGCGTCCTCACCGCCGGCAACGTCATGGAACGACCGCGCCTCGTCGTCTCCGAGTCCACCGGACCGCGGACGGCACTCCGCACCATGCGAGACGGATACGCCTCCGGCGTCTACGTCGTCGGTCGTGACCGGAAGCTCCTCGGGGTGGTCAGGGACCGCGACGCGATGCGCCAGCTGCAGAAGGGCGAGACCTCGCTGACCCCCGTCATCCGGCCCGTCCCCCAGGCCGTGAGCGTGGACGATCTGCTCATCGATCTCTTCATCCCGGCCGTCGAGTCGCCGGTTCCTCTGGCCGTGCTCGACGGGGAAGGGCGCCTGGTCGGGGTCATCCCGCGCGTCACCCTGCTCGCCGCGCTCGGGCCCGGCTCCGCCGCCACGGGCGAACTGACGCTTCCCGTGTCCCCCACGGTGATCGACGAACTCCTCGCGACGAGTGATCCCGAGATCACCGACGGATCGACGGAGGTGCGCTGATGGACGGCTTCCGTATTCCGGTCGGCGCCTGGGCCGACGACGCCCTGGATTGGGCGAAGGACACCTTCGCGGTCGTGTTCGACGCGGTCGACGTCGCCTTCGAGTGGATGGTCCTCTCGCTCACCGACCTCCTCATGCTCGTCCCGGCCGTGGCCCTCATCCTCGTGCTCGCCGTGATCGGCTGGGTGTTCCGCTCCTGGCAGCTCGCCCTCGGCACGGTCGCCTCGTTCCTGCTGATCATCGCGATGGACCAGTGGGAGACATCGATCCAGACCCTTGCGCTCGTGCTCGTGTCCGCCGCCATCGCCATCGTCGTGGCCGTGCCACTCGGCATCCTCGCCGCGAAGAACGCGACGGCGAGCGCCATCATGCGCCCCGTGCTCGACTTCATGCAGACGATGCCGGCCTTCGTCTACCTGATCCCGGCGATCACGTTCTTCAGCATCGGCGTGGTCCCCGGCGTCGTGGCGACGATCATCTTCTCGCTGCCCCCGGGCGTCCGCTTCACCGAGCTGGGCATCCGCGGCGTCGACACCGAACGGGTCGAGGCGGGGCACGCCTTCGGCGCGACCCCCGGGCAGATCCTGCGCGGCATCCAGTTGCCGCTGGCCGCGCCCACGATCATGGCGGGCATCAACCAGGTCATCATGCTGGCGCTGTCCATGGCGGTCATCGCCGGCCTCGCCGGGGCCGACGGGCTCGGCAAGGAGGTCGCCGCGGCCATCGCGACCCTCAACGTGCCGCGCGGCGTCGAGGCCGGACTCAGCGTCGTCGTCCTGGCGATCTTCCTGGACCGGGTCACCTCGGCTCTGGGCACTCCGGCCGACCACCGCCACTCGCTCCGATCCATCCTCCGCCGTCGTCGCGCAGCGACCTCGGCCCCCTGAACCACCCGAAGGCCCGCCTCGGCGGGACACAGAGAGAGGAACCCCATGATGGGAACACGCACCAAGACACGCAGCCTTGCCATGATCGGCGGTGTCGCAGGCGTCGCCCTCGCGATCGCCGGTTGCGCTGACGGAGGCGCCAGCACCGGCGACGCCGGAGACGACAAGGGCACGATCACGCTCGGCTACATCCCCAGCTGGACGGACGGTCTCTCGACCGCCTACCTGCTCGAGGACCAGCTCGAGAAGCTCGGCTACACCGTCGAGATGGAGACGCTCACCGAGGCGGCCCCGCTCTACACCGGTCTCGCCAACGGCGACATCGACATCTACCCGTCGGCATGGCCCGAGGTCACCCACGCGAAGTACATGGAGGAGTACGGCGACGACATCGAGGATCTCGGCGCCTACTACGACAACGCGAAGCTGACCATCGCGGTCCCGAGCTACACCGACATCGACTCGCTCGACGACCTGGCGGCGAACGCCGACATGTTCGGCGGCGAGATCTACGGGATCGAGCCGGGTGCCGGCCTGACCGGCGTCACCGAGGACTCGATGATGCCCGCCTACGGCCTCGACGACTACAAGCTCGTCACCTCCTCCACGGCGGCCATGCTCACCCAGCTCGGCAACGCCATCGAGGCGGAAGAGGACATCGTCGTGACCCTCTGGCGTCCGTTCTGGGCCAACTCGGCCTTCGACATCAAGGACCTCGAGGACCCGAAGGGGGCCATGGGCGACACCGAGGCCCTGCACTTCCTGGGCACCACCGGCTTCGCCGACAAGTACCCGGACGCCGCGAAGCTCATCGCCGGCATCCAGCTCGACGACGAGGCCTACGGCTCGCTCGAGGACACGGTCGTGAACCAGTACGGCGAGGGCCGTGAGGCCGAGGCGATCGACGCCTGGCTCGCGGCGAACCCCGACGCCTTCGAGGGTCTCCTCACCGACTGACGCTCTCCATGACGAAGGCCCCGCACGGATCTCTCCGGCGGGGCCTTCGTCATGTCCCGATCAGTCGCGGGTGAGCTTGCGGTACGTCGAACGACCGGGCTTGTTCGCGTCGGGGCCGAGGCGCTCCAGCTTGTTCTCCTCGTACGACTCGAAGTTGCCCTCGAACCAGTACCAGTTGGCCGGGTTCTCGTCCGTGCCCTCGTAGGCGAGGATGTGGGTCGCGATCCGGTCGAGGAACCACCGGTCGTGAGTGATGACCACGGCGCAACCGGGGAACTCGAGGAGCGCGTTCTCGAGCGAGCCGAGGGTCTCGACGTCCAGGTCGTTGGTGGGCTCGTCGAGCAGGAGGAGGTTTCCGCCCTGCTTGAGCGTCAGCGCCAGGTTGAGGCGGTTGCGCTCACCACCGGAGAGCACGCCTGCCTTCTTCTGCTGGTCCGGGCCTTTGAAGCCGAACTGGCTGACGTAGGCGCGGCTGGGGATCTCCGTCTTGCCGACCACGATGTAGTCCAGCCCGTCGGAGACGACCTCCCACAGGTTCTTGTTCGGGTCGATGCCGCCACGGCTCTGGTCGACGTACGAGATGTCGACCGTGTCGCCGATCTTGAGGTCACCGGAGTCGAGCGGCTCGAGGCCGACGATCGACTTGAACAGCGTCGTCTTACCGACACCGTTGGGGCCGATGACGCCGACGATGCCGTTGCGCGGCAGCGTGAAGCTGAGGCCGTCGATGAGGACGCGGTCGTCGAAGCTCTTCTTGAGGTTCTTGGCGTCGATGACCTGCGAACCGAGACGCGGACCCACGGGGATCACGATCTCCTCGAAGTCGAGCACCCTGGTCTTCTCCGCCTCGGCGGCCATCTCCTCGTAGCGGGCGAGACGCGCCTTCGACTTCGCCTGGCGGCCCTTCGCGTTCGAGCGCACCCAGTCGAGCTCGCCGGCCAGACGCTTCGCGAGCTTCTGGTCCTTCTTGCCCTGGATGTCGAGGCGCTGGGCCTTCTTCTCCAGGTAGGTCGAGTAGTTGCCCTCGTAGGGGTAGAGGTGACCGCGGTCGACCTCGGCGATCCACTCGGCGACGTGGTCGAGGAAGTACCTGTCGTGGGTGACGGCGATGACGGCGCCCGGGTACTTGGCGAGGTGCTGCTCGAGCCAGAGCACGCTCTCGGCGTCGAGGTGGTTGGTGGGCTCGTCGAGGAGCAGCAGGTCGGGCTTCTCGAGCAGGAGCTTCGCGAGCGCGACGCGGCGCTTCTCACCACCGGAGAGGTTGGCGACCGGCCAGTCGGACGGCGGGGTGCGCAGCGCGCTCATCGCCTGCTCGAGCTGGGAGTCGAGGTCCCACGCGTCGGCGGCGTCGATGTCCTCCTGCAGCGTGCCCATCTCGGCCATCAGCTTGTCGAAGTCGGCGTCCGGCTCGGCCATCTCCATGCCGATCGCGGCGTGACGGTCGATCTTCGCTTTGATCTCGGCGAAGGCCTCCTGCACGTTCTCGAGGACGGTCTTCGTCTCGTCGAGCTCCGGCTCCTGCATGAGGATGCCGACGGAGAAGCCGGCGCTGAGGCGCGCCTCACCGTTGCTGGGGGTGTCGAGCCCGGCCATGATCTTGAGGATCGTGGACTTACCCGCACCGTTCGGACCGACCATGCCGATCTTCGCCCCCGGGAGGAACGACATCGTGACGTCGTCGAGGATGAGCTTGTCGCCCACCTTCTTGCGGGCGCGGACCATGGAATAGATGTACTCGGCCATGCGCCCAGTCTACGGACGCGGCCGGGTCGCCATCGCCACCGTGGTCGCCTGTGCGGCGCAGTCTCAGCCGACGTCGACGGTGGAGCCGACGAGGCAGGTGCCCGTGTCGAGCACCGGCAGCACGACGCTCTGGTACCCGACGTTGCCCCACTGCCCGATGAGACAGTCGCCGCCGATGAGCACCGAGAACTGGATGTTGTCGGCGTCCAGGTCGATCGCGGTGCGGTCGGCGGTGAGCTCCATTGCCGAGCGGTCGAAGCCGGCGGCCACGAGCGCGTCGATGAAGGCGGGGCCCTGCGGGTCGCCCTGCGCGGCCACCAGGTCACTGTTGGTCGTGTCGAACCACGGCTTGTTGTCCTCGGCGGACCCGTCCGGCACGAACACGGCCGGGGCGTCGGGTGCTGCGGTGGCGGACGACGAACTGGACGAGGAGGGGCGGGGAGCGGGAGCCGGGTCGGGCTCCGACGTGCATCCGGCAAGGAGAAGGACCACGACGGCACCGAGGACCAACCGTCTCGCCGACATCCGCGCTCCTCTGCGACCGGGTGTCGCCTCCATTCGATTCTATGGTCGCGGCGGAGTTGCCCCGGTCAGAAAGGGACCGGGAGGGCGTCCTCGGTGACCGGCTGCTCCGCGGCGGTCGCTTCGATCGTCTCCGGGAACTCCTCCGCGGCGGTCGCGGCCTCCCCCTCGGCCGGGGCGTTGGTGGTCACGACGCTGCGGCTGAAGCTCGACGTGCCCCAGGACAGGTCGTGACCGAGGGCGTCGGCGTCGATCTCGATCGTGGTGCCGGTGCGCTCGCCGTTCTCCCAGTCGCGGATGCGGAGCCGGCCCGTGACGACGACGCGGTCACCCTTGTTGACGGAGCCGATCGTGTTGATGGCGAGCTGACGGAAGCCGGTGATCGTGTACCAGTTGGTGTCGGCATCGACCCACTGGGACTTCGTGCGGTCGTAGCGGCGCTGGGTGGAGGCGAGCCGGAACGAGGTGATCGGCAGCCCCGCAACCATTTCTAAAAGAGTGGTCCGGAAAATGTTCATAACTCGTTCCGCAGAACGATCGTTACCCCACCAATCTGGCGGAGTGTCAGTAGAAATCACATGCCCGAAGTGCCGCAATCAAGCAACCGTCATCCGAGACGGAAAAGTTAAGTTCCACTTCGATAATGAGGGTAACCAATGCGACTTCGTGCAGACGGCCAGCTCACGAGGCAAAGGCGGCACTCCCGCGCGACTCGCCACGCCCCATCCGGGACCGCTCACTCATCCGTTTCCTGCGCAAGACGAGAGCGTGGCCAAGGCGAAGAAGCCGGCCAAGCCCCCCACTCCCCCAGCGCCTCGAGCCCATTGCCCTGCCTGCGGATTGCGGATCCGGTTGGCGGGGTCCTCGCCCTCCGGGTTGATCGCCCACATTCGTCCCTCCGGACAGTGGTGCCGCGGCGGTGCGCGACCAACCGAACAGCAGCGAGAACAAGAGAAGGAACGCAAGAAAAGCCGTCGCCGGCGAGGTAGCGTTTGGACGGTCTCTGGAGGCCTACCCACGCATGGGAAACGACGGTGATCGAGTTCACCTCTTTCACCCGGATAATCTCGTTCAAGCTTGAGTCTGTTCAGATCGGCATGCCGAGGAAGCCCTTGCCAAGTGTGACCAGGATCTCCGCCGCTACATCGGCGGTGAGGCCACTACTCAACTGCAGCGCTCCCCGTTTGAGCCTTCGGAGAAACTTCGATGCGCGGGGCCCCTGGACATCACCCTCTTCCTTGAGGACTTCGAGGAACTCCCGGCTGTCAGCTTCGTCCATTCCCAGATCGGCTAGTCGGGCGAGGAGTGCCTTCTCATCTCCTCGGTTGACCGTGGACGTTTGTGTGATGGAGGTACCAGTTGCGACGTTGGTGCCGTCACCGGTGATGTTGTTCGTGATGTTGTAGACGGTCTGAGCCAACTCTGGTGTTGAGGTCACAGTCGGGCCGCCGAGCGAACCAGCATCCGGGAACGACTGCTGCAGATCGAGTGCAAATTCCATGGCTCGTGTCCGAATAGTGTCGGTGATCCCAAGCAGCGACTGCGTCGAGATGACGTTCCAGGCGGAGAAAAGATCGTGATACTGAATGCCGAACACGCCCGATTTCTGATAGCGCTGAACGTCGAAAGTAGTCCAGGGGCGGCGAGGGTCCGTGTCACCTTCGCCAATCGAAAAGGCCTGAATCTCCGCAAGGGGCTGCCGCAGTGGGACTTCCCAAAGATGCTCCATCCCGTTCGGTTTGGACGAAAGCTGATGATGAACCTGGGAGCGCATTGGACCCGAGAACAGCCCCATCACGTTCGTCGTCAGGACGCGGTAGGCAGGGAGAGTCGCGTCATCGGCATACCCGCCTAGTTCCTGTCGCGCCCACTCAACAATTGTCACTGCGCCGAGACGAGTCGCTGCGATCTGCACCTTGCGCAGAAGGTCTGGAACAGGAATCGACGAGTCAGTGCTCGCGTCGAGGATCTCATCGAGAACGGTCATGGAGTGAACATATCGGCCCCTTGTCGTCCCGTGTCGCCACCCGAGCGAGGGATACCACTAGCAGTAGAACGGTCAGTAGGCTCGGGCAACCCATAAGGAGATCTACGATGAACAAGATGCTTGTGGCTCTTGCTGCCCTTGGATTGCTCGTTAGCGTCGGCGGCTGTTCCGGCCCGCTCACACCTTCGCCCGCGGAGCCTCCAAAGACATACGCAACGGTCGTCGAGCTCAAGGATGCTTTCGTCAAGGCTGGCGGGGAGTGCCCGGACTGGGTCCAGGGCGACCGAATCACGAACGCTGCGCAGTCTGGCGACTGCTCGAGCAGCACGGTGCTCTCCATTTACTTGAGCGAAGCCAAGCGTGACGAGACAATCGCGAACTTGAAGAATTTGTCTGATCTAGGCGTCCACCTTCTCGTGGGCGAAAACTGGATCATAAATACAGAAGACCCCGAGACGTATGCGGACCTTTTGGGCGGGACAGTCGTGCGCTCGTGAAGACCAATTCAGCCGACGACGACTTGGACACACCGAATTGCCCGACCCACTTAACGCGGATGGAGCTCGGTGGGACTGCTGAGGATCCGGAGTGGTGGTGCATGTCATGCTCTCTCTGAAGTCTCAGAGCGTGTCCAAACCGGCCCGTACAGAGGCAGAAGAAACTCGCCGCGCCAAGTTCGCGCAGCGTTGGTTTGTCATCTCGGCAGTCGGAATAGCAGTTGCAGGGCTGGAATCGGTCGTTGGAGAGGGAACTCTGACCGAAACTCTCGCTCGAATTGTTGCCACTCTGTTCGTGTTGAGCGCCACCGTATTCAGTTTGTTGAAGTCGAATGGGGAAGCTCGCGCGCGAGCCGTCCTTGCCCAGATCCAAGGCGAGACCGCGTCACATCTCCTCGAGGAGCAGAAGCTTCTCAAGGCCGAGAAAGAACGCAGCGCCATCCTTCTGGGACACAACTTGGAAGAGGTCTTCGACTCGATCGATGCCTTAGCGAGGCTCCCAACGAGTGATCGTCCAGCCGAGATCGCTGCGGTGCAACAATCGGCTGCAGTACAGACCAAGGAAGGTGTCGGAGCGGTCGACGCCAGAGCTGCCTATTTCCGAGTGGTCGACGTGACTGCTGAGGTGAGGAAGATGCGCCCCAGCAAGGTTGCGAGCTCGGTCGACCGCACCGATAAATTCAGTGCCGAGTTTGATGAGGATAGCGGGCGCGACTCGAACGTCTGGGAAGTCCTAGATGGCTCCGAACCGACTTTTTTCGTCGAGGACATCTCCAAGCTCAAGGATCCTCGTATCGACACTTCGGTACAACGGGAGTACGCGACATTCATTACAGCTACCGTCTCCGCAGGGGGCCTCGCATTCGGCATTCTGACTGTCAACGCCCGCTCTCCTGGAAGCCTCGTGCGAGAAGACACGTTCCTCGTTCAGGCACTCGCAAGGGCACTAGCGATTGCCGAGCTGCTGACGCTGAGCCCTCAAAAGTACAAAGCGATGTACGAAGCGACCCGCCTCCGTTCCCTTAGAAAGTCGCTCGCGAGGGATAGAATCAATAACACGGAGACTTCCCCGGAGGAGGCAACAGATGAGTGAAACCATCGTGTGGAGCGCAGACACTGGGCGCTACGTCGAGCTAGATTCGACTAGCTCGCGCGCTACTGCCGTTGCAGAGATTCGCAAGCAATTGCGTGAGGACTCGTCTAGTGAGAAGGTCCGAGAGGAACGGTCTCAATCCAGACTTCGGTGGTCCGAGGCTTCATAGGGCGAAGGCCATTTCTCTCGCCCGACATATGTAGTGCAGGGCCGGCTGCTCCATTTCTTGATTCACGGAGCACGCATGATGGACTGGCACCCCCTCCTCGCCGCAGTGGAGGACGCCCCTGGGTTCTGGCGCATGGTCGCGCAGTACAACACGACATACGGACTGATTCGCTTGGTGAAGCGACAAGGCGAACTCTGCTATCGCGCGGAAGTGATCAAACGCCCCGGCGAAGAACCTTTGCTAGTTAGCTACGAGTCCAGCCTAAAGAAAGCAGCTTGGGCCGTGCACGCAAAGCATCTGACTTTTATGTCGCGTCCTGGCCCTGCGAATGGACGCCTGGATATCGGCGGCTCCCATGGCCCATTGGCCCCCCGGTCTGAAAAGATCGAGGGGTGAGCGCCCCCGACGACGTGCCGAATTTTTCCGCGTTCGACAACCTCGAGCCCACCCGATCATTCGTCGAGAGCATCAATCGGATTATTGAAACGACGAACCTCAATCAGAAGATCGGATTTCAGCACCTCGACGTTATGACGTCGATCGCCCCGGCGCTTTCAGCCTTCGCTGAAAACTCTCCAGCCATGAGTGCGATGGCTGCGGCGGCAACTGCCCAAGCAGGCATGCTGGTTGATTTCTCGCGATACCTACCTCCCAGCGTCCCTCTCTTCGATCAGTCGTGGATCTCTGAGGTTGTGGGCGCGACCCGACTCTACGAAAGTCTCGATTTAACCCCCATAACAGGAATTGTCGAGCAGATCGCGTCCTCGCTCCCTAGCCTCACCACCGCCTGGGCCATGCCAGGGTTCGAAGTCCTCACCAAGGGTTTCCAGGGACTAGCTGACGGGCCAGCAGATTCATTCGGCTCGCTCTTCGACGTGCTTCGGCGCGACGACCTGCTGAGTGCACACTTTGATGACGTGATCGCTTCCACTCAGGGCTCGGGCTCATTTGGATTCGATTTTCGGCAGTTTGAAGCGAGCGTTGCGAGCCTGTCCGACCGTCTCGAAGAACGACCCGACCTAGAGGCTGAAGCCGAGAACGCGGTACACGATATCCAGGAAGCAACGGGCTTCAGGGATGAGACCATGCTGAGCCTGGCGAGCTCAGTTGGCCTCATCCGAGTCGTTCGAGCGCATCACCCGACTGGTCCCGCGATCGCCATGGGCGTTACGGCTGGCCTGATGTACTTCATGGGCCACTACTTCGATCCCAGCGAGGCTGTAGAAGCAGTTGCGGTAGGCGGCGGCGTGTATCTCGCGCTAAACGCGGCGATTCATAAGCACATGGGGTAGCTCTCCCGCATTCAACCCCTAGACCGAAGTTCTGCGATACCCGCCTCGGCTGCAGAGAGTCGTGCCTCGTGGTCAGCCCCCACGACTCCGAACCCGACAGCGGCGAACAGGTCGTAGTTGATGCCCGCCGCTGTCCCGTCTTCGTTCGTGTAGACGAACATTCCGAGGCCCGCGGCTTGCAGCTCCTCGGCGAAGTATCCCGGCTCCCACGGCACCTCGTAGTTCGGGTCGTAGTACGGGTTGTCAGGGTTGTCGCGGATGTCGATCTGCGCCTTCATCTGAAACAGATACCGCCCGAGCTCGAGGAAGGCTGCAGCGGGCACCGGGAACGGTACCTCGTTGGTCTTCTTCGTCTTGGTCGAAACGGTCTGCCCGACTCGACCGCTCACGTGCACCGACATGGTTCGCCGCTGACCGGGGAGGCTCGTGACATCGAAATTGTAGGTGTCGACAAGGCTCACCGGGCCGGCTGCCGTGATGCTGCCACCAGCGGAGAGGCTTCCCGAAGTGCTAACCGGACCTGCCCATGTAACCCCCGACGCGGCAAGAGCGGCCACCTCCGCGGCGAGGTCGTCGACCAACGCACGGATGGTCTTGAGCGCTTCTGCAGTCTGCGTCCCTGAGGGGCGCTCAAGCTCGTCAAGACGCTCGGTCACTCTTTCGAGGACGCCGCGGAGCCAACCCCACTCTCCTGTCTGGGCGACAGAGTAGCCCCCGGCCATCAGATCACCTCCGGAGCAAAGTTGAGCTTCACGGTGCTGCCGTCAACGTCTCCCGATCGGGCAATAAGTCGCATTCGGTGTTCTCCCTTTTCGAGGTACGGACTTTCATGGACGCGCACGCGAGCGAAGTCGCCCACGTTGAACGCGCTCAGATACGGTGTTTGCGCGAGGTTGTGCGCGAACGACCAGGATTGTTCGGACGTTCTTCCGGTCATCACTAGCTCGTCTGCGTAGCCCTGAAGTGTGGAAGCCTTTGAGGCCGTGGAGTGTGCAGAGTCGACGAGATCCCATAGCGGGAATCCAGCATCGAGCAGCTTCGGGTCGAGGGACACTGCGGACAGTGCCTCATCCGTCGCTCGACCGCCAATCGAGAAGGCTTGCGACCCGAGCCGCGAACCGTCAATGTCCACGCTGAGGTCGGACACTGACGAATCAGCGAGTCCCACATTGAAGATCTGATCGATGCTGCTCGAGAGTCGCGGAGCGGTGGGCGTTCCGATCTGCGCTACCCACTCAATCCCTTGCCGGTCGGAAGTCCAACGCGGCTGCAGACGGAAGTCGGGGCCGTCCTCGATCTGGGTGAGCTCGCGGATCCTCTGACCCACCGGAGCGACATCGATCCCTCGATAGTCGCGCTCTCGATCACCGGCAATCGGCGAAGGCAGAACAATAGGAACCCCACCGTTCGGCCAGGACATTGCTTGCTGCAGCAGAGCGACGATGATCCCCTGATACGAGCGCGCCGTGCCCTCGGCAATTCTGAAGGTGGTGTCCGTGGTGGGGTCAGATGGTAGCCGTCCCCCCAGGACCGGTAGGAGTGCGCGTCGATCGAAGTACGACCACATGCCTCCCGCCGTCAAGCGCAACTGACCACCGTTCACATGCGAGAACTCGTGAGAACGAATGGGGCCGGCCTGCAGAACCGTGTCTCCGTCGACCGCTGCAAGGAACGTCTTTCCCGTTATCGCAGAGTTGGAGAGTTCCAGGCGCTGCACGTCCGGACTGGTCATGGGGACGACGCACTGTAGGTCACCGACTCCGTTGAGCACGTCAGACCACGATCCCGCGAGAGCCGGGATGCTCTGCAAGCGCCGGCCCGTCAGTAGGTCACCGGTGATGAAATGGACGGTCATGCTCCCACCCCCCGGAGCGATGCCTTCGACCTTTGAGCGGCGATTTCGGCAGCGGTGTAGGGGTCGTCTGACACGACGTTCCAGTTCTGGACAATGCTCGTCCGGCTCGAAGGTCCCGAGGAGCCATAGGGGCTCGGCGGCGCGTACTGGACAGCACCACCATTCGCGTACCCGCCATAAAGGGACTGACGGAGCGCGTACACGCCGGCCTGACCGCCCATCCGAGCGACGTCCGACGCAGTGAGCACATGCTCACCATTGGAGAGTCGATACAGACCCGCGGTGTCTGAGGTGCCCGTACCGGGACCGGAGATCGCGCCACCGTCTGCCTTCTTGGGCACCTGCAGGTACGTGTACTGGTTCGTGTTGACGGGGATGCCGACTACGTTCCCCGACTGGGTGATGGAGTTCAGCAGATCCTTGTACGACTGAAGCTTCGCCGACGCATCGTCGATGCCGTTGAGCTGCATCTGCGTGGCGATCTGCTCAGGTGTGAGCGACAGGGCGTCGTTGTAGAGCTGTACGTCCTCGGTGCTCAGCCCGTACTTGAGACGCAGTTCCTCGAGCGCATCGCGACCACGCTGCATTGCAGCCGAAGCTGCATCCGCACCGGCACCGTTTTCAAGCGCGGCCGCAGCAGCATCCTGCGCAGCCTGAGCCACATCACGGAGGGCATCACGGTTGTCTCGACCGGCCTGCGCATTGATGTCCAAGACAGAGCCGTTCTCCGCAAACGAGTCCGTTGCATCATCGATCGCCTGCTCGAGAGCAGACGCTGCAGCCTCAGCGTCGAGAGCGAGCCCGTAGAACTCACGAATCTCGCCAGCGAGAGAAGCGATCTCTGTCGTTGCAGAACCAGCGGACTTAGCCGTCCCATCAAGACTCTCCGAAAGCCCGTCGTTCGCAGCTTCAGTGTTGTTGTACTCAGCAATGCTCTGAGCCAGCTCGTCAGAAACGGTGCGAATGGCAATCGACGTGGTGCCGTACTCGGTCTTGAGATCCGCGGCACGCTTCTGGTTGCCGGTCAGCCCCTCGCCGGCAGCGTCAAGCTTCCCCGTAACGACATCGAGCGCATCCCCGCCTTCGAGAACGGCGTCCGTGAGTTCCTTCTGAGTAACCCCGTACTTCTCAGCAGCCGAGAACGCCTTCTTCTCCTCAAGGGCAGCAATCACCATGTCGCGGGTGTACTGAGTCACTGCACCTGTCGCCTGGTCCAGGCTGTCGCGGAAGCTGTCCACGCGCGCCTCGCTCTTGGCCTGTTCAGCCACGAATGCGCCAATGACGATAGTCGCGAGCGCGATCGCCCCACCGAATCCGCCTGCCCGTGCAGCCGCTGTTTTCAGCGACACATTGCCGCCGTCGAGAGTGGCTTTGAAAGCCTGCCAGCGCCCCTGTGCGGTCAGAGCAGCGCCACCTGCAAGCAGAGTCGCGGTCGTAGCCGTTCCGAGTGCCAGCGCTGTATTCAGCACCGGCTCAGGCAGGTCGCCAACAGTGTCGACCAGGAACGTTGCTGACTGAGTGAGCGAACGCAGCACATCGTTGGCACCCGAACCCGAACGAATCAGGGCCGTGTCGAACGCACCACCAAGCTTCTCCACGTCGCCGGCGAGATTGTCGAGACGATCCGCAGCAACCTTCGCTGCATAACCCGAATCGTTCGTCTGGTCGACGTACTTCTGAATTCCGTCAGCACCCTGCTCGTACAGGACCGCAGCAGCACGCACGGCATCCGAACCAAAGATGATCCCGAGGGACGCGTTACGCTGCTCCGCCGTCAGATCCTTCAGGCTCGACTGCAACACACCAGAGAACTTCGAGATACCGATGAAGTTGCCCTGCGCGTCATAAGCCGAAATGCCCAGACGATCCATCTCGTCCTTGGCTTCCTTCGACTGCGGCGTCAAACGCTGCAAAGCAGTCTTCAGCGACGTACCAGCATCCGAACCCAGCAGGCCCGCATCCGCGAACGCCGACAGAACACCAGTCGTCTCCTCAATCGACAGACCCGTCTGGTTTGCGACAAGACCCGACTGCGCAAGCGCCTGAGCCAGATCCTCAACATCACCAGCAGCCTTACCCGCACCAGCCGCCAGAAGGTCAGCGATCCGCGGAATATCCGCACCCGTCAGACCAAACTGCTTCATCGAAATCGATGCGATCTCCGCAGCACGCGCCACCTCAAGCTGACCAGCCGACGCAAGCGACAGGGCACCATCAAGGCCACCATTGAGAATCTGCGCCGTCGACAGGCCGGTCTTACCCAGCTCCTCAATCGCATTCGCAGCCTCAGTAGCCGTGAACACAGTCGACGCACCCGCATCAAGGGCCGCCTCACGCAGCAGCCCCATGTTCTCCGCAGACTCCTGCGTCGCAGCCTTCACATTGCTGATCGCCTGATCGAACTGCGCAAAACGGACAATCGCGAGGGCAATCCCTGCTGACGCCAACGCCCCCGCTTTCATTGCGACGCTACCGAGCTCGATGTACGCAGCGCCCTGCGAAGCAAGACGCTTATGCGCCTCATCAGACGTCTCCTTCGTCTTCCGCTTCACCTGCTCCATGCCGGCGAGATAGCCAGCAACCTGAGCAGTGAGGGTTACGGAGACGGTGCGGTTGCCCATCACTCACCGCCACGGACGGCGATGGCTTCGAGCTGCTCGCGCAGGAAATGCGTGACCTCCTCGTGCGTCATCCAAGCTCGCCAGACCTCGACGATCCCGACTGCAAGGCCAACGATCGTTTCCTGCATTGCGTGCTCCGCACCGCGCTCGTCGCCGAGAATGTCACCCCAGACGTAGGTGAGCTGCGCGTTGTCAGACTCGAGGTAAGCCAGCGCCAGACGCGCGATGCGCTCCTGCGCCTGGTCGGAAGCCGAATTGATCTGAACGGACATGGCCGTCTCCTTATTGAATTGTTGGAAATGCAAAAGGGCCACAGTCGCGAAACTGTGGCCCGATGAACCCTCCTCACGAGAGGGCGTGTAGTGCCGGAAAGCGCCAGTACAAAGCGTGCGACGCTGACCAGTACAAAGTTGCTCTCGCGGAAAAAAAATTCCAGGGAGAGATCTGACCTAGACCCGGAGGGGTTTTAGAAGGTGGTTTGGGGGGTCCCCGCCCCCGGTTTGTACTGGTCGGGGCACCAATACAAAGTGCCTCTTAGTCGCGGTCGAAGAGCTCTGCGACGAACTCTCTCATGGGGTCGTTCGAGTATGTGACTGAAGGCGAGTTGCCTTCTTTCGGGGCTATGTTTCCTCGCACCAGTTGCTCCCGTGCTCTTGCTGCGAGACGTTGTGCTTGCAGTGTGAGTGTCTCTTCGTCGGCTCCCGTGAGAAACATCTCTGCATCTGACGGTTTGCCAGGTTCGGTCGAGTCGAGGCGGATGCCGTGACGTGCAGCCACACGTGTGCGCATTGTCTCTAGCTGCGCTGCCGCGAGCTGGCTCTCAATCGAAGTGTCTGAGTCTGAAACGCCAGTCATCAGAGCGAATAGGCCAGTGCTCGGCCGAAGTCGGGCTCTCGAAACTTCTTCCAAATGCCGAGATCATTGGCGGCCTCCGCGAGTGCGGGATTGGCGGTGGTGAAGAGTTCGATGGTCGAACGCCATCTCTTCTCAATGGCGACTCGGAAGACGGCATGAGCTAGGGATTTGTCGTCTGAGCGGAGCGCTCGCTCGAGGATTCGGTTGGCCTCGGTCCAGTCGGCGATTCGGTCGGCTCGGTCTTGTGCGTCTCGGAATGCGATGAGGTCGGATGACGTGTTGCCGGACTTTGCGTCTAGCTGTCGCTCGAGTCGTGCGATCTCTTCGTCGACGAGGTGGAGTTCCTTGGCGTTGAGGGCTTGCATCTGGGACTTGGTTGCTGCCCGTGTCTGATCCCGCTGTTGAGCCTTCCCGGCCTCGCTCAGGGAGGTGTCTCGGTTGATGGCTTCCAGTTCGCGCATCAGGTGGGTCTGAAGGCGGGTTGCTTCGGCGCGAACTTCGTCGATGAGTCCGTCTACGTATGCGACTGACATGGTGTTTCTCCTTAGGCTGTGCGCCGGCGTGCGATGTAGGTCTTCGCTTCGGCGGCGGGGATGATCCAGGTGTTTGCGTGTTTGGTGGCGGGTAGTTCGCCGGTGCTGCAGTCCAGTCGGACTGTGCGGGGCGCTAGTGCTGCCGCCCTGGAGACTTGTTGAACTGTCCATGTACTAGATTCCTCGGATGCCGTTTCTTGCCGCGGGAGTTTGCCGGGTTCGGCATCGGCTTGGAAGGCGAGCATGGAGAGCTCGGTGAGGAGTTGGTAGGTGCGGGTGTCGCCAATCCGATACCGACTGCGGAGTGCCCCGATGTTGGCGGCCTGGTAGAGCATTTGGGCGTCTGCGGTGGTGAGGACCATGACTGGCCCTTTCAGGAGCGTCATGACGTCACCTGCCGATAGTGTGCTGCCGTGTCTGCTGCTACGTGTGCCGTGCTCGCTGCCGTGTTCCCGATCGTCATCCTTACTGTCGTTGTCGAAGGGCGGAGAGTGCATCCGAGAATCCGACGCTTCAAATGGCACAGCAAGGTTTCCGTCGTTGCGCTGACCACGTCAGTTCTTGGGCTCGCGTACTCGGTCGTGGGCGTGCAGCTCGGCGGGTTCGATGAGCGAACTGCGCTTCCGGTGTGGGGGTTCGCCGTCATCTCGCTGGCGGCGCTTACCTTTATCGGAATTCTGCTTCTGGCCACTGCTGAGGCGGACCTTGACGTCAAGGAACCGACTCGGTGGCACCTGTTCAAGGACTTCGTGCGCGGGAAGCGCTCGTAGCCGCTCACTGGGTCACCTCCAGCAGTTCCTCGAGCCGGTCCCTTTTGCAACGGTCGCACGGCAATGGGTAGTTCTCGTGCTGGCTGCACTCGCTGTTGGGGAGGTAGCGGACTGCGGTGTTGAGGATGGCTGTCTCTGCTGCGATGAGATCGCAGGCGTTGCAGCGTGGTGGGAAGACTTCGCCGATGTGTCGGTCGCAGCGTTCTCCGTGGTCGATGTAGCTCATCATGCTGCGGGCCTCGCATCCTCGATCGGGTGCCATTCGGCGCAGTACTTGGGATCAACATCGGAGCGCGGGTGCCCCTTGTCGCATGCCGGCTCGGTGAAGGTGCCGTCCTGTCGCCTAGAGACGATCGGGAGAGCGCGTGGCGGTGTCGGAGTG
>Ga0247810_10001069_pt1 | contig 19078 bp, 17 predicted proteins | sample UWRJL119311C1_FD_179918 | JGI IMG/M metagenome (GOLD analysis project Ga0247810, IMG submission 179918) | Plant litter microbial communities from Arlington Agricultural Research Station in Wisconsin, United States - UWRJ-L119-311C-1 | ecosystem: Environmental > Terrestrial > Plant litter >... | reverse complement strand
TATTGCATTGTTAAAAGTGTGTATCAAGTCCAAACCTTCTACCTTACCCGTAAAATCTTTTAATAAATCGACAGCTAAGGGTTCATCATCTATAATTATACACTTCATTTTTTCCATCAGTTTATAGTATTTTGTATCTGGTCTAGTTTTAAGATTAAATGTACGGAATAAAGATCAGCTGTATCACTAATATATAATTCATGTGCGTCAGGATAAATTAGCTTAAGCCTGTTTTCTATATTGCTATTTCCAATACCAGAATTATCAGGATCCGTAACGTATTTTTCAACTTTATTCTGAACAAAGAAGTCCAATTTATTTCCATCCGTATTAATAACAATTTTTACATGAGCCGTACCCTTATAATCAGTACCGTATTTGAACGCATTTTCAATAAAAGAGATCAATAACAAAGGTTCTATAAATTTGTTTTTTGTTTCACCGTGTATATTGAGGTAGATGTTTTCAATATTATTAAGCCGCAGTTTCTGTAAGTCGATATAATTTTTAATATAATTGATTTCCTTCTCCAGTGATACAGTTTTATTATCAGTTTCGTATAACATATACCGCATAAGTTCTGATAAAGTTACAATAGCGTCAGGAACCAGATCTGATTTTTTATGCGCTAAAGAATAGATACTGTTTAGGGTATTGAAAAGAAAATGTGGGTTGGTCTGTTTTCTAAGATAAATAAGTTCAGTAGTTGTACGCTGTGCCTCTGCAATAAGTTTGTTTTGCTGATTGTTGTAATATTCTGAAAGGATCTTAATAATTCCGCTAATGGTAAGAATTAAAAAGTAAAAAAAGGAAGGCGCTACCGACATGAAAAAAGGCCTTTTCCTCATCGGCATTTTTTTTATAAAAAATTCTTTCCCATAAGCATCAATCAATCTTGGACTGGCCATTTCGTGAAAGTCCTGAATGAAATAAATCATTCTTACAGAGGTGAAAAAGGCAATGATTGATATAGTAAATAAGAAATATTTAAAATATCTTTTTTGTAGAAGTAGCTCTGGTACAAGGTAGGTATAGTTCAGATAAAATAATACAATAGCTGTAATCCATTGAGCAAAAAAATCACTGTTAATCTTAAATGGACTCTCGTAAAACTGTACCAGTGAAGTGACAATAAAAAATGCCCATATGATCGCATGAAGTGCTATAGTATTGCGATAGTTATATTGGTTTGAAGCTAAATCCATCTAAAGGGCTATTTCTAATAAAATTAAATCTTTTTTAGTTATAGTAGGAGGTAAGTCCTGTCTTAATTTTCCGACGACCAGATTTGCTGTTTTTAAGGCTTCTTTTTGTGTCTGAAAACTTTTGTTTTCAGCAACTGCTGGAATTACACTTTGACGGATTACAATTTTATTATTTATAGAAATTATGTATCCCCAACCTTTCTCAACCTTTAAGGGACGAATTGCATATGCATCCCTTTTATTACATGAAATGATACATAGTGTTGAAAACAATACCACATAAAATCCTTTTCTGTAAAGTAAATTCTCCCAGGTACTCCGGGAGAAAAATAAATTTGTTTTAGTCTTCATCATCTGATTCTTGAAGTGGTTTAAATTCCCATAAATCATCAAAATAATTGGTGCCATTTCTACCCAAAAGAATGAAACCTCTTGTCTCATCAATTGAGAAGCCTATTGCATCTGATCTTACCGAACCCTCAAGTAAAGAGCGTTCTTTCCATTTATCGGTTAGTGGATTGTATTCCCATATTGATCTTGAATTTTCGCCACATGCAAAGTATCCTAATCCGCTCATAGCAAATCCGCAGGCATTACTACGTATGATAGAATAACTATCTTCTTCGTCAAGGTCCTTTTTAGCAGTCCATAGTTCTGTAGCAGGGTCAAATTCCCAAAAGTCGACCTGGTTGACATTATTATTTACTCCTGTTCCCAGATAAGCTTTACTTCCTATTGTAAACACTGCAGCATTTCTTCTCTTGTTCCCACTAAACCCATTAACCTGAGTCCAAGTATTGTCTGTAGCATTATATTTGTAAAAATCTTTTTGGTAATTTCCATCATATCCCGTACCAAAATAAGCTTTACCGCCTACCTGAAAACCAACAGCCGCATATCTTGCCGTACCGCCAAAATCAGCTTTCTGTGTCCATACATTGGAGGCAGGGTTGTATTCATAAAAATCCTTGAGTCGGTTAGTACCATCATAACCAAGTCCTATATAACCTTTACCGTCTAATTGAAAACCTGAAGCAGAGCTCCTCGCTGCGCCAGTAAAATCAGCTTTCTGTTCCCAGTAGTCGCCATCAGCATTATACGCCCATAAATCGTCTAGATATTCGTCACCAGTGTAGCCTGTCGCTATATACGCGTATTTACCAATAACAAAACATACAGCACTTGATCTTGCAGGTCCGTCAAATGAAGATTTTTTTATCCAGTTTCCAATTAAATCAGAATCATCATCATTGTTTCCGCAGCCGGTTAAGACTATTGCCATAAGAACCGAAAAACATGCAATTCTCTTTTTTAGTTTATTCATAATCATAATATATTTAAAGTTGGTATTTTATAGCTACGCTGAAGTTGGAGCCGTGGTTTATTTTGAAGTTATTAATCCTATCGGATTGATCATTTAATAGTTCATATTTTCTATTGAAATCATAACCCCCTTTAAAAGTTAACTGCCAGTTCTGATTAATTATCCTTGCATATTCTAAAGAGGTTGTCATTTGTGCGAAGCTAGCTATATCCGCTTTTTTCGTGTCGAAAGTCAATGGATTGTCGAGATTGTAATAACTTCCGCTAAATGTATTTGTTAGCATAAAGGAATTAGAAGGATTGTTAGAATAGCTTATTTTAGCTTTTGGAAACCCAATGTCCATTGAGGTACTATTGCTGAATTTGTGATAATAGGATACTATTGGCAAAAACTGCTTTTGACCAAACGTATTGGTCTTTTTTAGTCCAAATGAGAATGTGTTTTCAGTATCTATCACATAATCCATTTCCACGCTTCCAAAAAGAGCAATATCATCTAGCTGTAGTTTACTTTGAAAAAGTGCTGTAGGCTCAGCCTGCATCCTAAGTGCTGTTTTAGCAGACAGAAAATACGATAACTCAAATGTGTTTTGAATGCCATTGTACTGCCTTAATCTTTCATTAGAATATGAAAAATAATTTTGATAATCAACGGAGACATTATTGTATTTAAACGTATTAGAAATCTTGAAACGCTTCCCTAATAAACGGGTAAAGTTTCCGCCAAACTCCATTTGTGTCATACCGATATTTTTTGAAGACACGATTTTGATATCTGTATCTAAAAGGAACTTGGTTTGTGCAGTAGTATTTTTGAAGATAAGTACCATTACTATCAGTATTGCAAAATTCTTTACTTTCATTATTCGATTATTGTGACAAATCTATTTCGCTTTTTGTTTCTAAAAAAAGAAGATATATGAACTGGCTTTTTCTATCTATTAAACAGTCAATAATTCTGTTGAATACGTATCGTATACCATATTTGTTTTTGTAGAGCACTCTAAGGCTTTTATAGATGTAAAATCAGCAATGGTATATGTTGTAATGGCATCTAAATAGTACCCATTTATATTTGCCCAAAAATAAGGTATGAAGAAGTTTTTTATTTTGGGTGTTGTAGGGCTGTTGTTGGCTTCCTGTGATACAGATCTCGAGACAGGTGAGTTTGTTGTTGGTTCGGACTACTTGGGGGTTAACAATAAAGTAATATTAGTCGATACTTTGACCCTTGAAGTTTCAACCATAAATTTTGATTCGCTGGTTACATCTTCTCAATCAAGATTGTTAGTAGGGAATTATGATGATCCGGTATTTGGTAAAGTAAAATCAGATACTTATTTTGAATTGGGGGCGAGCGACTATAAGCTTTATAACAATACTTCTGATACAGATCTCCCTAATTACGTATTTGATTCAATCGCACTAATTTTGAGGTATGACAGGTACTATTACGGGGATACCACTAATGTACAGACATTAAGTGTCCACAGATTATTAAACAATATCACGCCAGATATAGATGATAAAAATTTCTATAACAATAATTCAGTACCCTATACTTCGGAAAGCCTGGGCACGATTTTATATAAACCGAGGCCTATTGCACAGGATTCTATTAATATTACCTTAAACACTGTTTTTGGAAATGAACTTTTTAAGAAAATTAAAAATAATGAGTTTACAAATTACACTGAATTCTCGGATTACTTAAAAGGATTAAGCCTCACTACCGATGGAGGCAATACGAGTAATGTGATAGGGTTTTCTACCTCAAGTGTAATGCGGCTTTACTATTCCAAATCCCAAAATCCCGATGAAGTATCGCTAAAGAAAGACTTTTCAATACTCGACCTTACGAGGCAGTTCAATAATATAACTTTAGATAGGAACGGAACTCTGATTCAAAATTTGCCTGCCTCCAATAGTAAGCTTCCTAGTTCTTTAACAAACAATACTGCTTTTATTCAATCCGGAACTGGTATTGCCTGTAGAATCGATTTCCCATATATTAAAAAGTTAAAGAATCTAGCAGGCAATGGAGTAATTGTAGATGCCCAGCTGTTAATAAGGCCCGTCAGGAACACTTATTCGGAAACCTATCCGCTGAAAGATTCTCTTATTGCTTACGTAAGCGATCATTTGAATAGGATTTCAGGTACACTTAATAATTCTGCAGGCACACCACTGTATGCAATACTGGATAAGAGTAATGATGAGTTTAATGAAGATACCGGTTATAACATCGGGATAGGGACTTTTTTACAAAAGGAAATGATGAAAGAGTCGGCAGCAGCAGCATCGTTAATTTTTGCATTTCCAAATATTTCAAAAGCTGTTGATAGAATTGTTATAGGAGACCAGAAAAATGCCGATAACAAAATCAGACTGAAAGTATATTATATCTCTTATTAAAATGAAAAATAAAATTTGGTTGCTGCTTATAGTTGTTTTGCAGACATCTGCTGTGTTTTCACAGAGTATTTCAAGTTCCCCTTATTCCATATATGGATTAGGTACATTATACGATTCCAACTTCGGTCCCTTATCTGCAATAGGCTCTTCAGGTATTGCCATGCCGTCTGAATCTTTTATTAATAACCGCAACCCGGCTTCCTTATCGTTTATCAAAAAGAACAGTTTTCTTTTTGATATAGGAGGGAAAGGCATCTTATCTGTATATGAAGATAATTCACTCAGGGAAACTAAGAATAATTTCCAATTCTCTCATATTGCTTTTGCATTTCCATTGACTGAGACGTCAGGAATAAGTCTGTCTCTACAGCCCTATTCCAGTGCCAATTATCAAATAGTAAACTATGAGTTGCCAATCCAGGATAGTGATGAATCTTATTTTCTAAATGCTTTTGGAACTGGAGGCTTAAATAATTTTGATGCTTCTTATGGTTTTAAAGCTGGAAAAAAAACTTCATTTGGGGTTACTGCATCTTTCCTATTTGGAAATATTGAAGATGACAGGTATTATGGTATTGGAAACTCAGTCACCAATATTAATAAGAATAGCGACTATAGGGGCTTTCGCTTTACTTTAGCGAATCAATATGCAATTGATTCTACATTAACTCTTGGTGCTACAATAAAAATTCCGTCTCAAATACAGGCTACAAAAACGGAAACAGTAATAACGGAAAATAACTATGGTTCACAGACAACGGAAACGAATGTTAGGTCGGATGTTGATCCCTATTATCTTCCCCTTGAAGTGGGAATTGGTTTTAAAAAGAGCATAGGTAAAGGCGTAAATATAACTTTCGACTACGAAAGGGCATTTTGGAATACCTCTAATCAATCTTCTTTATATGGAAATTACTCTAATCAGGATAAATTTGGATTAGGCTTCACATTGCAGAAAAAGGGTAGGATAAATTCATACTTTGATAGAATACAATATTATGCAGGAGTAAATTACGATACCGGCTTTTTAGAAGTTGATGGAGAAAAAGTTAATAATAGTGCAGTCTCTGTTGGTTTCGGACTTCCATTAGACCGAACGAGATCATTTATAAATATCAGTTATTCCTATGGACAAAAAGGGAAAATAACTTCCGATTTAATAAAGGAAAATTATCATAAGCTTGGAATTAATCTTAGTCTTGAAGGTATTTGGTTCGTTAAAAGAAAGTATGACTAAACTGTTAAAAATTGCTTTCTTCAACTTTGTATTGGTTTCCAAGGATTTCGGATAATACTTTGGTATCTGAATTACTATAAAAAATTGTATACGGATCTTTAGTGTCATTAAAACCTGTTTGTTGCCCTAAAACATTTTGTGTCTGCCTGGCTACTGCCTCACCAGAATCTATTATTTTGATATGTGCCGGTAGGATTTCTTTTATTTGTGGTATTAGATAAGGATAGTGGCTACAGCCTAAAACCAGATAATCTATATTGGCCTCTATCATAGGGGTGAGATAGGAGGTAAGTAACCTGGTCATTTCGGGAGAGTACATATCACCGTTTTCAATTAGCTGTACTAATCCGTGTCCTACCTGTTCAATGATTCTTACATGCTGATATACTTCCACTGCTTTGTTAAACAATTCGCTGCTCAGGGTTCCCTTAGTCGCCAATATGCCAATAGTCTGTGTTTTAGAATTGTATGCTGCGGGTTTTATAGCGGGTTCTATTCCAATAAAGGGTACGTCATATTTTTCCCTTAGTTCTTTTATTGCATTTGTAGTGGCGGTATTACAGGCGACTACAATCATCTTCGCATTTCTATTTAAAAGGAATTCAGTGTTTTTAATGCTTAGTTCTATTATTTCTTGTTTGCTTTTTTGACCGTAAGGCGCATTTTTGCTGTCTGCCAGATAAATAGTGTTTTCGTTCGGCATTAGTTGATGAATCTCTTTCCAGATAGACGTTCCGCCTATCCCGGAGTCAAAGAGTCCAATTGGATTATTATTCTTCATAAAAACAAATGTAAAAAAAAACTGCTCAAAATATTTGAGCAGTTTTTAATTATTTTAACAGATTGTATTAGAAACCTAATTCTTTCTTAACGTCAGCAGTTAAGTCAGGACCATCAGCTAATAATAAACCAGCAGAGTTTAAAACATATTGGTAACCTTTAGCTTTACCAACTTTTGTAATAGCGGCTTTAACTCTTTCTTCAATTGGCTTCATTAAGTCAGCCTCTTTTGTCTGTAATTCTTTTTGAGCACTTTGTCCAAATTCCTGGATTCTTTTTTCCATGTCCTGAACTTCTTTTGCTCTTTCTTCGTTTATTTTTTGAGAAACAGTTTGAGCTTCAGCTTCGTATTTTTTTAATTTAGTTTGGTATTCATCACCAATAGTTTTGTAATCTGCCTGATAAGTCTGGCTAATTTTTTCTAATTGTTTCTGTGCTTCAAGCATTGCAGGCATTTTGGACATTAATTCACTAACGTCTATATGTGCTACTTTAGCCTGAGCAGAAGCAATTTGACCTGCGCTTAAAAATAATACAGCGGCGATTAGTAAAGTTTTGAATTGTTTCATCATTTTTAAATATTAAGTAAGTAATTAATTTATTTTTGTTTATTTATTGTTTTGTTGTTATTGCTTTTTGATGGTATCGTTAGTCGTTTTTGCTTCTTTGGCCTTTTTGGCGGCTTCACGATCGGCAAGCACTTTTTCCCTTTTTTCCTGTAATGCTTTTTTGCGTTCTTCAAGAGTTTTAGCTCTTGTATTTGCGGCAGCATTTTTAGCAGCTTCCCTATTAATAGCTATGCTATCATTAGCAGGTTTGGCAGCTTTAGCTTGTTCTTTTACAGGTGTTGCCTTAGCATCTGTAGCTTTCTCTCCTTCTTTAGGTGCAGTAGATGGAGCTGTAGTTCCATTTTTCTTAGCTTCTTTATCGTCAACTAACTGTTGTCTTTTCGCTGCTGCTGCATTTTTCTTTTCATCAACCAGTGCTTTTCTGTCTGCTATCAGCTTTTCTCTTGCTGCTTTCTTTTCGTCAAGCTTTTTCTGTCTTGCTGCCAGGGTTGAATTCTCATCCTGCAAATCTTCTTTGTATTCTTTTGCCTCTTCTTCTTTAAGCTCTTTCTTGCTTAACTGATCTCTTTTGGAAGAACGTGACAATCTACGTATAACAAGATCACTGATGTCAAATCTTTTAGCAGCAAAAAGCATTGTTAGGTCTGATGATTTGTCAAATATAAAATCATATTTCTTAATTTCAGCCAAATCCTGTACAACTGTAAAAATCTGATCCTGTATTGGCTTTACCATAACCGCCTTTTGAACTACAAGTTCTCCAGTTGGCCCAAATCTTTTCTGTTGTAATTCAGATAGCCCACTTTCAAGAAAAGCAATCTCTTCTTCCCTTTCTTCCAACAGCTCTTTGGTTAAAAGAACACGTTCAGTTTTAAGAGTTTCTTTCTGTTTGGCTATTTCATTTTTTTTAACGTCGATTTCCTGTTTCCATTTTTGGGCTTTTAACTCCAACTGGTTTTTGGCCTCAAGATAATCAGGTACGTTTTGAAGAATATACTCCATATCGATATATCCGATCCTGATACCTCTGCTCTGTGCATTAACAGAAATTGAAATACCTATAAACAGTAATAATAAAATATGTTTTCTCATAACTTATAATTGTATTAGAAAATATCGTGCCATTTTTCTTAGAATTGTTGACCTATTATAAAGTGAGTTTCCCAGCCATTAGCTTTCGTTCCACCTTCTACAGGATCAAATCCATGTCCGAAATCTATCCCTAATAATCCGAAAGCAGGCATGAAAACCCTGATTCCAAATCCTGCAGAACGCTGCATTACGAATGGATTATATTTTTTTGACTCATCAAAACCAGCTCCAGCTTCAAAGAATGTAAGTGCATAAATAGATGCTGCATTAGCTAAAGTTAATGGGTATCTTAACTCAAATGAGAACTTGTTGTATATAGTCGCACCATTCTGATTTCCTGTTTTACTGTCTATAGGAGTTAATGATTGGTTAGGATAACCTCTTAACTGTATAACTTCCCTTCCGTCCAACGCAAAATTCGCTAATCCATCACCACCGATAAAAAATCTTTCAAATGGTACATCTCCTCTTTCACTGTTATAGTTTCCTAAGTAACCAAATTCACCAAGAGATCTAAGCACTAATTTACCAATAATTTTTGTATACCAATCTGCTTTGAATTTAATTTTATAATATTCCAGCCATTTGAACTTCTCCTGGTCAACCTTTGATTGATCAACTGCCGCGTTTAAATAGTCACTATCACTAACCGGTTGTCCACTCGCATCTATTAACGTTCCTACAGGAATTTCAACCCCATTATTGTCAAATGTTCCAGCAACGGTTTGAGTTAATTTGTTCTTCTTTAAATTACCTAAGTTGCCATAATCTATCCCGTTTAACAGAGAGTAAGGAGGGGTGAATTTAGCAGAGATGCTGAACTCAGATCCGTACATAGGGAAAATTGGATTTGTCCCTTTGTTGTTTCTGCTTAATCCAATATTGTAAGCTAAGTTTCTTGATGATCCATTTCCAAAAGTAAACAAACCAGTGTTGTAATTATTTAAGTCATAATATTGAAAACTGATCGCCTGAGAGAAAACAAAGTTGTCATCTGGTACAGTAAGCCTTTTTGCCAGACCTACAGATAGGGAAATGATATTAAAGCTTCTGCTTTTGTCTACTGTATTGGTCGAATAATTATTAAGGAACTGTTTACTGTATGAAAGCGAAGTGTTTAAACTCACCGGTTTTTTTCCTCCAAACCAAGGCTCAGAAAACGAAACACTATACGTCTGGAAATAACTACTGCCCTGAAGCCTTAGGGCTACCTTTTGTCCATCTCCCATAGGGAGCGGTTTGTAAGACTCCTTTTTAAATATATTTCTTGCTGAAAAGTTATTGAAAGACAAACCTAATGTCCCAATAAATCCGCCACCACCATAACCTCCCTGAAGTTCTATCTGGCTGGATCCTTTTTCTACTAATTCGTATTCGATATCAACAGTACCGGCAGCAGCATCCACATTTTTAAAGTTAGGTTTGATAGCCTCAGGATCAAAGAATCCCAATTGTCCAATTTCCCTAATCGTCCTTACTAAATCTTCTTTACTGTATTTCTGCCCAGGCTTAGTCCTTAGTTCCCTATATATAACCCTATCATTCGTTTTGTCGTTTCCTACTACAGTAATTTTATTGAAATAGGCAAGTGGCCCTTCCATAATCCTGATCTCAAAATCAATGGTGTCATTGGCGGTTTTAGTTTCAACAGCATTGATGTTTGAAAATAAATAACCGTTATTTTGGTAAAGATTGGTAATGTCGTCTGCATCCGGTTTGGTCTTATCGGCAATACGTTGCTCTAATAATACGCCATTATATACATCTCCTTTTTTGATGCCAAGCATCTTGCTTAAACCCTGATCCGTATAGATAGTGTTTCCAAGGAATTTAATATTTCCGAAATAATATTTATTTCCTTCTTCAAGATTAATCTTTATAGAAATCTTGTTTGATTTTTTATCATATTTAACGGTGTCAGAAACTATCCTGGCATCCCTGTAACCTTTTTCTTTGTACTTTGAAACAATACCATCCAAATCTTCCTGATACTTGTCTCTTATGAATTTTGAAGCCTTGAAAATTCTAATAGGATTTTTAACCTTAGTATTTTTCATTGCTTTACGCAATTTACTTGATGACATCTTAGAGTTGCCGCTAAAAACGATCTCCTTAATTTTTACTTTGTCTCCTTTGTCAACATTGATAAGCATTTTTACTTGATTATCGGTAGAATCAGGTATAGTGGTTATGATAGCTTTTGTATTGTAAAAACCGTCTTTTTTGTACTTGTTTTCAATATAGTTTCGGGTAGTAGTGACTAGGTTTTCATTGACAATCTTACCTTTAGTCAGGCCATTGTCTTTTATAAGGTCTTCCGATTTTCCTCTCTTGACCCCTGTTATTTTTACTTCTTTAAGTTTAGGTAGTTCCTGAATGTTTAGTTCAAGATAAATGCTATCTCCTTCAATACGGTTTACGTAAAAATTGATGTCGCTAAATAATCCGAGTTTACCAAGTTTTTTAACAGCATTACTGATTTCCTCACCTGGCACAGTTATCTTTTGGCCTTTTTCAAGTCCTGCGAATGTTATTACCGTTTGCTGGTTGTAGCTTATTTTGCCAGTAACGTCTACATTAGCCAGAATATATTGTGTTCCCTGGTCAAAAGGTACTCTATCTTCTTCCTGTGCGGTTACCTGAGAAATACTTCCAAAAATTAATATTGTGAAGAGTAGTTTTATGCTTTTATTTAACACTAAAAAATTATTTAATTTGTTCACTTGTTTTTCCGAATCTGCGTTCTCTTTTTTGATAACTAATGATAGCCTCATATAAATCTTGTTCTGTAAAGTCAGGCCATAAAATATCGGTAAAATATAATTCTGCGTATGCTATCTGCCAAAGCAAGAAATTACTGATACGATGTTCGCCACTGGTTCTTATTAATAAATCAACATCTGGTAAATTTTGCGTGTAAAGATGCTGATTAATAATTGATTCGTCAATAGCGTCTATTGAAATTATATTATTTTTAACTTTACTGCTTATGTTTCGTATTGCACTTATTAGTTCTTCCCTTGATCCATAGCTCAATGCAAGGGTTAACGTCATTCTGCTATTGTTTTCTGTTTTCTTAATTACTTCTAAAAGTTCCTTTTGGGCAGACTTTGGAAGCTTCTCAAGGTTGCCAATCGTGTGGAGTTTGATGTCGTTATCCTGTAAGGTTTTTAATTCATTTTTTAACGAATTAATAAGCAGTTTCATCAAGGTGTCAACCTCTAATTTAGGACGATTCCAGTTCTCTGTCGAGAATGCATATAACGTAAGATTTTCTATCCCTAATTTAGCAGCTGTTTCAACTACTACACGTACAGACTTAGTTCCGTTTTCGTGCCCAAAAGCACGCATCAACCCCTGCTTTTTAGCCCAACGGCCATTGCCGTCCATAATGATGGCGACGTGCTTTGGGATATTGTCTTTATTAATTGTATTTTCTAAACTCATATTATTCCTGGCAATAACAAGGGCTGTTTCCAAAAGTATAGGTTAACGTAAACCCTGTAAACACATACCAATCATTACTATTTATATTTCCAAACTTTAGCGTTTGGTATTCTGCTTTTTTAGGATTGCTGCCGTCAATGTCATCTGCAAAAGTATATCTCGCTCCAACTTCAAATCCCAGTATCAGGTGAGGAGTAATATTTGATTTTATTCCTAATACCATCGGTATTGCTAATGAATTCTCCTTTTCCTCTTCTTGGGTTGCCCCATTCAATACATATTGTGAGTCGTAACGGAAATAACTCAATCCACCATACACATAAGGAGTAATTTGTCTCTTTAGATCATGAAGGTCAAAATCGAAAAAATTGAATTCAAGGCCTAAAGATAATTCTTTTATGTTATTATCAAATGAATAACCGCGATCTCTCCTTCCTGCAACCTTGGAGTCTGCATCATCAGAGCTTATTTTTCCCTGCATATACGATATTCTCCAGGAATGTCTCGGACTCTTATTCCACTTATATAAAATTCCGAGAGCCGGCTTTGATGGATTAATGTAATTAGTCGGGCCTACATCTCCTATATAATTAGTTCCTCCTGCAAATATTCCCAATTCGTGAATTTGAGCATTTGCAAAAGAAAATAGGAAAAAGCATATCAATGTTGTTATAGTTCTGATCATTGGATTTAAAACAGCGTGCAAATATAATAATTATGACTACCAATCAACATTCTATTCGCTAAATCTGTCTTTATTTTAGACCAATTAGCGTATTTTATCGACCGGCGAATTTTGAATTCGATAGAAACTTAACGAAAGTGGAGGTGATATTCGTATAATGGCGTCCTGAAAATTTATTTTTAGTTCCTTTTATCCTCGCCCCACAGTAACTTATTGCGCAAAGTTTTTAGAAAAGTCTCGCCAGGAATTTCAACCATATTAATCTTAAATGGCGTTTTATTGATGACTAAAGTAGTTTCGTTTTTTATAGAAGTAATCCTGGAATCTAATGAAACAAGATAATGTTCCTCCCTACCTGAAACCTTTAAGCGGATTTCAGTCTTGTCAGGAATAACCAATGGGCGGGCATTTAAATTATGAGGGGCGATAGGTGTGATAACAAGGCTTTCCACGTCAGGAGTAAGAATTGGGCCTCCGCAGCTCATGGAATAACCTGTTGATCCGGTTGGTGTCGCAATTATTAATCCGTCAGCCCAATAAGAATTCAGGAATTCGCCATCCAGATAGGTCTCTATCGTAATCATCGAAGTGGTATCCTTGCGGCTTACAGAAATTTCATTCATTGCAAAATTGATATTGTCAATGTCAGGGTTTTCAGGATCGGATTTTAAACTCAAAAGTGCCCGTGGGGAAATCGTATATTCCTTATTAATTACAAACTGTAAAAACGTCTCTATATTTTCTTTTTGAACCATAGCAAGGAAACCAAGCCTGCCTGCGTTGATTCCAAGAATAGGAACGCCAGTATTTCGTACCAGAGTAGCTGCCCTGAGAATGGTGCCGTCTCCACCTATACTGATCAGCATCTCAAAACTGTTGTCGAGTTCCGTATACGAATTAAATGTTTTATAAGGCTTTTTTACGATTCCTTTTTCGTATAACATTTTTAAAAACTCGGATTCAATAATCATCTCAACATTATTCTTATTGAAAAAAATAAAGATGTCTCTAATTATTGGTTCGGTACTGTTTTGATAGTATTGTCCGTAGATGGCTACTTTCATTAGCTGCTGTTCTGAAGTTTGGTTTTGGTTTGTCTGCGGTAATTAGATATTCAGGTATTTGTCCAGGTAATCAGAACGCTCCTTAAGATTATTTAGGTAGTTGTCCTCATTATGTTCAGAGATGATTTCATATTCATATCGTCTAAATGTCTGTATGATCTCATTTATGCTTCCCAATGCAATTTTAACCGTTACCTGAATAGTGTCGATTGTTGTTCCTGAAATAAAAGAACCAAGGATTTTACCGTTATTACTTTCTACGATCTGTACAATCTGTCCCATAGAATAATCGTTGACGCCTTTTTCCACAATAATAATTCCACCCGGATCTTTAAGAAAAGGGGTATCGTTAAAAAATTTAATGATATCGGCATTCTCATAATAACCTACATAGATACTATTCTCATCCAGGACAGGAATCACATTAGTATGGTTTCTTGCGAAAACTTCCATTACATCGAACCAACTGGTGTTGGTCCTGGCAAAAAAAATCTCAACAGCATACCGATAATTGCTCAGGTTTTTATCCGTATCGAAAGTTTCTGCATCTTCTGCGGAAATACTTCCGATATAGATACCTTCTTCAGTGACAGGAAAATGAGTAAAGTTAAGCTCGGCAAAAAAGTCCTGAACTGTCGCAATACTGTCTTTGCTGTCTATAGGCCTAAAATCTTTGTTGATGTAATCTGTAATTTCTATCATGGCAATTCTGGATAATGGATGCAAAATAATCAAAATTTAGCACAATACACCTTGTTTAACTTTGTATTTTTGTGATGTAATAGCTTCAATCCGATGCACAAAAAGTATTCCAATGACAAAATTAAGCGTAAATATTAATAAAATCGCTACTCTGAGAAATGCCCGAGGGGGAAATGTTCCTGATTTATTGAAGGTGGCTAAAGATATACAGCAGTTTGGGGGGCAGGGGATCACTATACACCCAAGGCCTGATGAACGTCATATCCGCTATCAGGATGCCCGCGATTTAAAGGCTGTGGTTTATACGGAATACAATATCGAAGGAAATCCTGAAAAGGGATTTATAGATCTCGTACTCGAGGTTAAGCCCGAACAGGTTACCCTTGTTCCTGATGCAGTTGATGCCATAACTTCAAATGCCGGATGGGATACCGTAAAACACCTGCAATACCTTAAAGAAATGGTACAGGAGTTTCAAAGGAACAATATCCGTGTTTCCATTTTTGTAGACCCTGTTTCCAAAATAATCGAGGCTGCTAAAGAAACCGGCACTGACAGGATCGAACTGTATACAGAAGCCTTTGCGCATCAATACAGCCTTGGTAATAAAAAAGGTATAGATCCCTATGTTGAGGCTGCCATTATTGCCAATAAATTGGAACTCGGAATTAACGCGGGCCATGACTTGAGTCTTGACAATATTCAGTTTTTTAACCAAAATATACCCGGACTCTTAGAAGTTTCCATTGGGCATGCACTGATATCTGAAGCCATTTATCTCGGTTTGGATAATGTAGTGAATATGTACCTGAACAAATTAAAGTAAAATCTGCAGTCCAGGGATAAAATGGATAGTAGGTTTTAATAGAATCTAATAAATATTTATATGCTATATTCTAAAATAGAAGGAGAAGGAAAACCACTTTTAATACTTCATGGTTATTTGGGGATGTCCGACAATTGGAAGACGCTTGCAGGGGAATATGCCGGGCAGGGATTTCAGGTCCATGCCATAGACATGCGTAATCACGGCCGAAGCCTGCATTCTGACGATTTTACCTATAAGGTAATGGTTCAGGATATAATTGATTATTGCGATGGTAATAATCTGGATAAAGTTAATATTTTGGGTCATTCCATGGGCGGTAAGACTGCTATGTTTTTTGCAACCGCTTATCCTGGACGAACCGAAAAGCTAATCATAGCCGATATAGCGCCTAAGTATTATTCGCCACACCATCAGGATATAATGAATGGCCTAAATGCAGTCGATTTTTCAGTAAAGCCTTCAAGGGCTGATGTCGAAACTACACTGTCGGAATATGTGCCGGATTTGGGAACCAGGCAGTTTCTGGCAAAAAGCCTTTATTGGGTTGAGCCGGGCCAGCTGGGCTTCCGTTTCAATTTAGAGGCTTTTAATAAACATATTGACAATATAGGGGAAGCGCTTCCTGATGATGCTATTTTTGAAAAGCCTGCATTGTTTTTGAAAGGTGAAAATTCAAATTATATCAGGGAAGAAGATATTCCTCTTATAAAGAAACACTTTCCGGATTCGGAAGTAATAACCATAAAAAATGCCGGTCACTGGCTGCATGCCGAAAATCCGAAAGATTTTTACGATGTGACTATAGATTATTTAAAATAGAAAGAGGCCGGTTTAAACCGGCCTCTTTCATATGTCTTAATGAATTGTGAATATTATTTTTTATTTTTTTACAATTTTCTTCACTGCAGTTCCCTGGTCGGAATTGATATTCATCATATATACTCCTGCAGATAAGTCTGAAATGTTTAGCTGAACTGAATTTAATGCTCCGGTATAATTAGACGTTTTTACTACTCTGCCATTTAGATCAGTAATTTTTATCTCGTTTACCGCGATATTGTCTTTGAATGAAACTGTAACCTGGCTATCTGCTGGATTTGGGTAAAGCGCGAATTTGGATGCCAATACGTCATTTACCCCTAATGCTGCTGTTGTAACACTGATATCATCAACCATAAACATATAATGGTCAGCAGAAGTACAACGAATAGCAATTCTTACCGTCTGGCCCTGATAGGCATCAAGTGAAAATGTTTTTTCTTCCCATGTAACTGGCGCCGTTAGATTAGTTGTCCCACCAAGCTGTGTAAAGTTAGCAGCAGAAGTTGGTACGTCTGTTCCTGTATATACGTAAGCTCTGTAGGTTTCCAACCCATAACAAGGGGACATGGACTTTACCCAAAACTTAAGCGTATTGGCTGATGTGCCTAATGTTAATGGCGGACTTACCAGCCAGTCGTTGTTTCCTGTAACTGTTGCAGTTGGTACTCCGGCCCACGATGCAGCATATTTTAGTCCTGTATGAGGATCAAAATTTCTCGTTTCAGCATTGCCGCTGCAGGCATCTGTGCTGTTCATTACTAAAGCTAATAATGGATTAAAAACCTGAAATGCCTGAGGTTCTCCTGCATTAGGCCAGGTAGGAGGAAAAGCGGTAGGTGTTCCTCCGGTATAGGTCTCTAATTGGTCAAGATCGAGTGTTACCCAGCCACCAAAGCCTGAAATTGCGAAGTCTTCATAGGTTTCGAATCCTTCTGATAATAATGTCGTTTGTGCGTTTACTGAGAAGCAACCCAGCGCAACAATTGAAAGTAAAATTTTTTTCATGATTTTATTTATTAAATTTGAGATATATAAAAATAAAAAAAAATATAATACGTTTTAGTAAAAAATCTGAACTAAATGCTCATTTATATCTATTTTATATGAATTAAGTACTGTAACTTTAATGATTTAACTATGAATATGATTTTAAGATTGCTTCTGACGGCCATTTTGGTAATGCTTATCGCTAATTTCCTGCCCGGTGTTTATGTACGTGATTTCAGCACATCGGTAGTTGTTGCCGTTGTGCTGGGATTGCTAAATCTTTTTGTAAAACCGATTCTCGTATTGTTCACTTTGCCCGTAACTATTTTTACACTCGGACTTTTTCTATTGGTTATAAATGCAGTTATTATAATATTGTGTACCAAAATTGTCGAAGGCTTTAAGGTAGATAGCTTTTGGGTTGCATTATTGTTCAGTGTGCTGCTGTCTGTTTTCCAGTCCCTATTATTCGGAATGTCAAAAGAAAAATAAAGATTTATTCAGACAGCCACTATTTCCTAATATATTATAATACAAAATCTTAAAAAGTTGGTTGGGTTGCAAAAAAGTTATAATTTTGCAACCCAATTTTATGATGTAAAACAAATGAATATTACAAGAAAAAATATCGACGATTTAAACGCAGTTATAACTGTTGAAGTAAATAAAGCGGATTACGAGCCTAAAGTAGAGACTATCCTTAAAGGATACCTTAAGACTGCCGCTCTTCCTGGATTCAGAAAAGGATCAGTACCAATGAGCCTTATCAGAAAACAATATTCTAAAACACATGTACAGGAAGAAGTAACTAAACTGGCTCAGGAAAACCTAAATAAATACCTGCAACAGCAAAGATTGGACATTCTGGGAAATCCAATTGCAGTTGTAAATGAAGATATTGATTGGGAAGCTGAAGATTTTAAATTTGATTTCGAAATAGGGTTAACTCCCGCTTTCGATATTGATCTTGGAACTATAAAAGACCTTACCCAGTATAAAATTGTTGCAGATGACAAGTTGCTTGATGACCAGGTAGCCAGAATCCGTAAACAATACGGTAACAATCTTCCTAAAGAGATAGTTGAGGCTGATGATGATATTGCTGGAACTTTCAAAAACGAAGCTAAAGGAATCAACAACCCGGCACAAATAACTCTTGATATCTTTAAAGATAAAAGTACAGCCGATCTTTTTATCGGTAAAAAAGTAGGTGATGTCGTAGCCCTAAACACAAAAGGTTTATTTGCTGATGATCACCAATTAATGGACTACCTAAAAGTTGGACATGATGACGTACACGGTCTTGATATCAATGTAGATTTTGTTATTGAAGCAATCACTGTGAGTGAGCCTGCCGAACTAAACCAAGAGTTGTTCGACAAACTTTTTGGTGAAGGGAACGTTTCTTCAGTTGAAGAGATCAAAGCAAAAATTAAAGAAGATGCTGAGTCACAATTTGAAGTGCAGTCGAATCAGAAATTCCTGAACGATGTAACTGAATCGTTGCTTAAAAATACAAAATTTGAACTTCCTGCCATTTTTCTTAAAAAATGGATACAGACTATCGGTGAGACACCTTTAACGGAAGAGCAGGCTGAGGCAGAATACGCTAAGTCTGAAAATGGATTGCGTTACCAATTGATCGAAGGGAAAGTAATGGCCCAAAACAGCCTGCAGATTAATTTCGAGGAGCTAAAAGCATTTACAATCCAAATGATCAAAAAACAAATGGCACAGTTTGGACAACTTAACCCAACCGATGCTGATGTAGATGGTATTGTTGCAAGAGTATTGGCCAATCAGGAAGAGGTGAAAAGAATTTCGGATCAGGTAATGAGTGAAAAGATGTTAAACCTGTACAAAGAGAAGGTAAACGCTGACGTAAAAGAAGTAACTTACGAAGAGTTTATCGCTGCTTCAT
>Ga0247810_10001068_pt1 | contig 19089 bp, 21 predicted proteins | sample UWRJL119311C1_FD_179918 | JGI IMG/M metagenome (GOLD analysis project Ga0247810, IMG submission 179918) | Plant litter microbial communities from Arlington Agricultural Research Station in Wisconsin, United States - UWRJ-L119-311C-1 | ecosystem: Environmental > Terrestrial > Plant litter >... | reverse complement strand
TTGGGTGTCAGAGCGATTCGCGGGAAAGGGTCTCACTCCCACCGCGGTCGCCCTGGCCACCGACTACTGCTTCTTCACGGTGGGGCTGCACCGGATGGAGATCTGCATCCGACCGGAGAACGAGCCCTCGCTGCGCGTCGTGGAGAAGTTGGGCTTCCGCTACGAGGGGCTGCGACGCCGCTTCATCCACATCAACGGTGACTGGCGCGACCACTTCTGCTTCGCGCTGACCGTCGAGGACGTGCCCACCGGCGTCCTGCGACGGTGGAAGGACGGCCGCGTGCCCGCCTCCTGGGGTCGTGTTCCGGAGGCAGATCGAAGACTCGCCCTCGGCTGACGGCCCGATCGACCGACCTCCTCGTACCGTAAGGGGATGGAGATCTCCGGTGGCCTCGGTGGCGGCGTCATGCTGGCCCTCGCCGCCGGTCTGTGGCTCGTCTATCTCGTGCCCAGCTGGCTGCGCCGACGCGAATACCTCGCTACGGAACGCAATGCCGTCCGCCTGCAGCAGACCCTGCGCGTGCTCGCCGCGACGGCCGAGGTGCCGGACGCTGTCCGCGCCGAGACGAACGCCCGCAGCATCGCACAGCACCAGGCGATCGTGCGTGAGCAGCAGCGGTCCCTCGCCGAGCAGCAGAAGGCCGAGCTCGAGCACGCGCGCCGCATGGCAGCGGCGGAGCGGACTCGGGACGCCGCAGCGCGTCGCATGGCCCAGCGAGCGATGATCGACGCGCAGCCTGCGATCGCGGGGATCGTCGCCGCCCGCCGACGTGCCGCCTTCCGCCTCCGCCGCACCCGCGCCCTCGCCTCCCTCCTCCTCTTCGCTGCCCTCGTGACCGCCGGTGTGCAGGGCGTCATCATGGCGACGGCGGGCATCGCGATGGGCGCGTGGGCCGTGCTCGGCTTCTCCGCCGTCGTGACCGTCTCCTCGGTCGCCCTGCTCGGCCGGCTCGCCGCCGTGTCCCGCACGCGCTCGGTCGAGGTCGCCCGCCAGACCCCGGTGATCCGCCGGGTCGTCACGCAGGAGCCGGTCGCCGAGAACGCTGCCCCTGCCGTGCCGTGGACGCCCGTGCCGGTGCCGAAGCCCCTGTACCTCTCGCGCGGAACAGTCCGCAGCATCGAGATGGACCGTGTGGTCGTCGAGGCCGATGTGGCCGCCGCCGAGCTGCGCGCCGCTTCCGCCGCCTCGACCGACGCCCTGCGCCTCGCCCAGCAGACCCTGCCGGCGATCAAGCCGCGCGTCGACCCCGCCGCCGCGGAGCCGCGTCGTCTGCAGAACCTCGACATCGACGAGGTCCTGCGTCGCCGCCGTCAGGCGAGCTGACCGCTCGCTTTCCGCATCTCCGTGAGTCAGGCCTTGCGGCAGGTTTCCGGCCCCGGGATCGACCACGAGGCCCGACTCCGACGAGCGTGGGGGACGGGGTGGGAGCCTGTCGTGGCGCGGGTCGGGGATGCTGTAAAGTCGTACGGGTAACACGGGCCCTTGGCGCAGTTGGTAGCGCGCCTCGTTCGCATCGAGGAGGTCAGGGGTTCAAATCCCCTAGGGTCCACCCAAAGCGCGTTGTTCACATCCAGTCTTGAGCTGGGACTGGACTCGCCACCAACAGAAAGCCCCGCAGTCCAACGACTGCGGGGCTTTCTGTTGGTGCGAACGAGGTCAGCCGGTGCTCAGCTTGTTGGCGGTCAGCGCGGTCGCAGATAGAGAGACCGGGCCGCCTGTCGAGCTTCGCGCAGCATGCTTCCGCGTTGAACGAACGTGACGACTCCGGTTGCGAAGATCACGGCCAGGCCGGTAATCGCGACGGCTAGTCCCGCGCCCGAAGCCAAGAAGAAGGCGTCGTCGTAAGAGGCGTCGAAAGGTGCGCCGAAACCGAGCATCACGATGCCAGAAATGAGCATGAGCAGACCGGCCGCGAGGAGTATCCCGACCAGGGCGAGACGCGGCCTCCGCCGGTAGTGGCCGAACAACAGAATGGCCGCTGCGATATCAGTGACGTAGAACAGGGACATGACCACGTACAGAACTGTCAGCCATGTTTTTACGATTCCTTCGCGGCGCAGTTGGGCGATCGCCGCCCAGCTGTAGACCGAGGTCGAGAGCAGTGCGAGGTACGTCAAGCCGCTTCCGATCGCAACCGCGATCCAAAGCACGAAGCCGCCGAACAGCAGGATCAAGCCGCCTCCGACGAAAAGGAGGGCCAACATTGCACCGTTGAGGACGAAGAATGGGACAGAGGCGACCTTGACGACCAATGCGCTGGTCGCCAGGTCTGCCGTCCTGCCCTCTCGAAGCTTCCCGACACTGTCGATGATGGCGACGATTGTCGCCGTGAGCAGCAGCAGATTCCAGACGCCTGCAATCACGAGGCTCCACTGAGCTGCGCCCGAGTCGTTGAGGCGATCCACAGAAAGGAAGATCACCACGTACATGGCCGCGCCGACAACCATGACGAGGGGTAGGACCAACTTCATAGTCGAAGAATAGGGGCGACCGCTCGAACCCGGCGCCCTTCGTGGGCCGGAGGACAGCGCCTAGCCGAACAGCACCAGGAAGCCGAGCGAAGCGACGGCGAAGCCGAGCACCGCGAGGACGAGGGCGACGATGAACGGCTCGCTGCGGCGGATGTGGGTCGCGACCGCCCCGATCATGATCACGCCGAGCGCTACGCCGGCGATGGGAGACAGGATCGGAGCGATACCGGTCAGCATCGGCAGGATCAGCCCGACGGCCCCCACTAGCTCGGCGACGCCGATGAGCTTGTTCTGCGTGCGGCTGAAGTCCTCGGCGTAGGTCATGCCGGCGGCGACGAGGCCTTCACGGCTGCGGGCGACTTTGTTGACTCCGGCTCCGAAGAAGACGAGGGCGGCGAGCCCGCCGACGATCCAGTAGGCGATGATCATGCTGTGCTCCTATGGTTACTCTTGGTAAGTGACCCCATCATCGGTCATCCACGGGACGCTTACAAAAGGCACAGGAATGTGCCTGAGGCACAGGAAGGGCACTGATGACGATCGAGGCAGCACCGCCGGGGCCGCTGAGCGACTACGAGAACGCCTGTGATTCACACGACGCCGGCCCCGCGATCCGCGACATCCTGTCCCGCATCGGGGACAAGTGGTCGCTGCTCGTGATCGTCACCTTGCGGGAGGGGACCCTGCGCTTCTCCGAGCTGCAGCAGCACATCCCCGGCATCTCGCAGCGCATGCTGACGCTCACCCTGCGTCACTTGGAGCGCGATGGCCTCCTCGAGCGCACCGTCTACGCCGAGGTGCCCCCGCGCGTCGAGTACACCCTCACCGTGATGGGCCGCACCCTCCTCGGGCCCGCGCTCGCCTTCGCGACCTGGGCGATCGAGGCGGAGCCGACCATCGAGCGCAGTCGCGCCGCCTACGACGCCCGCTGAAGGTTCAGTCGTAGAAGGGCTCGCGCACGTTGGAACGGCGGCGGCGCAGACGCCAGCCGTTGACGGTCCGGATGAACTCGTCCCGATAGTCGCCGGAGATCGGGGAGCCCTCGTTCGGGAAACCGATGAACTTGCTGCGCACGCGCACGACGCCGTCCTCGGCCTCGAAGATGGCGACGTTGGTGGAGTGGTGCGAGTAGACCTTGCGCCCCTGCAGCGCCGACCGGAGTTCGTCGACACCGCTGAGGTTGGGCCGCCCGAACTGGCTGAAATCGAAGACGAAGTCGTCGGCGAAGACCAGGTGGGCACTGCCCCAGGCGTTGTCGTCGACGACGTGACCGTAGGAGGCGATCACCTGCTCGATCTCGGCGCGGTCTTCGGGGGTCAGCATCAGCCCGTCTTCTCGTTCCTTGCCAGGTGCAGCTGGCTCTTGGGCAACGTGCCGTTGAGGTGGAACGCCCCGACCGACTGTTCGCGATAGGCGGCCGGATTGTGGGAGGCGATCGTCCGCGCGTTGCGCCACAGCCGGTCCAGCTGCTTCTGCTGGGAGACCGCGGATGCCCCACCGACCTCGAACAGGAGGCCGGTGCCGTGCAGCACCTGCTCGATGATCGCGTGCTGGGCCTCGAACACGGCGACGAGGGCCGTGTAGTAGTGCTCATCCTCGTCGGCGGCCTCGGCGCGGGTGAGGTCCGCCTGCTCGAGCCGGCGGACGGCCTCGAGCGCGGTCGCCTCGGTGGAGAAGGCGATCCCCCCGAGCTTGCCGACGACGCGCTGGACCAGGGGCTCGTCGCGCGGCGAGGTCTGGCCGGGGATCCCGAAGGTGCGCGTGCGCGGGCGCACGAAATCGACGGCGTCGGTAAGCGTGCGGCGGGCGATGCCGGCCAGGGCCGAGAGCAGGATGAGCTGGTACATGCCCTGCGTGTAGGCGAGGGAGCGGTGGCCGTCGGCGTCCGTCCACGGCAGAACGTGCGCGGGGTCGATCTCGACATCCTCGTAGATCGTGGTGCCGCTGCCGGTGAGCTTCTGGCCGAAGCCGTCCCAGTCGTCGATGCGGGTCACTCCGAGCGCGGTCGCGTTCACCGCGAAGGCGACGGCCTGGCCGTCCCAGACGCCGCCCGACCAGATCCAGTCGGCGTAGAGGGTGCCGGTGGAGTAGAACTTCCGGCCCGTCACGAACAGGCGCCCGTCGCGCTCCGTGATGGTCGTGGCGTTGGTGCTCGACTCGCCCAGCTCGGCCTGCGCGTTGCCGAACAGGATCTCGTTGGAGACGATGCGGGCGAACCAGTCGCGCCGCTGCGGCGAGTCCGGCAGCGCGCGCTGGGTCTCGACGAAGGCGATGTGCCCGCGCAACAACTGCGGCAGATTCGAGTCCGCCGCTCCGAGCTCGATGAGGAGCCGGAAGAGCTCCTCCAGAGAGACACCCCAGCCGCCGTACTCCCGCGGAACGCGCAGCGCGCCGAAGCCGGCGTCACGGAGACAGCGGACGGCCTCGTAGGGGAGCCCCCGGTCGGTCTCGCGCTGAACGGCGGTCGCGGCGATGTCGGCGATGATCTCCGCGAAGTGGGTGCGGATGTCCGGAACGGTCGTGGTGGTCATGCGTGGCCCTCCCGACCCAGGTTCGCCCCGCCGCGGAACCGCGCGGCCGGGTGCGTGTCGAACACGCGGGTATTGCCGGCGCCGAACAGGCGCTCGCGGTAGGTGCTCTCGGCGTAGGACGTCCGGTACAGCCCGCGCTCCTGCAGCTTCGGGACGACGAACTCGATGAAGTCCTCGGCGGTGCCCGGGGTGAGGAACTGGCGGAGGTTGAAGCCGTCCAACCCCGTCTCCTCGACCCAGCCCTCGATCGCGTCCGCGACCTCCGTCGGGGAACCGATCGCGACGAAGGGGCCGTCGTCGAAGCGGGTGATCGAATCGAGCGCCTGGCCGACGGTGACCACGTTCTCGTTGAAGCGGCGGGAGGCCTGGGAGGCGTCGCGCCCGGCGTTCGTCTCCGCGGCGATGATGTCGGCGATGACCGCGTCGCGGGGGTAGGCGGCCAGGTCGATGCCGCCGCCGCCCATGTGCGCGAGGTAGCCCTCGGCACTGGAGTGGGCGAGGTAGTCGTCGCGCTTCCGCTCCGCATCGTCCCGGTCGCGTCCGACGATGATCACGGCGCCCGCGAACGCTTTCACGTCCTCGGGTCCGCGGCCCTGGGCGACGGCCCTCCGGCGGATGTCAGCGACGTTCTCGCGGTACGTCTCGCGCGAGCGCCCGCCGACGAAGACGGCCTCCGCGTGACGAGCGGCGAACTCGCGTCCGCGCTCCGAGCTGCCGGCCTGGAAGAGCACGGGCGTGCGCTGGATGCTCGGCTCGGCCAGGTGCGGGCCGTCCACACGGAAGTGGTCGCCGCGGTGATCGATCCGCCGCACCCTCGTCGGGTCGGTGTAGACCCGGTTGCCGCGGTCCTGCACGACGGCATCGTCGTCCCACGAGCCCTCCCACAGCTTGTAGAGCACCTCGAGGTACTCCTCGGCGATCGTGTAGCGGTCGCCGTGGGCGATCTCGTCCTCGAGACCGAAGTTGCGGGCGGCGTTGGCGAGGTAGCTGGTCACGATGTTCCAGCCGAAACGACCCTTCGTCAGGTGATCGAGGGTGGAGGCGCGGCGCGCGAAGGCGAAGGGCGGCTCGTAGGTCGTCGAGAAGGTCGCGGCGAAGCCGAGGTGCTTCGTGACGGCGGCCATCGGCGGGATGACGAGCAGCGGATCGTTGCTGGGGATCTGCACCCCTTCGCGGAGCGCGGTCTCCGGCCCGTCGCGGTAGCCGTCATAGGCGCCGATGACGTCCGCGAGGAAGATCGCGTCGAACAGGCCCTCCTCGAGGAGCTTGGCCTGATCGATCCAGAAGTCGAGGTCGTTGAAGCGGTGGCGGTTGTTGGCGGGGTGCACCCACAGGCCGTGGGAGATGTGGCCCACCGTGTTCATCTCGAAGAGGTTGAAGGCGATCTGCTTAGTCATGATCGTTCGATTCTCGACGGGCGCGCGCGAGCCGTCAGCCCCATGTGACTCCATATGAACTCCGGTTACCCCAGGTTCCGTGCGGGCCCAGCAATCCCGTGGGGCCGTGAAACATTCATTAACGCAAGTTGGCTGCCGGGCGGTTCCCGTCGAAGGTTGACGGCACCGCACACCACCCATAGAAAGGCACACAGCAGCCATGTCCAACCAGAACCCCACTCCGGTCCTCCCGGAGAAGAAGAAGTCCAAGACGGGCCTCGTCGTCGGCATCTCCGCCGGCGTCGTCGTCATCCTCGGCGCTGTCGCCGCATTCGTCGTCCCTGGCCTGCTCAACAACGACTCCGAGGCGGTTGCCGGCGAGGACGAGCTCACCACGGTCAGCATCGGCGTCACGAACGAGGCCGACGAGTACTGGTCGATCCTGCAGGACCTCGCCCTCGAGGAGGGCATCAAGGTCGAGCTGGTCAACTTCACCGAGTACCCGCTGCCCAACCCCGCGCTCGCGGCCGAGGAGACCGACCTCAACTCGTTCCAGCACCTCGACTACCTGTCGAACCACATCGTCGCGACCGGTGACGACCTCGTGCCGATCTCGCCGACGATCATCGTGCCGCTGCCGCTGTACTCGACCCAGTACGACTCGGTCGAGGACATCCCCGAGGGCGCCGAGATCGCCATCCCGAACGACGAGAGCAACCAGGGCCGCGCGATCAACGTCCTCGTCTCGGCCGGCCTGGTCGAGCTGAAGAACGAGGTCGACGTCCCGACCCCCGCCGACATCGACGAGTCCGCCTCGACGGTCACGGTCACCCCGATCAGCGCCGAGCAGACGCCCGCCGCGCTGCAGACGGTCGCTGGCGCGATCATCAACAACAACTTCGCCCTCGACGCCGGTCTCGACCCGCTGAGCGCGCTGTACTTCGTCGATCCGAGCGACCCGCTGAGCGCCCCGTACCTCAACGTCATCGTCGCCCGTGCCGCTGATGCCGACAACCCGGCCTACCTCAAGGTCGCAGAACTCTGGCACACCAAGGAGGTCACGGACGCCGTGCTCGCCTCCTCGAAGAACACCGCAGTCCTCGTCGACGCGACCGCCGAGGAGCTCCAGAAGAGCCTCGACGCGCTCGTCGAGAAGAAGAAGGCCCAGCAGTAACAGCCCGGAATGCGCGGGCGGGATCACGAGTCCCGCCCGCGCATCACCCCGTCAGGAGCATCATGCCGATCATCGAGTTCGAGAACGTCACCAAGACGTTCAGCACCCCAGCCGGGCCGGTCGCCGCCATCGACGGCATCGACCTGTCCATCGAGAAGGGCGAGATCTTCGGCATCATCGGATACTCCGGCGCCGGCAAGTCGACCCTCGTCCGCCTCGTCAACGGACTCGAACGCATCAGCTCCGGCCGGGTCGTCGTCGACGGCGTGGACATCAGCACCATCCCCGAGTCGGCCCTGCGTCCCGTGCGCAGCCGCATCGGCATGATCTTCCAGCAGTTCAACCTGTTTCGCTCCCGCACGGTCGCCGGCAACGTCGCCTACCCGCTCCGGGTCGCCGGCTGGCCGAAGGACAAGCGGGACGCCCGCGTGGCCGAACTGCTGCACTTCGTGGGTCTCCTCGAGAAGGCCCACTCCTACCCGGACCAGCTCTCCGGTGGTCAGAAGCAGCGCGTCGGCATCGCCCGCGCCCTCGCCACCAACCCCAACATCCTCCTCGCCGACGAGTCCACCAGCGCCCTCGACCCGGAGACGACGCAGGACGTGCTCGCCCTCCTGCAGAAGGTCAACAAGGAGTTCGGCATCACGATCCTCGTCATCACCCACGAGATGGACGTGGTGCGGCGCATCGCCGACCGCGTCGCCGTGCTCGACTCGGGCAAGGTCGTCGAGCAGGGGACCGTCTTCGACGTCTTCAGCAATCCGCAGACCCCGACGGCTCGCAAGTTCATCAGCAGCGTGCTGCACACGGAACCGGATGAGAACGACCTCGAGCGGCTCCGCGGCCGACACGAGGGCCGCATCGTCACCGCTCAGGTGAGCGACGGTTCGCGTCTCGGCGCCGTGCTCTCCGACGCGGGTCGCCACGGCGTCCGTTTCGAGTTGGTCTTCGGCGGCATCGGTTCGCTGCAGCAGAAATCCTTCGGCTCACTCACCCTCGAACTCATCGGCCCCGATGCCGGAGTGGACGAGGTCATCGCCGAGCTGAGGGCGATCACCGAGGTCGAGGAGGTGGCCGCGTGAACCAGCACTGGAACTGGGACTTCCACGGCGAGGTCTTCCTCGAGTCCATCGGCCAGACCCTCTACATGGTCGCGGCGACCCTCGTCATCGGCGGCGTACTCGGTCTCATCATCGGCGTCGCGTTGTACTCCACCCGCGCCGGCTCGATCTTCTCCAACCGGGTCGTGTTCTTCATCCTCAACTTCATCGTCAACCTGGTGCGGCCGATCCCCTTCGTCATCCTGCTCGTCGCCGTCGCGCCGCTGACGACCCTCATCGTCGGCAAGTTCATCGGGACGACCGCGGTCATCGTGCCCCTCTCCCTGGCCGTCGCCTTCGGGTCGAGCCGGATCGTCGAGCAGAACCTCGTCACGATCGATCCCGGCGTCATCGAGGCGGCGCGGGCCGTCGGCGCCGGCCCGTGGCGGATCATCTTCACCCTGCTGATCCCGGAGGCGCTCGGCCCGCTGATCCTCGGCTACACCTTCGTGTTCGTCGCGATCATCGACATGAGCGCGGTCGCCGGCGCTGTCGGTGGTGGCGGTCTCGGCAACTTCGCCCTCGCCTACGGCCACTTCAAGTGGAATCAGGAGGTCGTCTGGATCTCCGTGGCCACCATCGTCCTCCTCGTCCAGGGCGTCCAGTTCGTCGGCAACACCCTCGCCAGAAAGGCCCTCCGCAGATGACCTCCACCGCCCCCCGAATCGTCGCCGTCAGCGGAAGCCTCTCCGTCCCCTCTCGCACGACCACGCTCGCGCACGCCGTTGCCGAGCAGTTCGCCGAGCCTCTCGGAGCATCGGTCGAGATCGTCGAGCTGGGCAACCTGCTCGGCCAGCTCGGCGGCACCCACCCGGGCGAGCTCGGCCCGGATGCCCAGGCGGCGCTCGCCGCCGTCGAGGCGGCCGACGTCCTCATCGTCGGGTCGCCCGCCTACCGCGCGACCTATACCGGCATCTTCAAGCATTTCTTCGACTTCGTCGGGCAATACGCGCTCGTCGACAAGCCCATCGTGCTGACCGCGACCGGTGGCAGCGACCGCCACGCGCTCCTCGTGGAGCACCAGATGCGTCCGCTGTTCGGGTTCTTCCAGGCGCTCACCCTCCCGCTCGGCATCTTCGCGACCGAGAAGGACTTCGAGAAGACCGAGGGCGGCTACGTCATCGCCTCCGAGGACCTGCAGACGCGCATCGCCCTGACGACCTCGCGCACGATCGGGCTTCTGAGCTCGCAGCTCGCGCTCGCCGGCAAGCTGTTCGACCAGAAGCCGGAGATCTCGCCGTACCCGTCGACCTTCTGAGCGCCGCGTCGCTCCACCCTCGCCGCACGACAAGTGCGGTTTCGGCGAATACCCCGCGCCGCGGCGCCACGTTCTCGCCGAAAACGATGGTGTTACGGGCAGGGGGGAGTGCGGACAGTGCTGTTGTCAGTCCCGCTGGGCGCCGTTCGCCGCCACGACGGTGAAGATCGTCGGCGCGGTGAAGCCGCGGTCGGCGAAGGCGGCGCGGACGGCGTCCGAGATCGATTCGCGCAGCGTCGAGGGCACGAGCGCGATCGCCGCGCCACCGAAACCGCCGCCGGTCATCCGAGCGCCGATCGCGCCTGTGGCCTGGGCCGTCTCGACGGCGAGGTCGAGCTCGGGGACGGAGATCTCGAAATCGTCGCGCATGGAGAGGTGCGATGCGTCGAGCAGGGCACCGATCGCGAGCGGACCGTCGGCCCGGAGGGCGACCACCGTGTCGAGGACGCGCTGGTTCTCGGTGACCACGTGGCGCACGCGGCGGAAGGTCTCGTCGTCCAGGATCTCCTGGGCGCGGGGGAGGTCGTCGACCGTCACGTCGCGCAGGGACGTGGCACCGAGCGCGACGGCGCCGGCCTCGCAGGAGGCGCGGCGCGACGCGTAGCCGCCGGTCGCGTGCGAGTGGCTGACGTGGGTGTCGATGACGAGGATCTCGAGACCGGCGGGCACGAGGCCGAGGGCCACCGTCTCCGACTCGAGCGAGCGGCAGTCGAGGAAGACGGCGTGGTCCTCCTCGCCGAGCAGCGACGCGGACTGGTCCATGATCCCGGTCGGGGCTCCGACGGCCTTGTTCTCCGCCAGCTGGCCGACACGGGCGAGGGTACGGCGGTCGAAGCCGAGGTTCCAGGTGTCGTTGAGGGCAACGGCGACCGCGCTCTCGATCGCGGCCGAGGAGGAGAGCCCCGCGCCCACCGGGACGGTCGACTCGATGTAGAGATCCACGCCGGTGACGGTGGACAGGTCCGCTCCGAACTCGCCGAGCGCCCAGGCAACGCCCAGAGGGTACGCCGACCAGCCGGCCACCGCCTCCGGCTTCAGGTCGTCGAGCGAGAGCTCGACCCCCTCGTCGGCGAAGGCGCTCGCGATGCGGACGATGCGGTCGTCGCGGGAGGCGAGGGCCACCGTCGTGCGGCGGTCGATCGCGAACGGCAGGACAAAGCCGTCGTTGTAGTCGGTGTGCTCGCCGATGAGGTTCGCGCGCCCGGGGGCCGACCAGGCGCCGTCGGCGTCGTAGCCGAAGATGCGGCGGAAGCCGTCGGTGATGGTGGTGCTAGTCGACACGGGAGATTCCTTCTCTGATGAATGCGGCCGCCTGCTCGGGCGGGATGTCGCCGATCCATGCTCCCATCGCACTCTCCGAGCCGGCGAGGTACTTGAGCTTGGTCTCGGCGCGACGCGGTGAGGTCACCTGCAGCATGAGGCGGATGTCCTCGCGGCCGACGGTCACGGGCGCCTGGTGCCACGCGGCGATGTAGGGCGTGGGGGTGTCGTAGAGCTTGTCGACACCGCGCAGGAGGCGGAGGTACAGGCCCGCGAGCTCGTCGCGCTCGGCCTCGTCGAGAGCCGCGAAGTCGGGCACGTGGCGGTGCGGCAGCATGTGGATCTCGAGGGGCCAGCGGGCGGCGAAGGGCACGAAGGCCGTCCAGTGCTCGCCGGAGAGGACGACGCGCTCGGAGGCGCGCTCGAAGTCGAGGATCTGCTGGAACAGGTCCGGCCCGACCTTGGCGATCGACTCGAGCACCCGCTGCGTGCGCGGTGTCACGTAGGGGTAGGAGTAGATCTGCCCGTGCGGGTGGTGCAGCGTGACGCCGATCGCCTCGCCGCGGTTCTCGAAGGGGAAGACCTGCTGCACGCCGGGGATGGCGGACAGCGCGGCGGTACGGTCGGCCCAGGCCTCGATGACGGTGCGGGCGCGGGTCTCGCTGAGCGAGCCGAAGCTTCCCTCGTGCTCGGGGCTGAAGCAGACGACCTCGCAGCGGCCGACCGACGGGAGGGTGCGACCGAGGCCGACCTCGGCCAGCTCGTCGAGCGTGAAGAGGGCGTCCCCGTCCGGGCCGAAGCTGGGGGAGCGGTTCTCGAACACGACGACGTCGTAGTCGTCGGGTACTTCACTCGGGTTGGTGGGCGTCTGCGGGGCGAGCGGGTCGAGGTTCGCCGGTGGCAGGAACACGCGGTTCTGGCGCGATGCGGCGATCGAGATCCACTCGCCGGTCAGCGGGTCCTGGCGCATGGTGGCCATCGCCGGGCGCGGGTCGAGCTCGCGCAGGTCGGGCTTGCGCTCGGCCGGCCGGTTCGAGCCCGGGTCGTCGAAGTAGATGAGGTCTCGGCCATCGGCCATCGTCGTCGCGTGCTTGGACACGCCTCCCTGGAGCATGGGATTACGATAACGAAAGCAGACCTTGCTTTTTCGAAGAAGATCGGAAGTCATGGCCGAGTTGGCACCGGTGCGTCGCGCCCGCCTCGCCCGCCTCGTCGCCGCGCGGGGATTCGTCCGCGTGAGCGACGTCGCGGAGGAGCTCGAGGTCAGCGAGGTGACCCTCCGCGGCGACCTCAGCGCCCTCGAACAGCAGGGGCTCGTGGTGCGGGTGCACGGCGGCGCCATGCCGACGAGCGCGATCGTCGCCGAGGAGTCGTCGATCGAGTCCTCGCTCGGCCGGGATGAGGCGGCGAAGCGCGCCATCGGCGCGGCGGCCGCGCAACTCGTCAGCTCGGGGGAGAGCGTCTTCGTCGACGCGGGCAGCACGGCGCTCGCGCTCGCGGTCGCTCTGGTCGAGCGCCGCGAACTGCACGACGTCACCCTCGTCACCAGCGGGCTCAGCACCGCCCTCGTGCTCGAGGCCGGCATGCCGCGCTTCACCGTCATCGTGACCGGCGGCACCCTTCGCCCGCTGCAGCACTCCCTGGTCAACCCCTTCGCCGCCCCGATGCTCGAACAGCTGCACCTCGACTGGGCCTTCATCGGCTGCAACGGCGTCGACGAGACCGGCGTCACCAACGTGAACATCCCCGAGGCGGAGATCAAGACGATCGTCATGCGCCGGGCCCGCCGGAAGGTGATTCTCGCCGATGCGTCCAAGCTCGGTCGGCGCGAGCTCGCCGTGATCGCCGGCCCGGGAGACTACGACACGCTCGTGACCGACGCGGCGGCCCCCGCGTCCGTCCTCGACCTCCTCCGCGCCGCCGGCATCGGCGTGCTGACCAGCGACAACCCAGCCAGACCCGGGAGCATGGTGTCATGACCGAGATGCCCATGTTCCCGTTGAGCAGCGTGCTGTTCCCGCACATGCCGTTGCCGCTGCGCATCTTCGAGCAGCGCTATCTCGCCATGCTCGCCCGGGTGCTGCAGGACGAGCCGGCCGAGTTCGGCCAGGTGCTCATCGAGCGCGGCCAGGAGTCGGGCGGCGGCGAGGCCCGCTTCGGCATCGGCACCGTCGCGCAGATCACCGAGCTCGAGGGCGCCGAAGAGTCGGTGCTCGTCATGTCGCAGGGTGTCGAGCGCTTCGAGGTCGAGGAGTGGCTGGAGGACGACCCCTACCCGCGCGCCACGATCCGACGACTGCCGGAGCTGGAGTGGGACGAGGAGCTGGCGCCCCTGCGCGAGCGGGCCGAGGAGGTGGTGCGGCGCATCATCGTTAAGGTGGAGGCGATCGGCGACCATCCGTGGTCGTCCGACGTGGTCCTCGACGACGACCCGGTCGCCGCGTGTTGGCAGCTGGCGGCGATCGCGCCGCTCGGGCCGCTGGATCAGCTGCGACTTCTCCGGTCGACGACCCTGCGGGACCTTCTCAGCGAGACGATCGAACTGGCGCTCGGCGTCGAGGTGGTGCTCGATCTTGAGTGACGGCCAGCGCCCGCCGCAGCCGCCCGCCGGCTGGTACGACGACGCGGCGATGATCGGCCTGAAGCGCTACTGGGACGGTTCCTCCTGGACGGGCGAGACGCTCCCGTCCGCACAGGTGCCCGGCCCTCGTCCGCAACGCGGGCCCGCCCTCGTCATCGTGACCATCGCCTCCGTCGTCCTCGCGGCCGGGGCACTCGTCTTCGCCTTCACCCGGCCGCCGACGGTCGTCGAGATCGAGCCGACCGCGACGCCCGAGCAGACCGCCGAGCCGACGGTCCCGGCGGGGGACTACGCCGACTTCGTCGAGGACGCCACGCGCGACCTCGGGGACATGGACAAGGACCTCGACGACATGGACACCACCCTCGACGAGGGCGGGTACTGGCGGCTGCTCAGCAACCAAGTGGAACTGCAGGCGAACCTGCAGCAACTGCGCGGGGCGGACGCCCCCGACGTCGTGGCCGACGACTGGGACGACCTGCTCGACACCCTCGGGGTGGAGGTCGGCGACATCGGCGACGTCATCGGCGAGAAGGAGGGGGCCGTGCGTGACGCGGTGGCGGAGGCCCGGGCCGCGGTGGCCGAAGCGCGGGCCCTGGTCGAGCTGGTCGCGGCCGCATCGACCGATTGACTAGACCAAAGTGCGGGTGTACGCCTCGACGGCCGCGACGACGGCGGCGCGTCGCCGTGCGTTGCGGGCATCGTCTCGGATGACCGTGCCGGTGTAGACGTGGTCCATGGTGCCGAGCACCTGCCAGCCGTCGACGAGGGTGAGGATCGTGAGCAACAGCTCCCGGGCGTCCGTGTCGCCGAGCGTGGGGAGGGCCGCCTGCAGGCGCGCGACCTTGCTGTCTGCGGCAGCCGCGCGGGCGGCGGGCGCGGTCGGCTGCTCGCACTCGAGCCCCTCCCAGAAGGTCAACCGCGCGAGCGCCGGGTTGCCCGTGTGATAGTCGAAGACGCGCCCGGTGTAGCTCGTGATCGCCTCGATGCCGGTGCCCTCGATCGACACCGCCTCCATGACGGCGGCGAGTTGGCGCTCGAGCACGATGCCGAACAGCTCGCTCTTCTTACCGAAGTACTGGTAGATGCGCTCCTTGTTGACCCCGGCCCGTTCGGCGATGCGGTCGATGCGCGCACCGGCCATGCCGTGGTCGCAGAACTCCCACGTCGCGGCGTCGAGCAGGAGCTGCTTCGTGCGTTCCGTGTCCCAGGCCATGGCCCGATGATAGCAATTCCAACTGGATGGTTGCAGTTTCTTCCGGGCGGGCGTACGGTATTGCCAACTACCTAGTTGGAGAATGACATGACCACAACAACGACCCCCGTCGTCCCGTCCGTCCACGTCCGCGCCTTCATCACCTGGCTGACGATCTTCCCGCTCGTCGCCATCGGCATGACGCTCATGGCGCCGATCAGCACCGACTGGCACCCCGTCCTCCGCGCGCTCCTGCTCACGGCGATCGTCGTGCCGCTCGCCGTGTATCTCGTCGTGCCGCGTCTGCTCGGGCTCTACGTGCGCACGGTGTCGCGCCGGGCCACGAAGACGTCGCTGGCCGCCGACGACGCGACAGCGTCCTAGTACGACAGCGCCCTACGACGACGGAAGGGCCCCCGCGCGGTGCGCGGGGGCCCTTCCGATGCAGCGCTCTAGGCGTTCGCGAGAGCGAAACGCACGGCGCCGGTCTCGTCGATCTCGGCGTCGAGCACCTTGTCGGTGAGGGCGCTCGAGGCGGTCTGCTCGAGGTAGACGTGGGCCTGGCCGCTGGTCACGACCTCGTCGGTCGGCTGCGGGCCCGAGGCGATGGTCACCTCGAAGCCGTCCTCCTGGCCCGAGCTGATGCGCAGGCCTCCGTCGCTGTCCTGTCCAAGCGTGCGCTCGGTGATCGAGCTGACGGCGGTGCTCGCGGTGTCGGTGAGGGTGAGCATGGTGCTCCTTCCGGTAGGCGACTGGAGACAGCCACGGTTCCAGAGCCCCGGCCGAGACCCAAGCAAACCCAGCCCCCTGTGCAGGTTCTCCCAGCGGGCACGGAGGCGGGGGATCTGCTTACACGCGCGAAACACAGCCCTTGCTAGGCTGGCCCCACAAACGAATACGGCCGTCCAAGCGGAGCGGGAGAGTCGCGTGAAGCGACACCGAAGGAGCAAGCCTCCCCGCCAATCTCTCAGGTACACGTACCGCCTCGCCCAGGCCACTCTGAAAAGCGATCTGCTGCGCAGATCGGGTCGAGTAGACCACCCTCGGTGGGCGTATAGAGACACCTCCCCGCGCAGTGAATCCGCCGTAGGTGAAAACGCCCACCAGGCGTGAAACTCTCAGGCCCAGGTACAGAGGGGGAGTCCTTTCCCAGCAGCGCTGTGCCCGCACAGACCACGAGGACTCATGACAGAAACCCGCTATTCGCCGCTCCACCAGGTGCACGTCGACGCCGGTGCGAGCTTCACCGACTTCGCCGGCTGGCAGATGCCGGTCAGCTACGGTTCCGACCTCGGCGAGCATCATGCCGTTCGCACCGCCGCCGGCATCTTCGACATCTCGCACATGGCCGAGATCCGTATCGACGGCCCCGACTCCGCCGCCTACCTGGACTACGCCCTCGCCGGGCGACTGTCCGTCCTCGACCACCTGCAGGCGAAGTACACCCTCCTCCTCGACGAGCAGGGCGGCGTCATCGACGACCTCATCGTCTACCGGGGTGCGGAGGGCAACTCGTTCCTCGTCGTCGCCAACGCTGGCAACCGCCTTCCGGTGGTCCTCGCCCTCCAGGAGCGCGCCGCCGGCTTCAAGGTCGCCGTCGCCGACGAGAGCGACCTCGTCTCGCTCATCGCCGTCCAGGGCCCCGTCTCACGGCCGATCGTCGAGAAGGTCCTCGGTCTCGACCTCTCCGAGCTCAAGTACTACCGCGGCGTGGAGACCACCTACCGCGATCAGAAGTGCTTCGTCGCCCGCACCGGGTACACCGGCGAGGACGGGTACGAGATCTACGTCGGGCAGTACAACGCGACGGCCCTCTGGAACGACCTGGTCGAGGCGGGGGAGCCGCACGGCCTCATCCCCGCCGGCCTCGCCGCCCGCGACACCCTGCGGTTGGAGGCGGGCATGCCCCTCTACGGCCACGAGCTCGGCCTGGAGACCCTGCCCGTCCAGGCCGGTCTCGATCGCGTCGTGGTCCTCGCCAAGGAGGGCGACTTCGTCGGCCGGGCGGCCATCGAGGCGGGCCCGGTCCCCGGCGCCCGTGTCCTCGTCGGTCTCACCGCCGAGGGTCGCCGCGCCGGCCGCGCGGGCTACGGCCTGTACTCCGGCGACGAGCTCGTCGGAGAGATCACGAGCGGGGCGCTCTCGCCCACGCTCGGGCACCCCATCGCCATGGCCTACGTCGACCCCGCGGTCGCCGAGCCCGGCACCACCATCGACATCGACGTTCGCGGCAGCCGGATCCCGGCCACCGTCGTCGCCCTCCCGTTCTACAAGAGAGAGAAGCAGTAATGGCCGACCCCACCACCCTCCAGTACACCGCCGAGCACGAGTGGGTGCTGATCGAGGGCGACATCGCGACGATCGGCATCACCGCCTTCGCCGCCGACAAGCTCGGCGACGTCGTCTTCGTCGACCTCCCCGGCGAGGGATCCCTCGTCACCGAGGGCAGCGTCGTCGGTGAGGTCGAGTCCACCAAGTCGGTCGGCGAGCTCTTCGCTCCCGTCGCCGGCACCGTCACCGAGGCCAACGACGCCGTCCTGGCCGACCCGTCGCTCGTCAACAGCGACCCGTTCGGCGCCGGCTGGCTCATCAAGGTCACCTACAGCGAGCTGCCGCCGCTCATCAGCTACGCCAACTACCAGGACCTGGTCGGGGAGTAGTCAGCATCGTGTCGTCTGTTCCCTTCACCGCCCGCCACATCGGAACGGACGAGGACGCGCAGTCGCGCATGCTCTCCGTCCTGGGCTACGACTCCGTCGAGGCGCTCGTCACGGCCGCGGTCCCTGAGTCGATCCGTGTCACCCCGATCCCGGACTCCGTCATCCCCGCCGCAGCCTCCGAGCGGGAGGCGCTCGCCGAGCTCCGTCGTCTCGCGTCGCGCAATGTCGTCCGCCGGTCGATGATCGGCCTCGGCTACTACGACACGATCACCCCCGCCGTCATCAAGCGCAACGTGCTCGAGAACCCGAGCTGGTACACGGCCTACACGCCGTACCAGCCCGAGATCTCCCAGGGACGCCTCGAGGCGCTCATCAACTTCCAGACCATGGTCACCGACCTCACCGGTCTCGCCACCGCCAACGCGTCGATGCTCGACGAGGCGACGGCGGTCGTGGAGGCGATGCTGCTGGCCCGACGCGTGTCCGGCTCGAAGTCCAGCACCTTCCTCGTCGACGCGGACGCCTTCCCGCAGACGAAGGCCCTGCTGCGCAACCGGGCCGCGGCGGTCGGTATCAGCCTGGTCGAGCTTCCGCTGGCCGAACTCGTCGACGTCCCCGAGGCGTTCGGCGCCTTCATCCAGTACCCCGGCGCCTCCGGGCACCTGTGGGACCCGACCGCCCTCATCGCCGCGGTCAAGGATCAGGGCGGTGTCGCCGTCGTCGCCGCCGACCTGCTCGCCCTCACCCTCGTCAAGTCGCCGGGCGAGCTCGGAGCCGACGTCGCCGTCGGCACGTCCCAGCGCTTCGGCGTGCCCATGGGCTTCGGCGGACCGCACGCCGGCTACATGGCCGTCCGCGCCGGGCTCGAGCGCCAGCTCCCCGGTCGCCTCGTCGGTGTCTCGCAGGACGCCGACGGCCACACCGCCTACCGCCTCTCGTTGCAGACGCGTGAGCAGCACATCCGTCGTGAGAAGGCCACGTCGAACATCTGCACCGCCCAGGTGCTGCTGGCCGTCATGGCCGGCATGTACGCGGTCTATCACGGCCCGGGAGGACTCAACGCGATCGCACGCCGGGTGCACGCGACCGCGACGTCCTTCGCGACGGCCCTCGCATCCGGTGGCTACTCCCTCGTCTCGGACACCTTCTTCGACACGCTCACCGTCACCGCCCCCGGGCGTGCCGACGAGCTCGTCGCCGCGGCGCTCGAGCGCAACACGACGCTGTTCAAGGTCGACGACGACACCGTCTCGCTGAGCTTCGACGAGGCGAGCGCCTTCGACCCCATCGACGGCCTGGCCGAGGTCTTCGGTGTGACCCTCGCTCCCGAGGGCGACGTCATCCCCGCCGCACTCGTCCGCGAGAGCGCGTACCTCACCCACCCGGTCTTCAACACGCACCGCTCGGAGACGAGCATGATGCGCTACCTCAAGTACCTGGCCGACAAGGACTACGCGCTCGACCGCGGCATGATCCCGCTCG
>Ga0247810_10001066_pt1 | contig 19100 bp, 9 predicted proteins | sample UWRJL119311C1_FD_179918 | JGI IMG/M metagenome (GOLD analysis project Ga0247810, IMG submission 179918) | Plant litter microbial communities from Arlington Agricultural Research Station in Wisconsin, United States - UWRJ-L119-311C-1 | ecosystem: Environmental > Terrestrial > Plant litter >... | reverse complement strand
TACTTGGAATCTTGGGTTCCTGTTCAGATTTTCTGGAAAATGATCCTCGTGGCGTACTTTCAGAAGAAGATATTGTGACACCGCAAACAGTAGAAGGATTTATGAATGCAGCTTATGCGCAATTAGGTAACGACCATTATGATTCGCCGTATAGTTTATGGCCATTTGGAAATGTTCGCTCTGATGATGCTTACAAAGGCGGAAGCGGAACGAATGATATTCAGGATTTTCACTTTTTTGAAGTATCCAATAATATCAGACCTGATTTTGCCGAATTAGATAATTTCTGGTACATCAGTTATGTGGGGGTTTCCAGAGCCAATAAAGCTTTGAAAGCATTAGAACAAATTTCAGAAGCAGATTATCCGTTGAAAAAAACACGTATTGCTGAAATGCGTTTCTTAAGAGGACATTTTTACTTTATGTTGAAAATTATGTTCAGAAGCGTTCCTTACATCACAGAAGATATTCCGGTTGAAAATTATAAAACCATCTCAAACAAAGTGCTTTCAAACGAAGAACTTTGGAACAAAATTGCCGAAGATTTTCAGGCTGCAGCCGATGCTCTGCCGGAAACTCAGCCACAAGTAGGTCGTGCAACTCAAAAAGCAGCTTATGCTTATTTAGCCAAAACACGTTTGTATCAGGCGTATACACAAGATGAAACGTATAAAGTTACAGGAATCAATCAACAGCATTTGCAGGAAGTAATTGCAGCGACAGATAAAGTAATTGGGAAAGCTAGTTTAGAACCTGATTTTGCCAATAACTTTTTGCCGGGAACTTTTGAAAATGGAGCCGAATCTATTTTCTCCATTCAGTTTTCAGACAATGACGGAACTTTATACGGAAGATTAAATTTCTCAGATGTACTCTCAACTCCACAAGGTTTAGGATGTTGCGATTTTCATAAACCAAGTCAGAACTTAGTAAATGCTTTTAAAACAGGAACGAATGGTTTGCCGGAATTTGATACCTATAACGATCAGGATTTTGATTATAAAAATATAGATGCTAATACAGTTGATCCAAGATTGTATCACACTGTTGCGATGCCGGGTTTACCTTATAAATATGATCCTGAATTTTTATACGTTGAGGCATGGGTAAGATCTCCTGGCACATATGGCTATTTTGCTTCATTAAAAGAAAACGTAGCGCCAAGCTGTAGTTGTGTGGTCAATATCGATCCATTTTACGGAAACTCAAAAAACAGAATACAAATTCGTTACGCCGATGTGATTTTAATGCGTGCCGAAGCCCTGATTGAATTAGGAAGACAATCAGAAGCTTTGCCATTAATCAATCAAATCAGAGAGCGTGCAGCGCAAAGTACAGGAAGACTTCCGTACGTAAAAAACTTTAAAATCAATACGTATGTAGACGGAAGCAATTGCAACTGGACACAGGATTTTGCCCGTAAAGCATTGCGTTGGGAACGCCGTTTAGAACTGGCTATGGAAGGAAATCGTTTCTTCGATTTAGTGCGTTGGGGTGTTACAGATGAAGTAATGAATGCATTTTACAGTGAAGAAAAAACAAAACGTACCTACTATCAGGATGCCTTTTTTGATGCTCATAAAGAAGAGTATTGCCCAATTCCGTTAAAGCAAATTAATTTTAGTCAGGGATTGTACAAACAAAATTTAGGTTATTAATCTATTTTAAGAACATCAATATGAGAAAACTTATCAATAAATACTGGGCCAAAGCGGCGACAGTATTGGCAATCGTTTTTGTAATTACAGCTTGCGAAAATAGTTTTGAAAACGGAGGATTTGATGTCAATTCGCCATCGAATGTTACTTCTTTTAAAATAAACGGAGTAGCAGCAACTATCGATCAGAAAACCGGAGCAATTAATGTAACAATGCCGTACGGATCAGATATTACGGCTGCAAAACCAGAAGTTGTTTTGGCAGAAGGAGCAACATCAAATCTGGATCTAACTGCACCAATAAACTTTACAAATCCTGTAAAGTTCAGAGTAGTAAATGGTAATTTGTATAAAGATTATACGGTGACAACCGTGGTTTTAAGTCCTATTAAAAGTTTTACTATTAATGGAGTTGCCGCGGCAATAAACGATGTAAGCAAAACCATTACCATGACATTGCCCGAAGACACAAACCTGACATCACTTCAGCCTGTAATCGAATTAACGCAAGGAGTTTCGATCTCGCCCGTTTCAGGAACTACGATCGATTTTACCAATTCTGTAACCTTTGTAGTGACTTCAAACGGTAAAAGCATTAACTATACGGCCAATGTAGGACTTCCGGTAGCAGGTTTGGTAGTAGCCTTTTTAGGGACTGCTGCAACAAGAGCTGAAATTACAAATATGGATGAAGTTACCGCTGCTAATTGGTTCTTTTCTACTTTTAGCGGAGCGAAATATATTTCATTTGCAAGTATTGAAAGCGGTTCAGATTTAAGCGATGTTGATGTAATATGGTGGCATTTTGATTCCGCGGCGAATTTACCGGCAATTGCCTACAAACCTGCTGTAACAACCGCTTTAAAAAATTTCAGAACAAACGGAGGAAATTTACTTTTAACCTCTTTTGCTTCGCAATATGTAGATGCGTTAGGAATTGTTCCATCCGGAAAAGGACCTAATAATGTTTTCGGAGATTTTCCTCCAAACGGAAACGTTGATGCAGGTTCTTGGGGAATGTCGTTTAAAGGCCATGAAAATCATCCAATATTTCAGGGGTTATCCACTTTTGAAGCCGGAAAAGCCAATTTACTGCAAGGCGGAACTTTCAGGTTAAATCATACCGCATGGTGGTTTTTACCGGAATGGGGAGGTTACGGAAACGGTGAAGGCTGGAGAAACCAAACCGGAGGGACTAACTTAGCAAGTGAAGCCTGGGATGATGCCCTTAATGGACGAGTGACCATTGCAGAGTTTCCAAATACAGGAACGGATAAAAATGTAATTGTAATTTCGATGGGAGCTTACGATTGGTATAATGAAACCAATAGCTCAGGAGTACCAAGTCAGTCAAATGAGTTTCTTTCTAATATCAAACTTTTGACGCAAAACAGCATCAATTATCTGGCTGAAAAATAATTTACTTTCAACTCAAAAAAAATGAAATACAGAAACATTATAACCATAGTTTCCATCTTCTTTTCGCTTGCCTCATGCAGTCAGGACGATAATTATACCGGAGGCTCGATTTCAGGAGGAAATACCGAGATAGCAAGTATTTTTCCTGTTCCGCCATCGCAATGGATGGGTGCTGGTGATCCTTATTACAGCGCGGGATATACAGGAGATATTATGCCATTTTTCGATAACGGAAAATTCCATATTTACTTTCTTCACGATGCGCAAAATAAGCCTGCCGGAACAGGATTTCATGATATTCATGAATACTTAAGTACAGATTTAGCCCATTTTACTTACGAGGGCCAAATGATCCCATTTGGTAAAACGACTGATCCTGATTTTGCCATTGGCACAGGATCAGTTGTAAAAGTGGGTAATATTTATTACTTTTATTATACAGGTCATAATGAAACGCCAGCTTTTGTGCAGTCAAATGCCAGAGAAAGTGTTTTATGTGCGACAAGTTCTGATTTGAAAAACTGGACAAAAGTTCCTTCATTTAAGATCACAGCACCAGCCGGGTATTATAATTATGATTTTAGAGATCCGCATGTTTTTTACAACGAAGAACTTAAAAAGTATTCGATGCTGGTAAGCACACAAACTGAACCAGGCCGAAAAGCAGTGTTGCTGCATTTTACAAGTACTGATCCGGTTTCAGGAAAATGGGACGTGCAAAACCCAATTTATACCACAACCCCACAGGAAAATTATCTGATGATGGAATGTGCTGATATTTTTAAAATGGGAAGCTACTGGTATTTGATTTTTTCTGAAAATTGGAGTGCTAATAAAGGAACACATTACAAAATGTCGACTTCGATAAACGGACCCTGGACAACGCCGGAAATTGACAGAATCGATGGCGAATATTTTTATGCCGGAAAAACAGCTTCTGACGGAAACAAAAGATATGTTTTTGGATGGAATGCCAGAAAAACACCTGAAAATGATTTAGGGAATAAAGATTGGGCGGGAAATATGGTCATTCATGAGCTAACGCAAAATGCCGATGGAACCTTATCAACACAGTCGCCACAAAAGGTAAAAGATGTATTTTCTAAAAAAGTAGCGCCCGAAGTCGATGCAACTTCAGGAGATGTAACAGCAACATCCGGAACTTATACATTATCTGGGGCAACAAATAAAGCTTTAGTAACGTTTAAAACTATAGGTAAAAAAGCAAAAATAAAAGCAGACCTTACTTTATCCGGTTCAAATGGTAGTTCGGGATTTGTTTTTCATACCAATGAAACAGGAGGTTATTATAAAATTGTATTGGATATCGCCAAAGGGAAAATAATAGGATACAATTCAGCCTCGCAGGAAGTAACCGCAATACCATTTAAGTTACAAACGAATACCAAATACGATGTTGAGATAATTGCAGAAGGAAGTGTAGTAGTATTTTACATCAACGGAAAAGTGGCTTTAACTAATAGAATTTACGGAAGAGACAAAAATAAATGGGGGTTAATTGCTGAAGGACAAAATAATAGTATTTCTAACCTTCAGATTACGCAACCGGAATAACATTAATATAAAATAGTTTTAGAATGAATAACGGAAAAAACCTTAAAGCTGTAGCCTACGGAGAAGTACTTTGGGATGTTTTTGATAACGAAAAAAAGATTGGCGGAGCACCTCTTAATGTCGCTTTACGCATGAAAACATTAGGCTGTGATGTAGCCATGATTAGCTGCGTAGGAAAAGATAATGACGGAGAGGCAATTATCAATCAGGTCAAAAATCTGGGACTTGAAACGGATGCAATCATGCAGTCGGAAAGTTTTCCAACCGGATTGGTAAATGTTACCTTAAACGAGCGTGGTTCGGCAACGTATGAAATTGCCTATCCATCAGCCTGGGATAAAATTGTACTCAACGATTTTGCAAAAAAAACAGTTGCCGAAGCCGATGTGCTAATTTACGGCAGTTTGGTTTGCAGAGACGAAGTTTCAAGAAAATCTCTCGAAGAATTGTTACAGACAAAAGTATATAAGGTTTTTGATGTGAATTTAAGAAAGCCACATTACTCGTATGAGATTTTGGAGCAACTAATGCATTCTGCCAATTTTATAAAGTTTAATGATGAAGAATTATTAGAAATTGCCGAAGCCATGCATTCACCTTTTACTGGTTTAGAAGAGAATATGCACTTTGTGGCAGAAAAAACAAATGTTACGGCAATGTGCGTAACAAAAGGGAAACACGGCGCATTGCTAATGTGGGAAGGAAAACTTTATGATAATAGCGGCTATCCGGTTGAAGTTGCAGATACGGTCGGAGCGGGCGACTCATTTTTGGCAGCACTAATTACTTCGCTGCTTACCGGAAAAGAACCTCAGGCAGCTATAGATTTTGCTTGTGCGGTTGGAGCTTTGGTTGCTGAAGCGCCAGGAGCAAATCCCGTAATTTCGCATTCTAAAATTGAAAATTTAATGACTAAAGTTTCATAATTATTTAGTCTTTTAATTGTTTTTGAAGAACAATAAAGTAAAAGCCACTCCCGAAAAGGAGTGGTTTTTTGTTTTATAGATTTCAAATATAGCTTTATTCCTGCTCTGTTAAGTTTCCTGATTGGGTGGCGTTTTTTTGCGCCATAGTATCTTTATGCTCTGCTCCCCAATTGCTTATTGAGCCCCAGATTGGCACTAATTTCAGGCTAATTTCGGTAAGTTCATATTCGACTCTGGGCGGAACTTCAGCATAAACCGTACGTTTTACCATTCCGTCACGTTCTAATTCGCGCAATTGTAAAGTAAGCATGCGTTCGGTAATATTACATATTTGGTTTCTTAATTCACCAAATCTAAGTTTTCCTTTTTCAAGTTTGCACAGTATCAACACTTTCCATCGACCGCCTACAAGACAAACAGCATAGGTCAAATTGCAGGTTGTGATATAGTTTCTGTTTTCTGTATTGGTAGAACTTTCCTTTCTTTTAGACATTACTTACTTTTTTGTTAGTACCCTACATTGGGATGTTTACTCTGTAAAATTAGTGTACTGTATGTAGTTTTGCAACTCTAAATCATTACAACATGTTAAAATACACTTTTACGCTTATTATGGCAGTAACACTTACAGGGATTCCCATTCAGGGACAAGCCATCAAAAATGCCATTTATTCATCTCTAAATTCTGAAAGCAATGAAATTAAATAAAAAAATAGCATATGTTGGCTGTCTTGGAATGATTGGCATCATAACGACAGAATTTGGAATAATCGGAATCTTGCCACAAATCGCCGTTTATTACGGAATAACAATCGATAAAGCGGCTTATTTATTAAGTGCTTTTGCATTGGTTATTGCACTTACGGGACCCTTTATGACTTTGCTATTTTCTGGTTTTGATAGAAAAAAGATCATGCTTGCTACCATTTTTATCTTTTTCTTTTCTACAATTGTTTCTGCATTTTCTCCACCTTTTTGGCTTTTGATGATCGTTCGTATGCTGCCTGCCTTTTTACAGCCCGTTTATATCGCCACAGCAATTGCAGCAGCAGTATCATCCGGAGAGAAAAGTCAGGAGAATCAATTGATGGGAATCGTTCTTGGCGGAATCGCATTGGCGATGGTTACAACGGTGCCTTTTGCGACCTATTTGGCAAGTGTTTTTACATGGCAGATTTCATTTTTTGTACAGGCCATAGTAAGTGCATTAGCATTAGTTACAATTTTCAGGATCATGCCAGACGGAGATATACCGGAGAAAAAATCATACGGAAGTCAGGTTAAAATTCTAAAAGATAAATCGTTTGTTTTAAGTACTGCAATGAATTTTTTTATGATTGCATCCTGGTTTTCAACTTACAGTTATTTCGCTGATTATTTAATAAAAACCAGAAAAGTAGACATGGCAATCATTAGTTATCTTTTGCTTTTGTTTGGCGTTGTAGGTGTTTTTTCTAATTGGTTATCGGGAAAAATGCTGACCAGAAGCATAACAAAAACAGTTGCTTTTTTTCTTTGCGGAACTGTGATTATTCCAGTGATACTTATTTATTCCGGAGATAGCCTCTGGATAACTGTAATTGTAGTGTCGATTTGGGGATTTTTTTACGCACCATGTTTCTTAAATGCGTCGGCATACATGATTTCGGCAGCTCCAAAATCGCTTGAATTTGCGAATAGTTTAGCGACTTCCTTTGGAAATCTGGGAGTATTTCTAGGTACAGCTGTTGGTGGCTGGATTATTTCTCAAAGTACCATTAGCAATGTTCCGTGGGCAGGAATGGGGTTTGGAATACTATCCTTGTTGATGGTAGCTTGCAGAAGCATTTTAGAAAAGAAGAAGAAGAATAAAACATTAATATCTATTATGTTAAGTAATAAATAAAAATCCTTTCACGTAAATTTGAAATTGCCCTCAAAAAGTTAACTACTATTTGAGGGTGTTTTTTGTTAATGAAGTTCGTTTATTTTTAAAATGAGTTTATGACTTGTTAAAATCCTTAATTAAAAATCAATTATTCAAAATAAGTAAGAAAAATTATCGCTTTGTGTTTTTATTTAACGTATTAGTACGATTATTATCATTCAATGATTTTTGTCATATTTTGTGTTAATTGTGAGTCGTAAATGTATTTATTTGTTAACTTTTTTATGTTTATAAATTTTTAATGTATTTATTGTCAATTGATTAAGTGTTATTTTTTGTAAACTTTTTTAATCTGATTTTTTTTAGAGTTTATTTGGTTCTAAATTTACCATTCGTAAAAAACTTCAAAATATCATAATCATGGATGAATTATTAGCTGCAAAAAATCAAACAATTATTTACACTCAGGACGAAGCAATTCAGGCTTCTTTAGACTACTTTAAAGGAGATAGTCTTGCTGCAACAGTTTGGGTAAGCAAGTATGCTCTTAAAGATTCTCAAGGTAATATTTTTGAAAAATCTCCCGATGATATGCACCGTCGTATCGCGTCTGAAATAGCAAGAATTGAGAGTAAATATGCAAATCCGCTGAGCGAGAAAGAAATTTTTGATCTCATAAAAGATTTCAAATATCTTGTACCTCAGGGAAGCCCAATGACCGGAATAGGAAATCCGTTTCAGGTAGCGTCCTTGTCCAATTGTTTTGTAATTGGCAGTGATAATTCGGATTCGTATGGCGGAATCATGAAAACAGATCAGGAGCAAGTTCAGTTAATGAAACGCAGAGGAGGAGTGGGACATGATTTGTCACATGTTCGTCCTAAAGGTTCTCCCGTAAAAAATTCAGCATTGACCTCTACAGGATTAGTTCCTTTTATGGAGCGTTACTCCAATTCAACTCGAGAAGTAGCGCAGGATGGCCGTCGCGGTGCTTTGATGCTTTCGGTTTCTGTAAATCATCCCGATGCCGCTGATTTTATTGACGCTAAAATGGAACAGGGAAAAGTAACCGGTGCCAATGTTTCGGTGAGAATTGATGATATTTTTATGAAAGCCGTAAAAGCCGATGCGCTGTACGAACAGAAATATCCTATTTTTAGCGATACACCTTTATATTCTAAAGTAATTAAAGCAAAAGAACTTTGGGATAAAATCATACACAATGCCTGGAAATCAGCAGAACCTGGGATTTTATTCTGGGATACTATTATCAACGAATCCTTGCCGGATTGTTATGCTGATTTGGGATACAAAACTTTATCAACAAATCCGTGTGGCGAAATCCCGCTTTGTGCTTATGATTCCTGTCGATTATTGGCAATAAACTTGTTCTCCTATGTAAAAAATCCGTTTACCAAAAAAGCTTCTTTTGATTTTGAACTTTTCAAAAAACACGTAGCAGCTGCTCAAAGAATAATGGATGATATCATTGATCTTGAACTGGAAAAAATTGATGTTATTTTAGAAAAAATCAATCAGGATCCGGAAAGCGAAGAGGTAAAAATGGTAGAGAAAAAACTTTGGTTAAACATCAAACATAAAGCCAATGAGGGTCGTCGTACCGGAATTGGAATCACTGCCGAAGGTGATATGCTGGCAGCATTAGGTTTACGTTACGGAAGCGATGAAGGTATTTTGTTTGCCGAAAAAATTCACCAGACACTTGCCGTTGAAGCCTACCGCGGATCAGTAAATCTGGCCAAAGAACGTGGAATGTTTGCCATTTATGATGCTAAAAGAGAAAAACATAATCCGTTTTTGCTTCGATTAAAAAAGGCCGATGCAGAGTTGTATACCCAAATGCAAAAACACGGACGTCGTAATATTGCATTATTGACAATCGCACCAACCGGAACTACAAGCTTAATGACGCAGACTACATCGGGTATTGAGCCAGTTTTTCTTCCCGTTTATAAAAGAAGAAGAAAAGTAAACCCAAACGATAAAGATACGAGAGTTGATTTTGTAGATGAGTTAGGAGACAGTTGGGAAGAATATGTGGTGTTTCACCACCGATTCAAAGAATGGATGATGATCAACGGATATGATACTTCTAAAAACTACAGTCAGGAAGAAATTGATGTGCTGGTAGAAAAATCACCGTATTACAAAGCAACCAGTAATGATATCGATTGGCTGAACAAAGTAAAAATGCAGGGAAAAATCCAGAAATGGGTCGATCACTCTATTTCAGTAACCATTAATGTACCTAACGAAACGCCGGAGGAAATGGTGAATAAGCTGTATATGGAAGCCTGGGAAGCAGGATGTAAAGGAGTTACCGTTTATCGTGACGGCTCACGTTCCGGAGTTTTAATTTCGAATACAGAAAAGAAAGAGGAAGTCAAAGAAATACAAGCAAATACTTTTACAACCAAACGTCCGCAAATATTAGAGGCGGATGTAGTACGTTTTCAAAACAGTAAAGACAAATGGATTGCCTTTATCGGATTATTGGATGGCAAACCTTATGAAATCTTTACCGGTTTGGTAGATGACGAAGATGGTATCTTGATTCCGCGTTGGGTTTCTGAAGGATTGATTATTAAAAATAAAAATGAAGACGGAAATACCCGCTACGATTTTCAATATAAAAATACTAGAGGTTACAAAACCACGATTGAGGGACTTTCGCATAAATTTAATCCGGAATACTGGAATTATGCCAAACTAATCTCAAGTACCCTAAGACACGGAATGCCGATTGATAAAGTAGTAGATTTAATTAGCAGTTTGCAATTGGATAGTGAATCTATAAATACCTGGAAAAATGGCGTTTCACGTGCCCTGAAACGTTATATCGTAGACGGCACAGAAGTCCGTGGACAAAAATGCAGCAATTGCAACTCAGATAATCTTATTTATCAGGAAGGCTGTCTTACTTGTAGTGATTGCGGTTCGTCTAAATGCGGTTAAAAGTTTTTTTTATAAAGTTTTGCCACGAAGGCGCTAAGACACAAAGTTTTTTTATAAAGTTTTTTGCCACGAAGGCACTAAGTCGCAAAGTTTTTTTCAATCTATAAATGATTGAAAGCTTGGTGACTTTGTGTCTTCGTGGCATTTTTTATTTTACCCAAAGCAATAGAGAATCTTAGTGTCTTTGTGCCTTCGTGGCAAAAACTTTTTTTCGCGTAGGGATAGTTTTATTAAAAATTCAGATCAAGGTAAAATCCTATAAACACTGAGGTATAAGTGATTTTTATAACTCTATTTTTATGATATATTTATAAATTTAGCTTATAATTGTACTATTTACACAAAATCAAAAAAACACCTTTTATTTTGAAGTATTTAGTTGCACTTTTTATACTGCTATTTGGTTTTCCTTCATTGGGTTATGCACAGGACAATCCTGTAAAATTTCTTGATATTTCTGATGGATTGTCTAACAATTCCGTCACCACTATTTTTCAGGATAGTGATGGCTATATGTGGTTTGGAACTTACGACGGACTCAATCGTTATGACGGATACAATTTTAAAGTTTTCCGTAATCGAATCAACGATAAAAAATCATTACTGTTTAATACGATTTATAATATCGAGGGAGATTCCAGAAAAAACATTTGGGTCGGCGGCTCAAACGGCGTTTGTATTTACAACAAAACCACAGCCACATTTCATTCTGTAGAATATGCCGTATCAGGCAAAAAGTCTGAAATATTAAAAGATATCATTCACCAGATGCGTTCTGTTTCGGATGATTTGGTTTTAATAGCCTCTCAAAACCTGGGATTAATTGCTTTCGAAAACGGTTCTTTTGTTGGTAAACACATTCCGCTAAATGTTTTGGGAAACAGAATTACAGTTAATAATTATGATGCGATTGCAATTCAGGATGACAAAAAAAACAATCATTCCTGGGTGTATATTAAAAATGTTGGTATTGCCAGCTACAATTATAAAACAAAAAGTTTAAAAGTCGCTTTTCCGCTTTCTATGGAAGTCAAAGCAATGAAATTGGCTACAGACGGCAATTTATTATTAGGAACTGATGAAGGTTTGTTTCTCTTTAATACCAAATCAGGTTCGTTGTCAGAGAATTACTTTTCGAGCAAATCCAGCGTTACCGATTTTCTTTTAGATAAAAAAAATGAAATCTGGATTACAACAGATGGTTCAGGAATTTATAAAGTAATTGGTACAAGCAAAAAAGCAATTCCTGCAAATGCGATAAAAGAAAATCAGGTTGCCAAAAGTAATTCGGTTTGGAGTTTATACGAGGATAAATCAGGCAACAAATGGTTTGGTTCTTTGCGTGGCGGAATAAGTATGCTGAGCAATACACCCAAATACTTTAAAAGCATAAAATACAACTCAAAAGATCTTGTAGAGAATTTTATTTTGTCTTTTTGTGAAGATGAAAAAAACAATGTTTGGGTGGGTACAGACGGTGCAGGTTTAAAATATTGGGATCGAAAAAACAATTCCTATACCAGTTACAGCAACAAACTTCCGAACAAATTTATTACCGGAATTGTACGTGACAATAATAACGAAATCTGGCTTTCGAGCTGGGCAGGCGGCATAAGTAAAATCAATCCAAAAACAAATTCCGTTACACCATATACGTGTTACAATCCTTACACCAAACAAATTGAGAAGAATATTTGGTTTGTTTACAAAGATTCAAAAGCCAATATCTGGGCAAGTGCCACAAACGAAGGTGCCTTGTATTTTCTTGACAGAGTTAAAAACAGCTTCACACTTTTTGATCCCTCGGTTACTAATTTGCAATGCATGACAGAAACCAGCGACGGAAAACTTTGGGCAGGAAACTATACATCATTATTTTCTATCGAAAAAAACACACATAAAATCAATAAAGTTACAATAGGACATCCTGTAAGATGTATTCACGAAGACAAGGATAAAAACCTCTGGTTGGGCACTCAGGAAGGTGGTTTATTGCTGTTTGACCGAAAAACAAATACTTTTAAAAGATTAACCACAGATGATGGTTTGCCTTCAAACACCGTTTTAAGATTGCTTGAAGATAAAGAAGGTAATCTCTGGATGAGTACGTATAATGGTATTTGCAGATACGACAAAAAGAGAAAAACATTCCGTAATTTTTCTGTAAATGATGGTCTGCAGAGTAATCAGTTTAGTTTTAATGCCGGGCTTAAATTATCTACAGGAGAATTTTTGTTTGGAGGAATAAACGGTTTTAATGCCTTTTTTCCCGAAGCCATAAAAGGATTCAATCAAAAAAACAATTTATTGCTGTCTGATTTTTATGTCAACAATTTGCCTATTGAAGAAAGCAAAAACGACTTAGAATGGGAGAATGGCAAAATCAAACAAGTAAGTCTTCCGTACGATCAAACGACATTGTCACTCGAATTTGTCGCGTTGGATTATAATAATGCTGACAAAATAAATTACGCCTATTATTTAGAAGGCTGGGACGAACAATGGAATTATGTGGGTCAAGCCCGAAAAGCCAATTATGCCCGATTGACCGAAGGAAAATATACTTTTAAAGTAAAAACTACCAATTTTAAAGGCGGCTGGAACAAAGAAGTAAGTTTAATAACCATAGAAGTTTTACCCCCGTGGTACAGAGCATGGTGGGCGTATGCATTGTATATACTGGCCGGTATAGGGGCTATTTTTGCTTATTTGGAATACAATAAAAACAAAGAAAAACTCAAGTATAAAGTTAAAATTGCTGAACTGGAAAGCAAGAAAGAAAAGGAAATTGCCGAGAAACAATCCTCGATGTTTACCTATATATCGCATGAGTTTAGAACACCGCTTTCGCTGATTATAAATCCGTTGAAAAAAGCAGTGCAGAAAGAAAGTGTACAAAATGGTTCGTCGGGAAGTGATTTGGCCATTGCGCACAGAAACGCCAGAAGACTTTTGAGTCTGGTCGATCAGTTGTTGCTTTTTAGAAAAGCAGAGAACGATGCAGATTCACTCAGATTATCTCCCATTAATGTAAATAATCTTTGTAATGAAGTGTACCAATGTTTTGTTAATCAGGCAAAAGATAAAAGTATTCGATACAATTTTGGTATTCCGGATCATGAAATTGTGATTATCGGCGATTACGAAAAAATTGAAATTTCGTTGTTTAATTTAATGTCAAATGCCTTTAAATACACACCAATTGGCGGAGAAATCAACCTTAAACTTACAGAAAATGATCAGCAGGTTTACTTAGAAATTTCGGATAGCGGTGACGGAATCGAACCCAAAGATATTGAAGTGATCTTTGAAAAATTCAAACAAATAAAATCGAAAGTATCCATTGGAACCGGTTTTGGAATTGGACTTTATATCGTAAAACATTTTGTCGACAAACACAAAGGAACCGTAAGCTGTACCAGTGAAATTGGAAAAGGAAGTACTTTTAAACTCACATTCCTAAAAGGAGACAGCCATTTTGATAATGTCGAAATTACGAATGAAATCCCAAAAAGGAGCCAGTTATTTGATGAGCTTATTATCGATGACGGCGAGGAGCATCAGGTTTCGAATCCTGCCGTTTCAGAAACTGATTTCCAGAAAATCATGCTGACCGATAAGCGCACGGTTTTGATTATTGATGATAATGTCGAAATACGAGCTTATCTGATCAAACTATTTTCAGAATCCTATATCGTTTACAGCGCCGAAAATGGAGAAGAAGGTTTAAAACTAACCAAAAAACACATGCCTGACCTGGTGATTAGCGATATCACGATGGAAGAAATGGATGGTCTGGAATTGTGCCGAAAAATAAAGGAGAATGACGCTTTATCTCATATTCCGGTTATTTTACTAACAGCATCAAAAAATCCCGAAACCCATCTGCAGGGAATCAACGACGGTGCAGATGATTATATCACCAAACCTTTTGATGATGATATTCTGGTAGCGCGTGTCGAATCGTTACTAAGAAACCGAAGTAATTTGCGTACCTATTTCTTAGATAGTATCACACTAAAGGAAAACACCCAGAAAGTGCCGCAAGAGTATCAGGAAATCCTGAAAAAGTGTATTGATATCGTTGAAGCCAATATTCATAAAAGAGATTTTACAATAAAAAACTTCGCTCTCGAAATGGGAATGAGTCATAGAACATTGTACACGAAAATTAAAATCATTTCCGGCCAGACTTTAAATGCCTTTATTCGTTCGGTTCGAATTCGAAGAGCGGCCATGCTAATGCTTACCGAGGATATTAATATTACTCAGGCAAGTGCAGAAGTCGGTTTTGAAGATCCGAAATATTTCAGACAGCAATTTGTCAAGCTCTTCGGGATGACACCTTCAGAATACATCAAAAAGTACAAGAGTTCTTTTAACTCAGATCTTAATGTTATTAAATAATTCTAAAACATTTTTCACGTTCAAACCTGTCATTTCGATTTCATGATCAGCCAAAATCTTTTTTTTCAGGAGCTAATCCCGCTATCCGTTTCAATCTTTTGTTCCGAACCCCGGAACAAAAGGATTTCCACTTCTATCGGGGCTAGGGCAATCATTTTCATAATAATATTTTCGTCTGGTTTGTCATTTCGACTGAAGCGAGAAATGACAAAATAATAATCATTTTTAATATTTATGATGAAAATCAATTTCTTGTTTTTTAAACGGATTAATCCATTATTTGAATTTCGAATACCCAATCTTGTCATTTCGACGAAGGAGAAATCTCCGCAAGTAACTCCGCAACGAAAGTCTACTTTTTTTCGAGCTTCTCGTCGAGATTTTTCCTCCGTCGAAATGACAAATCTTGAGTTGATATCTTATGGTCGAAAAAACGCAAACGTTTTAGCTGCAAAACATCATTTTATTTACTAATTACATATAATTCAAAAATAGGCTGTTATTTTTTCATAGTCCTTAATTTTTAATCCAAAATAATAGTTAATTGCAATTTTGACCTCCTTTTTTTTCCATTTTACCCCTCCTTAAAAGTGTGTTTTATACATTTCTTTGCACTTATAGTAATCTGTTAGTTGAATTACTGTGTGTAATATAAGTGTTTATTTTACGATAAGTTTTTGATCTGTTTAAAGGAATTGAGCCTTCTTTAAAATAAGATAGTAAGAGTTGGTTTTACATGTTTACTTATCAAACCCGCAGTGAAAACTGCGGGGTAAAATAAAGGTTAATTAGCGAATGAGATAATTAGATAATATTATTGAAGTTGTTCAATTTGCCAATTAAAAAATCAGCACAGTTTTTAATTATCTCATGTTCTTACGGTCAAATTATCACATTATCTAATTATAAACAATTAACCAAACCCAATAAATATGAAAATAACCACATAACCATTTTTTGTTGTACTATTTATTGCCTCATAAAAATAGTTAGCAACGCAAATCTTAAAAATTAGCCTACACAATTTTAAACTTTCACTTTACAATACTTAACTAACCTAACCTTAAAAATCAAATGAAAAAAAATGTATTTTTATTTTTTCTTGCTGTTTTTGCTGTTCTATTTACAGGATGTCAAAATAACGAATCTGATTTTCCAAGTTCTGACAATCCTACTGTCGCAGTTTCGACAAAGGAAATTTACGGAGCACCAAGCAGGAAATTTGAAATTAAAGCCGCTTTGGCTGACGATTTAGGATTAAAAAGCGTGAGAATTCAAATCCCTGAATTATCACTGGATAAAGTCATTGCTTTCGCAGCTGATCCCTTACTTAAATCATACGATTTGAGTTATTTTTTTGAAGTTCCTGCCAATAGAGGAACCTCTGAAGCTTTCAAAATAAAATTAACGATTACCGATGTTTCAGGAAATGCAATTGATGAGGATATCAATTTACGTCTTGACGGAGAATTTGCTGCACCATCAATCACCATGATTACTCCAAAAGAAGGAGCCGTTATTTTATTATCGACAAGCAATCAAATGCCGGTGAATTTTGTAGTTAATGACGATTCTGGAATTGATTATATTCAGATTCAGTGTGCTGCATTGGGTATTGATGAAAAAGTTCAGTTAACAGGAGCACCACAATCGTATACTTTCAATAAAACGTACACATTACCGGTAACGGCTGATAATTATGTTTTAACGATTACGGCAAAAGATAAATTTGCGATTCCTAATACAGGAACGCTAAGTGTAAATGTTGTAGCTACAAATGAGTATCCTGCCATTTACTTATGCGATCAGCCAAAAGGAACGAGTCTTACAACGGATGCTGTTGGAGTTCCGATGTATTTCCACAACAAAGAAGGACAAGATTTCGAATTCAAATATTATGCTGATAAAGACAATAAAGAAATTTATTTCTTAGGTCAGGAATCTGATTTTGCGCCACATTGTTTTGGTTTAAATGCTTCAGGAGAATTGGCAGATGACGTTGCATCAACACCAATTATCTTGCCTACAAAAGGATATTATGTAATCAAAGTAAATCCGAATACTCTAAAATATACTGCAACTAAATATACGCCATCAAGCAAAGTTTGGGCTGATGTAGCCAACGGATTATGGCATGATGAAGAAGCAAAAAGAAGACCTTTCGTAAGTGTTTGCGGTTCCGGAATTCAAGGTGCTGACTGGGATACCTGGACGGCTTGGGTTCAAACAGGATTACACTTAGCCAACAACCCAAATAACCCTTACCAATTAGTAGGAGAGTATACGCTGACAGGAACTATGGAAGCAACTTTTACAGGTCAGTGGTGGAATCCATCATGGAGGTTAATCAAAAACGGGGTGGCTACAATGTCGCCGGGAGAAAACGGAAATGCTAAATATCCGGCTGCTCCGGGAGTGTACAAAGTAGTGCTGGATACTGAATTGGAAAGACTTTTTGTTACTAAAAAATAGTAGCTTATCATCTTGCTATAACATTTAATTAAAAAATATCTTAATATGAAATATAAATTTATATGGTTGTTTATCACCATGTTGTGCAGTGCTGCGACATTTGGTCAAATAACAGTAAAAGGAACCGTTAAGGATAAAGGCAATGTGCCCATTCCGGGAGTAAACTTAATGGTAAAAGGAACTGCAAGTTCAGCTGCTACAGATTTTGATGGAAATTTTACGATTTCTGTTCCCAATAAGAATGCCCAGATCGAGTTTTCGTTCATTGGCTTTGCCAATAAAACTATTTCGGTAGGAGAGCAAACCGTTTTAAATGTGATTCTTGAAGAGTCAAGTCAGGTTCTTGACGAGATTGTTGTGGTGGGTTACGCTGCTGTAAAAAAGAGCGATGTAACGAGTTCGATTTCTTCTATAAAAGGAAAAGAGCTTCAAACCATGACTGTGGGTAACGTTGCAGAATCTTTACAGGGTAAAGTTGCCGGAGTTCAGGTTACAGGTCAGGGTGGTCCGGGCGCTCAGCCAAGGGTTTTAATTCGTGGAATTTCTACGGTAAACCTTAATACAGATCCGCTTTATGTGGTAGATGGAATCCCGATGGGAACAAGCATCAACTTTTTAAGCAACAATGAGATCGAATCGATGGAGGTTTTAAAAGATGCTTCTGCGAGTGCTATTTATGGTTCCCGAGCTTCGAACGGAGTTATCTTGATCACTACCAAAAAAGGTAAAAGTGGTCAGACAAGATTCAATTTTGATATGAGTTCAGGGATTCAGATGATGAACAATCCTTATAATATGTCAGATGCTGTTGGTTATGCTACAATTATGAACAAAGCCTACAACAACTCAGGTTATGCAGATTATTTGCCAAATCCGTCTCAATACCAAGGAAAAACAACTGATTGGTGGAAAGCTGGAATTAAGTCCGGAGCGCCCGTAACAAACGCTTCTTTGGGAGTTAGCGGAGGTTCTGATAAACATACTTATGCTATTAGTTTAAACTATTATAACTCAGAATCTATTTATGAAGTGGGAGGATGGGAAAGAATCACGATGAGAATCAATAACGATTTTAAATTCTCAGATAAATTTTCTGCAGGAATTACTTTAAATCCTCGTTACGAAACTTATGGAGCTCCTGGAAACTGGGCTGATTTTGATAAAATTGATCCTATTACGCCAGTCTATAAACCAGCAGATCAATTGACAGGTTTAGAAAACGAATACAGCATTTTTGCACGTTCTCCTTCATACGTTTGGAATCCTGTTGCATCAGTAAAACGTTATGATGATTTTACAGATCAGTACAACTTAAATACAAACGGTTACTTGCAATATACCCCAATAAAAGGTTTGGTAATTCGTACTCAGGCTTCTGTAGAAGTAGGAGATAAAGTTAGAAGCAAATTTACACCGGATTTCGTAATTGATGCTGCACACGAAAAAGCAGAGATCAATACGATCGAAAGATGGAATACAACAAATGTTGATTGGACATGGCAAAACACTATTACTTATTCAAGAGCATTTGCAGAAAAGCATAATTTCTCTTTAATGGTGGGTAATACCATGGAAGAATACAATGGTAAAGATCTTTGGGGATACGGAGAAGGAGTGCCTAACAATACTGATGCCATGAGAGAATTAAATGCCGCAACCAAAAACCGTAATAGTGGTGGTAACAGCTGGTCAAGTTCTTTGATGTCTTATATTTCTCGTTTCTCATACAATTATGACAGTAAATATTATTTTACAGGAACATTCAGACGTGATGGTTCTTCTAAATTCATGACGAATAATA
>Ga0247810_10001065_pt1 | contig 19103 bp, 18 predicted proteins | sample UWRJL119311C1_FD_179918 | JGI IMG/M metagenome (GOLD analysis project Ga0247810, IMG submission 179918) | Plant litter microbial communities from Arlington Agricultural Research Station in Wisconsin, United States - UWRJ-L119-311C-1 | ecosystem: Environmental > Terrestrial > Plant litter >... | reverse complement strand
GTGATCTTGTGCCGCTATAAGTAGAATAAACAAGTATGATTAAAATTATGGTTACTGCTAGGAAAGCTAAGTCTATTTTGTTTTTTAAAGATTTCGTATTCAATGGATAATTTTTTGTAGCAAGTTAGAAAAAAATGGAAAGAAACTTCTGTTTGTAAGCTAATTAATGAGATGTGTAGGCCATCATCAATAGTATGTAATAGGCTTGGAGACGATACATGTATAAATTAAAGCCTTGGCTTGTCCAGGACATTTTTTTTTAAGACGCCTAGGTGTATAAATAAGCCCAGATAATTAATACAAGCTGTAGCGGAAGGCGGGCAAGCAATAGCCATTTGGGCAGGTTCATAGCTGCTTTCTCATTAGTGTACATGTAAATATTTGCCGGAAAGATGGCGATCAGCAATGCAATAATGCCCCAGGCGGCAATTGATGAGGTGGCAGGGATGCATAATCCGATTCCAAGTACTGCCTCTGCAATCCCGCTGAGGTAATTCATTTGTTTGGGAAACGGAATATAGGAGGGAATCATCCTGCTATAAAGGCGGGGCTTCCTAAAATGATTAAGCCCGGCAAGAAAATAAATTCCGCCCATTAGATATAAATGCCATTGTAGAGCCATATAGCATTAGGTTTTAGTATTTCCGAATATACAACTTATTCCTTATTTCCGGAAATATTTACGTTCATTAGCACTATAGCTCCGATTATCATCACTATTCCAATCCATTGTAATGCTACTACTTCTTCATTTAGTAAAAAGAATGCCATAGTTACAGAAACAGGCAGCTCAAGAGAAGAAACAATACTGCCTAGCCCGATGCCTGTATATGGAAATCCAGCATTCATAAGTAGGGGAGGGATTACAGTTCCAAAAAGCGCAAGAAAAATGCCCCATTTAAAGAATATATCATAATTGAATGCTGTATGTTGGGTTACTATTGCAAACACAAATACGACGCATGCGCCACCCAATAGCATATACAAACTTCGTTGTGCAGATGAGATGGTTGTTGCAACACTATTGGCCGTAAACATTGTAGTTGTAAATGAAACAGCTGCCAGCAGTCCTAATGCAACACCACGCCAGTCCAATGCCTGTTGTGCCTGTGTCAGGTTGGTTGCAAGTACAGTCCCGCATAAAACGATTATTACCGCGATGATTTTAACAAGAGAAGGCTTTTTTTTCTCCAATACAATTTCTAGTAAAACACCAATCCAGACCGTTTGCATGAGTAGGACAATCCCGATAGAAACCGGTATGTATTTAACCGCTAGATAATAAAAAATACTGGTCAGACCTGTAGAGGTGCCCGCGAGCATAAGCTGTCTGATATGTGTAGCAGAAGCTTTTAAGACGGTATCTCCTTTGCGGAACTTCTGGAACAGGTTAATTAACAGCATCGCTAATATTCCTAAAATGAACTGTGACGAAATAACTTCGGCCGGGGTAAATGGATTGCCTGTCATGCCGATGTCAGAATAAGCAATTTTTACAAAAGTAGCAAGCATACCATAACTTGTAGCGCCAAGCGCAACTAAAATAACTCCCTTTAAAACAGTGTTTCTTGTCATTTTTAAAAAATTAAAAGCCGGCAAAGATAGAGGTTAGTTATGAGTTATTAATACGAATTCACACATATTAAATGAACAGCCTCATTATAAAGAAGATATAATGTTTACATTAAATCGCATAAACTAATATCAAACCCAAGATTGTAAATTGTATTCTGTAACGTTTTGATACGTTGTCGAATAAATCTCAAATAATTATGAAAAAGATAATGACATTTATAGCCTTTACTGCATTTACTACAATTGCAGCAGCCCAGCAGAATACTACAGCCCAGGACTCGATGAGGCGACAAGTTCCAGGACAGACGCAACGTATAGACCCTACGCCTGTAAGTGCGGCTCCTGTTGATGCCAATACTGTAAGGGCCAAAAGTGAGACCGAATTTCAGGCAACGAAAAGGGCAAAAGATAAAGGAAGTACTCAAAAGGTGACTACTGCTGAGAGGCCTGTTTCAGATTCAATAAAAGATCCAAAAGAAGTAAGGCCACAGGTGGGACATGATAAACCGTCCTATTAAGGGATAGTAGGCCCAAGGTATAATGGGGAGATTGTAATAAAAAAGCCATCGAAAGATGGAGTTATGATACGAGAGCTGCTATGCTAAAAAAGGCTTTGTTTCGCCCCAATTTCCTAAGACTTCCCTAAGCATCTGTTTAAGCTTTCCAAAATCAGTAAGCTTGGTGATGTATTCAGTTGCGCCCAGGCCTTTAGTAATAGCCCTGTCCTGTGGATGGGAAGAAGTGCTGTATACAATAACCTTGCTATGGGAACCACTATGGTCTTTTTTAAATGCTTTTAAGAATTCATAACCATTAACCAGGGGCATATTCAGATCTAAAAAAATATAATCGGGTGGAGGAGGGTTATTATTAATATGTTCTAGTGCTTCCTTACCATTGTTGGCAAGCTCACATATAAAAGAGGGAAACAATTCTTTTATAGCTTCAAGCAAGAATGACTGGTCATCCTTGTCATCATCTACCACTAGTATCCGTTGTTTACTTTTCATGCGTCAAATATAGCAATTATAATGATAGCATTACATTTAGAAAACAGGAAGGAATAACGAAAATACCGAACCAATTCCTTCAGTAGATTTTACTGTAATAATACCGCGATGATTTTCAATTATCTTCTTGCAGATCGCAAGGCCTATACCGGTACCTGAATATTTTTCTTTGGCGTGAAGACGCTGAAAAATGTGAAATATTTTTGCCTTATACTGCTCGTCAAATCCTATTCCATTATCCGTAAAATCAATACGCCAGGCATCAGTTTCCAATAAATTATCCTCATCGTTAATCTGTAGCCAGGAGGCGCTTATACTTATTTCTGGTGCAATACCCTCTTTCGAATATTTAATCGCATTTTCAATCAGGTTAGTGAAAACCTGTAACATCTGATCGGGAATTGCCTGTATTATTGGTAATCCGGCATAGGTAATTACAGCCTGTTTTTGAATGATATTCAAATCAAGCGTTGCAATCGCCTCTTCTGTAACCTTATTAAGGTTTGTTTCCTGCAAATCAATTCCTGAAATGTTAGTCTTTGCATACATGAAGACAGAATCGATAAGGTTTTGCATGCGTTGTGCCGCAATTACAATACTGTCAAAATATACTTTTCCCTTTTCGGAAAAATTATCGCGGTCATTGGTGTTGATGATACTGGCAAAGGTTTCAATTTTTCTCAGAGGTTCCTTAAGGTCATGGCTTGCAATATAGGTAAAGGAAGCAAGCTCGGTATTCTTTTTCTCGAGCTCAAGATTTTGTGTTATTAATGTGGCATTGATTTCTGATAAGGAACGTTCTGCCCTGGAACGCATAGCGTTTTCACGTTTTAAGCGAAAAAAAGAAAACAATAAAAAGACCAGCGATAATATTGAGATGACTAATATGAAGTCTGATGTTTTCTTATCCGCCTGATTTTTTCCATGGATCCGGCTATTAAGCAGGTTGTCCTCGCTTTTCTTCATACGCGCAGCATAATTGTTAATGTCATTCATGACAAAACGGCCCACCCTAAAATAGATATTAAACTGTTGTTGGTTGACACTGTCAACCTTTATAATATACCTGAACTCCCTCAAACGCACATTGATCATCCTACAGAGATTTTTATGTCTTTGCAGCTGGACAGGATTGTCTGCCAATACTGTTTTGAGTTCTTTAAGCGCAGCCGGAATCTTTTTTACATTGGTGGTATAAGGATCGAGGAAAGTGCTGTCTTTGGTCAATAAATAACCCCTTACACTATTTTCGGCATCTTTTAAAAGTGTTACGGTCTCATTGATTTTTAGTTTGACAATAAACGAATGTGTGACCAAAGCTTCTGCTGTTTTCTGTTGCTCAAAACGTTTGAATGAAAAGAAGGTCAGCAAAAACAGGATCAGTATTGCCGCTGCAAATACGGTAAGGTTAATTTTAGCTGATTTGCTTAATCTGCCCCTAGGCATAACTGTTGCGTTTTTATGGTTAGTGAAAAAATCTAAAAAGTAGTCGTATTTTGAATAAACGATAAACCAAATATACAGATAATTTGTTCTCAAAAGCCATAAAAAAAGGGACAATCCTGCGTAACGCTGGATTGCCCCGACGGAGACTATATATATAACGTGCTCCTCTATGGTCTCTGTCTGTCTGCTTTTCTTTCTGCTGAATACTGTAATGATGTAGGTTTCGCAAAATTAGGGATTAGCCAACTGAAAGGTATTACAGTTTTCAATCCGATGCTTATATAATTACAATCATAGATATAAAGAGAGATATAAAATATTATAAGCTTCACCTGTGAAACTGTAATTTCTGAGTCAAATAAAAATTTAAAATTGTAAGTATCAAACGCATTCATTCTACTAAGTATCAAACGCATCATTGTAGGTGTACATAACAAAAACTCAACATTAAATAATATTATTATGAAAGTATCTCAATTAAAACTTAGCCTGTTTGTTGCAATAGCTGCAATGACAGTTTCATGTAACTCTAATAAGAGTACGGGAAATAATACAACTGAAGCGGGAACAGAACAACGCGACGATCCAAACTCGGGGGTGGAAAACAGCACACCATCTCCAATAGTGACAAAAGACAGTACCGGAGTAGACGTCTCAGGATCTCAGAATAATAATTCTGCTACGGGTAGCGATACGCTGTCTAACACCAATAAGAATAACAGCAAGTAGTAATATCGTAATATTATAATAATTCAATAAAATCTTATAATATAAAACTCTGAATTACAAATATTTTTGTTTTCTAATCCATACCAATTATTTGCTACAGAATGGTAAAATAAATAACTACAGATCTATGAGAAACCCAAACTTTAAAATTATCGTCCTGATTTTATCGTCTGTATTTACTTTTAGTTGTGGAAATTGTGACGATGATATTGCAGATGAACAACAAAATACACCGCAACATTCAGCCAAAAGTATAGATACGCTAAATCTAAAGAAATAGCCATCCACCAATAAAAAAGCCTGTGTATCGAATACAGGCTTTTTTATTGGTGAATGGCTATTTTAAAACAGTTTCTATCACGCTCTTTTTGAAGGTTTTTATTCTATTTATAAAGTAAATATTGAAAAGACTTATTACCTTTGGTTTAACCAATATGAACAATGAAACAGACAAATAAAAACCACTATCCTACGGAAACTCCCCAAAACTTTCCGGTTGTAGGAATAGGTGCTTCTGCTGGGGGACTGGATGCTTTCAAAAAGCTTGTTAGAGAGATTCCTGTTGATTCAGGCATGGCATATGTAATAGTACAGCACCTCTCTCCTGATCATGACAGCAATCTTACGGAAATACTTTCGCAATCAACCGATATTCCTGTACATGAGATTATTAATGATATTAATCTCGCACCCGACCATATTTATATTATTCCGGAAAACAGTATAGTTACAACTCACGACGGTGTGTTAAAACTGAGTCCCAGAGATCGTCACGCCAAGCGATCCATGCCTATAGATATTTTCTTCAATTCATTAGCGGAAGTACACAAGAGTTTTGCAGTTGGTGTAGTACTATCCGGTACAGCCTTTGACGGTACTAATGGACTAAAACAAATTAAGGAAGTAGGCGGGGCTACAATAGCCCAGGATCCCGAATCGGCAATCTTTAAAGGAATGCCGCAAAGTGTAATCGATGCCGATGCGGCAGATTATATATTATCACCGGAACGAATCCCGTCTCAATTAATCCATATCCGGGATAGTTACGTAGCCAATCATGCTTACATAGAGGAGGAACTGATTCCAAAGGATGAAGAAGATATTTTAAAACAGATCATAAAATTAATATACCTGCGTACAGGTAATGATTTTAACCATTATAAGCAGCCGACTATCCGTAGGAGGATTGCGAGACGAATGGTAATCACCAAAAAGGAAGAACTTGTAGATTATTTTAACCTGCTAAGAAATGATAAGAACGAACAGGACGCATTATTTAACGATATGCTGATTCCTGTAAGTTACTTTTTCCGCGACCAGAAAATATTCGAATCACTAAGTGAAGACATATTTCCTAAACTTCTCCAGAACGTTACCAATAAAAACCTTCGGGTTTGGGTAGCAGGATGTTCAACAGGAGAGGAAGCCTACTCATTGGCAATAAGCATTCATGAATTCCTTTCGCAAAAAGGAAGGGAAGATATCCGCGTACAAATATTTGCGTCCGATATTTCAGAAAAAGTAATCACCAAAGCACGCACCGCAGTTTATACTCCACAAGATTTACAGAATGTTTCCGAAATAAGGCTAAATAATTATTTCACAAAAGTAGACGGAAATTTCCATATCAATAAAGTCGTACGCGACATGTGCGTATTTGCTGTACATAATTTTATAAAAGACCCCCCATTTGCAAAAATGGATTTGGTTACCTGCCGTAATGTATTGATTTACCTGGATACGTTTCTTCAGAATAAAGCACTGGCAACTTTTCATTATGCGCTTAAGGATAAAGGTTTGTTATTTTTGGGCAAATCGGAAACAGCGGCTTCGGCTACCAACTTGTTTGAGCCTATAGCCAAATATGAAAAGATCTATATCAGGAAGTTTGCACCGGGTCGTTATGTACCCCAATCATTCAAACCGGTAAATCCATTACTTGAAAAAGCAATACCGATTGAAAGCAAAAATACCAATGATACAGATTTTAGGAAAATAGCCTCTGATATCATCTTCTCTAAATATACACCTGCAGCGGTAATCGTTAATGACCACCAGGATATTATACATTTCCACGGTGATACGAGCCCATTTTTATTACCGTCACCAGGCAAGCCCAACTTCAATGTCCTTAAAATGGCAAGGGAAGGGATCGAGTTTGAATTGCGGAACCTACTGCTTAAGATGAAAAATGAAAGGCAGAAAACAATAAAGGAAAATATTGTTGTAAAAGACCAGCAATATCTGGCCTCAATAGAAATTGTTCCCCTGGAGAATGCAGATAACCATTTACTGGTGCTTTTTAAGAAAACAACTTTACCAATAGCTGAAAAATCAGCTGATAATGGAATTCGCGCAGACCAACAGCGAATCAAAGACCTCGAAAGGGAACTTTCCCAATTACGGGAAGATATAAAACGAGTTACCGAAGAACAGCAAACCGCTTACGAAGAATTGCAGACTACGAATGAAGAATTGCTAAGTAGTAGTGAAGAACTTCAGGCGCTTAATGAAGAACTCGAAACTTCTACAGAAGAATTACAGTCCAATAATGAAGAGCTTGTTTGTGTAAATGATGAGCTGATGGACCGTCAGGACCAGTTAATGGCGTTGAGGCACTACTCTGATTCTATTGTTAAAACAATACGTGAGCCGTTAATAGTATTGGATAAAAGTCTACGGATTAAGAGTGTAAATCCCGCATTCTATAAATATTTTAGGACTACTGAACAGGAAACCGAAGGGAGGTCATTGTTTGAAATAGGAAACAGGCAATGGGATACACCAGAGCTAAGGTCACTACTCGAAAAGGTACTAACTGAAAGAAGCAATATAGTCGACTATAACCTAACTGCTACTTTTCCGGGAATTGGACAGCGTACACTGCTTTTAAATGCGGCACGTGTACTGGATGCCAAACCCTATGACCTAATGCTGCTCGCTATAGAAGATGTAACTGAAGTTTCAAAAGCGTATAAAGTCATTACAGATAAAAATAACCAACTGGAGTTATATAATGAGCAACTTAAATCATTTAGCTGGAATGCGAGCCACGATCTACAGGAGCCACTCAGAAAGATTCATATGTTTGGAAAGCTGCTTTTAGAAGAGGAAAAGCAACTGACTGAAAAAGGACGCCATAATCTGCAAAGGATTACTAAATCTGCCGCAAACATGCAGCAGCTGATAGAAGATCTGATGGGATATACGAGTACCATTACAATAGAAAAGGACTTTAAGGTAATCGACCTGAATACGCTTGTCAAAAAAGCAATAACCGGCATAAAAGATTTAATAAAAGAGACCGGGGCGGTAATTAAAGTAGAATCATTACCCCATACGGCCGAAGTATTGCCACACCAATTCCAGCAGCTCTTTACTAATTTGTTCGTCAATTCCATCAAATATGCAAAAGAAGAACAACCTGCAATAATAAAGATTAAGGATGGTATGGCTCTAAGCAGTGAAATTGTTGATTTGGGAGGAAATCCAGAACTTAAATACATTAAAATTACAGTAAGTGATAACGGTATTGGATTTAACCCAGATAATGCAGAAAGAATATTTGATGCCTTTTTTAGGCTTCATAGCAAAGACAAATATAGAGGCAGCGGTCTTGGACTGACACTCTCCAGAAAGATAATGGAAAACCACCACGGATTTATAAAAGCCGAGAGTAAAGAGGATGAAGGAACGACAATTCATATTTACTTGCCGGATATAGTAGCAAAGAAAACCAGATAATCAAAAGGGGCTGTCATTTAGACATCCCTTTTTTAATTTTTACGGCAATATGATTTTAGAGTAAAGCTGGAATTTCTTTTTTTAAATATTTGTTCTACAGTTAGATATAAAGATGTTTGATATTTGCAATATTGTAATATAATTGACAAATTCTGTAAAAATACGGTTATATAGAATGCTAGATTTGAATATGCTTATTAACAACAAAGTAAATAAAATCTAGTTATGAAAAATTCAACCGCAAAAACAACTGCTTCCAAAAGCACTGCAGCACCTAAAAAAGCTACTACCACTAAAACAACAGCTGCCAAGTCTACAGCAGCAACAAAATCAGCAACTGCTAAAACTGCACCTAAAACAGCTGCTTCAAAAACGTCAACTTCAAAAGCAGGAGTTGTAAAAGCAAAATCTTCAGCTGCAGAAGGATTGAGAGACCTTTTTGTAGACAGTCTTAAAGATATCTACTGGGCAGAAAAAGCATTGACAAAAGCACTTCCTAAGATGGCAAAAAATGCTACTACAGAAAATCTGGTTCTTGCTATCAATGACCACCTTGCTGTTACAGAAGAGCAGGTTAGAAGATTGGAGCAGGTATTCCAAATCGTAGGTGAAAAGGCAGTAGCCAAAAAATGTGATGCGATGGACGGACTGATCAAAGAAGGTGAAGGGATAATGGAAGAGACAGAATTAGGCCCGGTACGTGATGCGGGAATTATTGCAGCATCCCAAAAAATCGAACACTATGAAATTGCCACTTACGGGACTCTTGTAGCTTTTGCTAAAACACTAGGAGAAGACGAGGCTGCAGAGTTACTAGCGCAGACGCTTGCTGAAGAAAAAGACGCAGACGTTACATTAACTGATGCGGCTTATAACACAATTAATTTTGATGCATCTGAAGAAGATGAAGAATAATAGAATTGTCTATTTGGTTATATTGGAAAGGCTATGGTAGTACCATAGCCTTTTTTTTAGGATATGGGCCAACAGTATGAATTACTGTTGTCCATTGTTTACAACGAACGGTTTTTAGGAAGTATGACTATAAATGCCGCGCCTTCTTTTTCATTGGCTATAGCATAAATATCCCCATGGTGGTTTTGCATTATCTTTTTACACATCGCCAATCCTATTCCGGTACCTGCATATTCAGTCTTAGGATGCAGTCTTTGGAAGATATTAAAAATCTGCTTGGCATATTCCTGATCAAATCCAATACCATTATCCCTCAATTCTATCTTATAATAGATTCTGTCGGGATCGTTTATATGATGCTGTAATCGTTCTTCAATAGGCAATAACGTCGTGGTTATGGTTATAACAGGACGTATGCCTTGGTGGCTATATTTTAGTGAATTGGAAATAAGGTTCCCGAAAAGCTGGGACATTTGTATAGGGATTGCCTCTACAATAGGCAAACAGCTATAATGGACGACAGCCTGTTTCTGCTCGATAATTAAATCATAATCAAGCAATACGGCGTCCACAATTTCATTTAAATCTACAGTTTTAAAGCCGTCATTTTCTTTAGAAAGTTGTGAAAAACCTAAAATATCCTTGATTAGATTAGTCATGCGCTCAGCAGAAACCTGTATCCTGTTAATGTAACTTTTAGAACGCTCATCGACGTTTGACAGACTATCATCAAGCATTTTGACGAAAGTACTGATTTTACGGACAGGTTCCTGTAGATCGTGGGAAGCGATATATGCAAACTGTGCCAATTCAGAATTTGACTTTTGCAACTCCTGATTTGCATCTGCAAGTTCATTATTGGCTTCCTCTAATTGCTCAGTTCTTTTTTTGACCTGAAAAGACAATTTTTCCTGCAGTTCTTTCTGTTTTGTAATGTCTTGTGCGCTGCCTCTAAGCTCTTGTGGATTCCCTTCTGAATCATAAAAGACCTGAGCATGTGCATGTATGATCCTAATTTCTCCAGACTGATGGTTTATGATAGGATGTTCATTCCTATAAATCCCAGTACTACCCGGTTTTATTACTTCCTGTATTGCCTGCTCAACCCTTTTCCTATGTTCCATAGGAATTGGATTAAACGCATCCTCCTGATATTTTATGGGCTCACCCGACAAACCCAACCACTCCATAAATCTTGGGGAATAACTAAAAATATTATTTTTAATGTCTAATTTCCATGTAGAGAGCTCGGCCATTTCAATTACGTCACGTAAAGATGATTCAGCATCCTCTAATTTTTGCCTTGACCGTACAGATTCTGTAACGTCAATCGCAATGTCCAAAATGGCATAGACCTGACCTTTTTCATCAAAGAGTGGAGAATACGTAATATTATAATAATTATAAGTCATTACGCCATCGTGCACTATCTTGACCTGATCCCCATAACTCTGATACATCTTTCCGGTAGTAAAAACATCGTCGAGAATTTGGAGAAAAGGCTGTCCGTGTGTGACCAGTTCAGGCATTATTTCCCTTAAAGGTTTGCCTACAATATCTGAACCCTTACCTACTATGTCTATAAACATCTGGTTCGGCACATCTACAATAAGGTCACGGCCTACAAAAAGTCCAATTCCTGCGGGAGCAGATGATATGATCGAACGTAGTTTGGACTCACTTAATTCAACATTTTTTCTGGACAAAACCTGCTGGGTTACATCTGTAGCAATAACAAAAACACCAGAGATGGCATTATTTTCCCGATAGGGCTGGTAAGCCAAATCAACATAATAAGTGTCAAGCTTTCCATTATGTACCAAATCTACGGAAACTTCATTGGCAATATAAGGGATTCCGCTTTCGATAACGTCATATAATAATTTATCAAATCCCTGCCCATTAAGTTCAGGTATAGCTTCGAGTAAAGTTTTTCCTATTATATCTTCAGTTTTCCTCCCGATAAGATCTCCATAAAAAGGATTAGCCATAGTAAACGTAAGGTCTGTTTTACTTAATATAGCAATACCTACAGTGGTTTGCTCAAAAAGGGAAAGCAATTGCCGTTGTTGTTCCTCAATCCTTTGTTTGGCTATAACATTATCTGTTACATCAATGGCCATATCCATAATGGCATATACTTTACCATCCGCATTTAAAATGGGCTTGTAAGTAAAATCAAAATAATAAGTCCCCCTTATTCCATCGATTACCAATTCTACAGGAAAATCTGTGTTTTCATAAGCGATTCCTGTTTTATAAACTGTATCGAGTATATTTAAAAGCTCGGATTCCCGCAACTCAGGTAAAGCATCACCCAAAGGTCTGCCTATGACTGTGTTACCTTTGCCCCACATTTTTATCATTAATTCATTGGCGACTTCAATAACCATCTCTGGCCCAGTAAACAGGCAGGTTGCTATAGGAGCCTGTTCTATGAGAGAACGGAATTTAGTCTCGCTTTCTTCAATTTTTCGCTTGGCTAAATTCAAGTCGGTAACATCGGCAGCCGTATTCATAACACCGTAAACATTGCCCCTCTTGTCGTAAAGTGGTGTAAAGCTATAGTTAAAATAAAAAGCCTGCCTTTTGCCATTTACTACTATTTCTAAATACTGATTTTTGGCATGATATGGGTTTCCCGTTGTAAATACATTATTCAGCTGCTCAAATATTTCCTGATTGATTAACTCCGGCAATATGTCAAAATAAGACTTTCCTATCACATCATTTCCTTTTCCCCAAATTTGTAATATTGTTGGGTTCGCTAATTCAATTTTCATTTCCGGACCCGTATATACTGCAATGGGTACAGGAGCATCTTCAATAATTGCACGGATACCTTGCTCTCTTTCTGTAAGTTCATTTAAGATTTTGACCTTTGGTGTTGTTTCATGGCAAACGACCAATACGCCATCAATGTTGCCGTCTTCACCCATTACAGGACTGTAGCTAAATGTCCAATAAACATCTTCAAGCCTGCGATTTCTATAAATAGGAAGTAAATGATCCTCACTCCAGGTTGCCTCTCCTGTATCTCGCACCTGATCGATCATGGGTGCTATGTCGTGCCATATTTCGGGCCAGCAGTATTCTGCTTTTTGACCTAAAGCTGAAGGATGCTTATTGCCATTACCCAGGCTTGGACGGTAGGCATCATTATAAATCTGAACCAATTCGTCACTCCACCACAGTAGCATAGGAAATCTGGAAGTAAGTACTACGGAAACAATTGTACGCAAACTTTGAGGCCATCCCTCAGGATCTCCAAGGCTCGTAGATGACCAATCAAATGCACGACATAAGTCCCCCATTTCGCCACCGCCATTCAGAAAAGGATAGGTATTGTAAGAGTAATTGTTTTCCAAATTTAGAGTATTGTTTGAAATAAATGGACCAACTCATTAAAGTCATGGGGCTTGGTAATAAAATCGTATGCACCTAGATTTTCTGCTTCTTGTTTAATCTCATTATGTGACGAGGTAGAAAAAATAATTACAGGTATGTCTTTTGAGTTCTCTATTTTTTTTAACTCTATAAGGAATTCCAAACCACTCATAGCCGGCATGTTAAGGTCCAGAAAAATAAGGTCCGGAATCACTTCCTGGCTTTCGAGTTGCTTCAATGCCTGCTTCGCGTATTTTATCGAGTAGTAATTACCGGTTTGAGAGACTTTATTCAATGCTGCCTGGAAGATCTCCCAATCATCATCATCATCGTCAATCAGTAAAATATTGTTATATTTCATCCGCTAAAAATACAAAATTCATATAATATCAAAGTTTTAAAAAAGTTATAAGATATGAATATATGTTTATAGTTAATAACAGTAAAGATGTCAATGGGAACTAAATGCTGGTTATTATTGTAGTTTAGTAACGTATAATTAGTGATAATTAGTAATAATTAGTAATAGTGTAATAGTGTCACGTTGTGAACCCTAATAATAAAACTGCTATCTGATTTTCCTTTCGTAATTATCTTTTACTTGCTGATTGATATAAGTTGTAAGCCCAATGCCTTTTTCCGCCAATCCTTTCATAATTTCTATGGTCACCTTTCCACTGCTATTATAACTATACAGATAGATACTCCCATCTGTAAATTTGATGCTAATAGCATCCTCACTTATTTCATATGCTTTAATTCCAGAATTGCCATTTTTATTTTTATACTTTTTCATACTTCTGTTTTATATGAAACCGTCAGTTACTATTTGCTTTATACGGAAGAAAAGTAAAGCGGAATCATGCAGTGTTTTAATATTCAACTCCAATAAATTGCTTTTAGTATAATAATATTTCCACGAATGGTGTAGTATAAAAATGTTAGCTACTGATAATCAATATCTTTTAAATTGTAAATACGTAATGCTATAAGTTATAATTCAAATCTTGTAATATTACTTCTATGTATATGTTGACATTTACTTTAAAATTAGAAATGGAAGTTTTAAAGATTATTACAGCCACTTTGATTGGTACAACGGTGATGACCGCTTTTAGTTATTATATCTCTGAGAAGTTTGATAAACTTTTTAAAGAACCTGTTCTGCTTAATTATTTAATGGTTATGGCAGGCTTAAATCTTAAAGGGAATCTGGAAAAACTGGCTGGTTGGATGCTGCATTATTTAATTGGACTCCTATTTGTAATAGCCTTTAATTAAGCTGGCTTTCCGCTTTATATCTGGGAATAGGAAGCGGAATAGTAGGTATAGTAAGTTGGATTATAATGTTTAGTATGTCCTCTGCCACACCTAAAGTACATTTTAAAGAGTATTACCTGCAGCTGTTTTTTGCACATATCTTTTTTGCATTTGCAGTAACGGCTACGTATAAGATTTTTGAGATGATAACAACGTTGTAGGATTTACTCTAATTGCTGCTCCAGGATTTGGTGTAATTTAACCGGTATCTCATCAAAATGTTCTGCAACGACCGACTTTATAAAGAAGAAGAGGGCTCCAAATTCAAGACATTTATTAATATAAAGCGTTGTCGTTGAGGTAGAATAGGCAAATGTTGCAATATCCTTAAGGATATGGTCTCTTTGAATAGCTTTTAAGGCTTCAATCCCATTGATAAGCGGCATGTTAATATCTGTAAGTACTATATCTGGTTTTTTCTCATCGTTATTGCAGAGTAAGTCCAAAAGCTCCCTGCCATTTTTTACCATTGTTATCTTTGTAAATGCTGGGTGCGACAGGAAACTCTGGTGTATCATCTCGCTATCGTCTGCATCATCTTCTGCAATAACAATATATAAATCTTTAAGTGTTGCCATTTCTATAATATTTGGAGTTATGCAGATCGTTTTTGCGATGGCCTGTTTCGCAATAAAGTATTAAAAGTAATGAATATTTTATTACAAAATATAAGGTGTAATAAGGATTATTGTATGTAAAACCCCACAACACTACAGAAGTGTGAAAAGTATCAGCAATTATAGTGCTTTTTAAAGCCTTTGCCTGATTGTTAATTATTGGTTCTTAAAGGGTTGTTTATGTTGGAAAGGACAAACAGAGTTTATTTTGTGGATTTATTTTTTTTTAAATTAGTATAAAAATCTTACAGTATTAACACCAAGCGCATTTCTATACTAAGCATGCACTCATTCAGCACTGAACCAGATGGTATAACTTTTTGAATAAATTATATAAGGTATATAATAGCTCTATGAGCGAATTTTGATAAGAAGGTTTTTAATAACTTTAAAAATAATTGTCATGGAAAATAATCGCAAAGAATACAGTGAAAATAACAGTGAAGATCAGGATAAGACCGCTGCTGAATATGGAAATAGTCCTAAGAGAATGAATTCGGATAATTCAGGGAACAAATCTTTTGAGCAATCTCGTGAAAGCAAACCTGAAGAGCAATATGATCGCGCCAGCACTACAGGAAGTGGATATAGCGAAGAAGAAAGAGAAGTAAATGATAGTACAAACTCACAAAATCCAGCCAATCCTGACAGCGAAGACAATGGAAGCCAAGAGTTGGTAGAAAAGTACAATATCAATGACAAAGCATATTCGGATAGTAGTAAGGAAGATTTTGTAAAAACAGTATCTAAATTCCATCATGCGGACGAAGCAGATGACGATAAGGAGAATGTAGACTAGGAGAAACAAGAGCCAAGAGCCAAGAAACAAGGTGCTGCTTTGACAAAGCTAATCCGTCCGCCATCCTAACAGGTATTTCTGCTGTTAGGTATTATTTTAGCAGAGCAAATAAGCATAAAAACTAAAACCCTCTGTGGCAAAGCCACAGGGGGTTTTTTGATTCAAAACTGTTTAACTATAGTATTAAAATATATTTATTTGATCAACTCAAAGCTTCTCTTAACAAAAGCAGTAAGCTCTTCTCCTTTTAAAAGATTCTGAGATAGTTTCGCTAAATCCAATGCCTGTTTTACAAGATGGGATTGCATTTCTTTATCAGTAGTGTTTAATATAGCAGTAGCCAATTCTGAATTTGTATTCACAACTAGGTTATACATTTCAGGCATATTGCCCATTCCAAACATACCTCCACCGCCAGACTGGCTCATTTCTTTCATCCTTCTCATAAATTCCGGTTGGGTGATAAGGAAAGGAGAAGCATTGCTGTCCAATGGCTCCAATTGAACAGAATACGTAGGTTGAGGTGCAACACCCTGTACTATTGTTTTAAGGCTTTCTTTTTCCTCATCAGAAAGTTTAGAAATTGCAGTCTCGTCTTTTTTAATCAGGTTATCGATATGGTCAGAGTCAACACGTACAAAAGTAATATCGCTATTGTCACCCTCTAATTTCTGAATCAAGTGTGATACTATAGGAGAGTCAAGGAGTACCACTTCATATCCTTTCTCTTCAGCAGCTGCAATATAACCGTGTTGGGCCTCTTTGTTTCCTGTATACAGGATAACAATCTTCCCGTCCTTATCAGTTTGCCTGTCCTTAATGTTTTCTTTTAACTCCTCAAGGGTGAAATATTTTCCGCTAACAGTAGGGTACAACACAAAAGCCGATGATTTCTCATAAAACTTTGGCTCTGACAACATACCGTATTCCAGTACTATTTTAATATCGTTCCATTTCTTTTCGAAATCCTCACGGTTTTCTGTAAATAACGATTTCAACTTGTCAGCTACCTTACGTGTAATATAGTTTGATATTTTCTTAACAGCGCCATCAGCCTGAAGGTAAGAGCGGGATACATTTAACGGGATATCCGGAGAATCGATTACACCTTTTAGCATAGTCAGGAACTCAGGAACGATGCCTTCTACATTATCTGTAACATAAACCTGGTTTTGGTACAATTGGATTTTATCTTTCTGTATTTGAAGGTCAGAAGACATTCTTGGAAAATAAAGAATTCCGGTCAGGTTAAAAGGATAATCGACATTCAGGTGGATATTGAATAATGGCTCCTCAAACTGCATAGGATACAATTCACGGTAAAAGCTCTTATAATCTTCATCAGATAATTCTGTTGGAAGTTTAGTCCAGGCCGGATTAGGATTGTTGATAATATTATCAACCTCTACTTCTTCAGCTTTAGTATCTTCAGCAGCATCCTCAGCCTTAGGTAAAGTTTCAGTTCTGGTTCCGAATTTAATCGGAATAGGCATAAACTTATTGTATTTGTTCAGCAACTCACTGATTTTGCTTTCTTCCAGGAAATCAAGAGAATCTTCAGCAATGTGAAGTATTATTTCTGTTCCGCGGTCAGTCTTGTCTGACGGTTCTAATGTAAATTCCGGACTTCCGTCACAGATCCAGTGAACAGCAGGCTCGTCTTTGTAAGACTTAGTAATTATCTCTACTTTTTCAGCAACCATAAATGCAGAATAAAAACCAAGACCAAAATGTCCGATAATACCTGAATCTTTGGCAGTGTCCTTATATTTTTCAAGAAACTCTTCAGCTCCAGAAAAAGCGACCTGGTTGATGTATTTTTCTACCTCTTCACCTGTCATACCCAGACCCTGGTCAATGATGTGTAGTTTTTTACCTTCCTTGTCGATTTTGATTTCGATCTTTGGATTGCCATACTCTACTTTAGCTTCGCCGATGCTGGTAAGGTGCTTTAATTTAAGTGTTGCATCAGTCCCGTTAGAAACCAACTCACGTAAGAAAATTTCGTGATCACTGTATAAGAATTTCTTGATTAAGGGAAAGATGTTCTCTACCGAAACATTAATTTTTCCTGTTGTCATATATTTATGTTTTAAATTTTATTTTGTTACTCCAACTGTTTTCAAATAGAGTACCAAACGTGTAAAAATGACAAATTGTCGCGAAATGTTAATTTTAATACCTAATACCTAAATTTTAAAACAAATTTTTTCCTACATGCATGTATCTTTGTCCAAGTATAATTTTAAAATACCACCAAAACATGAGAAAATTAATTGCATTAATCGCATTTGCGGTATTGATTACAGCTTGTAAATCAACATCTGCGACCAACACCAAACAGGACAATAAGTCAAAGGTTGCTATCAAAGGAGACTGGACAATCACTTCCGTAACTTACCCTGGTTCTGAGTATATCAAAGTGACCTCATTTCAGCTTGCTGATTCAAAATGTTTTGAAGGTAGCGCCTGGAAATTTGTTTCCAACAACAATAAAGGGACTATGACATTAACACAGGCAAATTGTGCATTCAGTTCACCAATTACATGGTTTGTGAATAAAGATGGACAGTTCGTATTAAAAGTACTTAACGCTGGTGAGAAAGCGAAAAAAGTAAGAGACGGGTATGTACTGACACTAGCAAACCAATCTGAAACTTCATTCCAATTGATTGACAAAATCGACGTTGGAGGAAAAATAACAGACGTTGTATACCAGTTTCAAAAAAACTAACTAATTAAATCCAAAACAAAATGAAAAAAATATCAGTAATTGCAATAGCCCTAGTAATGACTATGGGTTCAGTATTCACTAGTTGTGAAGCAGTAAAAAACACAAATAACACACAAAAAGGAGCCGGTATCGGAGCCGTTGGTGGAGCTGTAATAGGCGGTATATTAGGGAACAATCTTGGGAAAGGTGGTAATGGTGCGCTTGGTGCTGTACTTGGCGGAGTAGTAGGTGGTGTTGCCGGTGGTGTTATCGGTAATAAAATGGATAAACAGGCAAGAGAAATCGATACTGCAATCCCTGGTGCTGAGGTAGAAAGAGTAGGTGAAGGTATCAAATTAGTATTAAATGAAAATGCAGTGCGTTTTGATACAGGTAAAGCTACATTAACTTCAACTGCTACAACAAATCTTGACAAACTGGTAAAAGTTTTTAACGATTACCCTGATACTAACATAGTAATCTACGGATATACAGATAGTACAGGTTCTGTTGAAAGAAACCAAACGTTGTCTGAACAAAGAGCTGCATCAGTAAAGTCATATTTGAGTTCTAAAGGAATCAAATCTGCCAGATTTACAACAACCGGTATGGGTGTTGCAGATCCTATAGCATCTAACGAAACTGTTGAAGGCAGAAGCCAAAACAGACGTGTAGAATTTGCGATCACTGCAAATGAGAAAATGGTACAGGATGCTCAAAAGGAAGCAAAACAATAGTTTTTATCCGATTACAAACTGAAGTAATATTGAAGGCTGCCCAAACGGGCAGCCTTTTTTTGTTTTCAAATGCACATTATTTTTGAAAGAAATTTAACAGATGTTTGTATG
>Ga0247810_10001064_pt1 | contig 19128 bp, 22 predicted proteins | sample UWRJL119311C1_FD_179918 | JGI IMG/M metagenome (GOLD analysis project Ga0247810, IMG submission 179918) | Plant litter microbial communities from Arlington Agricultural Research Station in Wisconsin, United States - UWRJ-L119-311C-1 | ecosystem: Environmental > Terrestrial > Plant litter >... | reverse complement strand
CTGGGATAAAGGTCACACTCAGCGCGCCAGACACAAGAATCGTGAGCATAAAATCAGGCACGATAAATGCAACCGTGTAGGCGTCAAGCCCTACCTTATACGTATCAAGATAGAGCGTATTAAGGATACGATCACGGTACAAACCAAGTACTGCTGAGATGAGCGTAGAGCTAGCTAAAAGCGTAGCAGCGAACTTTATCGTTAGCTGCTTATTCGCTTGAGAGACTAGTTGTTGGACTCTGCCCATACGCTTACGTTTGCTAGATTACGCGTGTAACTTTGCTTCCTTTGGCAAAGATGCGCCCACGAGAACTTTTCCGACTGCCTCTTCTTCGAGTGTTTCATCTGCAAGAAGTGCTTTCGCAAGTGCATCAAGGCCTTCACGGTTGTGCGTAAGAACGGCTCGCGCCCTATCTCGTGCCTCTTGCATGAGTGCTTTGACCTCAACATCAATTTGCTTCGCAGTATCATCTGAGTACGGTCGCTCATGGGTAATCTTATCAAATACCATGCCGCCATTGTCTTCGTGGAATACTTGATCACGCAGCTCTTTACCCATACCCTGTTCGATAATCATATCGCGGGCAATTTCTGTCGCTTTTCGTAGGTCAGAGCCAGCTCCAGTTGTAATACCATCCTTGCCATAGATGATCTCTTCCGCTATACGGCCGCCAAGTGCACGAGCTAAGATATCTTTGAATTCATAGATGTTTGTGTAACTTTTATCTTCTGGAGGAAGGAACCATGTGACACCGCCGGTGCCGCCACGTGGGATGATCGTTACCTTGTGGACTGGGTCTGAATCAGGCAGTACATGTCCAACGATGGCATGACCTGCTTCGTGATAGGCAGTTAGTTCACGCTCTTTTTCGCTCATAACCTTTGTCTTACGTTCTGGTCCAATTGCTACTTTTTCAAACGCTTCAGTCAGGTCTTTATTCGAAATAAATTTACTATCTCGGCGTGCTGCGATAATCGCTGCTTCGTTTGCAATATTTGCAAGGTCTGCACCAGATGATCCAGCAGTCTTTGCAGCAAGCTTATCTAGATTAACAGTTGGATCGGTTGGTTTGTTCTTAAAATGAACCTTAAGGATTGCTTCACGGTCTCTTCGCTCCGGTAGCATAATATTCGTTCGACGATCAAAACGACCAGGACGCAGTAGCGCTGGATCTAGTACGTCAGCACGGTTAGTTGCCGCAAGGACAATCACATTTGTGCCTGTTTCAAATCCGTCCATCTCAACAAGAATCTGGTTAAGAGTTTGTTCACGTTCGTCGTGACCGCCACCCATTCCTGAGCCACGCTTACGACCAACGGCATCAATCTCATCGATGAAAATAATTGCCGGTGAATTCTTTTTTGCTTTTGCAAATAGATCACGTACACGTGACGCACCCACACCAACAAACATTTCTACGAATTCAGAACCAGAAATCGAGAAGAACGGCACATTTGCTTCACCAGCAACAGCTCGCGCAAGCATTGTTTTACCAGTACCTGGATTACCGACAAGTAGCACACCCTTAGGAATCTTCGCACCAAGATCTTGGTACTTCTTCGGGTGCTTAAGAAAATCAACCACTTCTTCAAGATCTTGCTTTGCTGATTCATTACCAGCGATGTCCTTAAAGACAACTTTTTCTTTATCAAGTCCATAGAGCTTTGCTTTTGACTTACCAAAGCCCATCGCTTGATTATTCTGACCTTGGGCTTGTCGCATCATAAAGAGAAACAACGCACCAATTAAAAGAACTGGAATAAAGATACTCGCAAGTGTCCAAATAGTGCTGCCTGTTTGAGATGGCGCAACGTTACTGACTTCTACGCCATTATCGTTCTTAAATCCTTGTTCGTAGATACTTGTTCCAGTGTCTTTTCGTGTTTTTTCAGTCGGTTCAGTCTGACCTTTTGGCGTTACTTTTATATCATCACCTTGAACTTCGGCTTTTGAGATTTCGCCTTTATTGGCACGTGATACGAAGTTATTGAAGCTAACTTCTTTCAGATTTTGATTTGGTGAGCCAAACGCAAAGACAGCGGCAATAATCGCCACCATAACGATCCAAAATAGGACCAGCCTAAGGGTGTTTGAAATTGATTTTTTCGGAGGTTTAGAACGTTGGGCCATAATAGGAGTACGTATTGTCCTTTCTCAGGGTAATGTAAGCGCTAATATACTAGTATTAGTATAGCAGTTGAGAAGTGTTTTCAAAAGTAAAATGCGTCTTCGTAAGCCGAATCTTTATGCCCGCACCAGCCGTCATCTCTGCGCCTGCATGTAATGCTTTAATCCCGTGCAGTACCTGTAGTAGCTGCGGCTTGGTTAATCGCGCATCAGTTTGCAGCCTCAAAATCTCAAGGGCAACATTTTCTGGCACCATAATAAAGAAATGTCGTGACTGAAGCGCCGTGTAACGTTTACGTTCATTTTCTATTTGCGTACGGAGATAAACTTGTTCGTTGCGCAGTGCAACGATCGTGTTAATCGTCTCTGGATCTAAGCTTGCTGTACGTTTTCGGAGACGATTACGTAGGTACGCGCTGCTTTGGTTTGTCTCATCCTCTACCCATTCGAGATGATGCACTACTGCATAGTCGTATAGCTCATTTTTTCGTTTCATAAGAAGCGGTCGAACAACCGTGCTATCTGTAAACACACTCAGTCCACGCCATCCCGTCCCTCGCTCTAGATTAATTGCGATTGTTTCAACTAAATCATCCTGATGATGTGCCGTAACAATTGTTGCATCATATTTTTTTGCAAGTTCATTAAGGAACTTATAGCGACGATCTCGTGCTACTTGCTCACTTGCACTAGCTCCGAGCTCTTCACGACGCACCTCGAATGGTAGACGATACTGGCGTGCAAGCTCTTGTGCAAATCGAGCATCATCATCAGACTCAGCTCGAATACCATGATCAAAATGAGCAACAATGAGCCGATTTGTCGTCTTATATTTTGCCATCATATCAAGCAGCACGACAGAATCCACCCCGCCACTTACCGCGATAATATAATTCATACTAGAATTCGAACTTTTTACTCAGCCATACTGCCAGCCATATACCTAGAAAACCGCCGATCATTCCAGCCCCAATACTCGCAATATCAAAAGAATTATAGTCACCCCACAGAAAAGGCACCACACTACCGACCGTCATCCCGCCGACTGCACCAAACATCACTGTACGTTTGTTTATCATAACTACTAGTATAGCGAATATCTACTCTACAGCTAGTCCATGTAGCGAGTTGACCCAAATGGTATTTTCTCTTTCATTCCAGTATTAGTTGATAATGTATCAGCTGAATGAATCACACGCTTGCCATATCGCGTATTAACCGTATCAATAATCCCTGTGACTGCTCGCTCTTGAGCTAGTTGATCTCCGAATAATGAGAGTTGCGAATCATCTGGCTCAGATAGCTCATAGCAGGAGACACCGATCTCTTTTACAAATACCGGGGCGTCGTCAAATAGCTTTTTCGCAATTTCATAAATCGTCTGATTTGAAAAAAAAGGGGTCGGACTCATAGAACGAGCATGCCAGTATTTACCGCCCCAGCCACGACCCTCGTCACTGTAGCTGCGCGCATGGACCGATACGCCCCGAGCAACTAGACCTTGCGATCGAACTTTTGCACCCGTCTCTTCACACAAATGATGTAATCGTTTTAATACCTCCGCGCGGGGCATCTTGTAGCCATCGAGTACAAATTGTCGTCCGGCAGATTTGATAGGGAAGTCACGCTTATCTACTTCCCAGCCACGCAGTCGCTGATGCCAGTAGGTTCCGTTCACGCTTTTAAATACCACCTTTCGCAGCGTCGCTTCATCGGCATCAAGAAAATCAAGTGGTGTCAGAATGCCGACACTCTCAAGCCGTGCTCGATTGTGGCTCGCGATACCTGTGAGATCTTCGAGATCGAGTCCATCGTATATTTCACGTAAATTTTCATGCGTGATAACATCAAGCCCATTTGGCTTATGAAGACCTGCCGCTGTTTTTGCCAGGAATCGATTCGTCGCTATGCCGACGTTGCAGTTCATCGCAACTCCTATTTCATCCCACAATCGTTGCTTTATTTCATGACCAATATCAGCCATGCTACGAGACTGTAATAGCTGGGTACTTTCCGAAAAGTCAATCACTCCCTCATCAATACTCTTCATACGCACGTGCGCCGAGTAATCCTGCATGATACGCATGAGCTGATGATAAACGTATTTGTATTTCGGTGGATCACTCTCTAGACCAATGAGTTCAGGACAAAGTTTTTTTGCGTCCTTTAGACGCATCCCAAGTTTCACGCCCATCGCCTTCGCTTCGTAGCTACAGGTTATGATCATTGTGTGATCAGTTCGGCGATTAACGATTGCCACAGGCTTACCACGAAGCAGTGGCCGCGCTTGTTGCTCGACTGTTGCAAAGCAAGAATTAAGATCGATATGCATCACCCGAGGATCTGCGAGGTTATAGCCTTGGTTCATATTCGATCCGCTTCCATTGTTAATCGCCAGGTTAATCGTTCAGCGTCAAACTCCAATCGATAATCCGCCCCACCATCAGTGACGTCAAACATATGCACCATCCGATTGCCAGGACTGGTCGGGTGCCGCAAGCCAATTTCTGTTATCGTTATTTCTCGCCCACTTGTCCGACGAAATCGTACCGGCTCACACATCGTACGTCCTGGTCGAAAGATCGCCACCACTTCTATCTGTTCATTCAAGAATTGTTCATTATTTGCGAACTGCTCATTAGTCATATCAAAAATCCTCTAAATAATAATTAGAGAAACGATTTATTGAGTGGTTCGCCCGTCGTTTTACCCGTTTCTTAATAAAAAGCCGAAGACGATAATAATGATTCACCTGGAGGGACGCTTACCGTTATGGGCAGTGAGTGTCGCAGGGAAGTACTTCTTAGTATACTCGCCTAACAGTGTATTTTCAAAGCCGTCTAAATAGTAAAGAGTGCAGACAATGTCTGCACTCTTTATAAAAATCTATCGATAACTAACGACTAAGAAATGCCTAGAAGTGACTGAAGCTTACCGCGGTCAAATCCTGAGATAGTTTCTTTCTTGCCATCGATCTCGATGACGGTAAATGGCGTTGTTTGAAAGACGCCACCGGTTGCTTCCATTAACTTACCCATATTGTCATCGTTTTCATCAACAATAACTTCGCTATAGCTAACGCCTTTTTTATCAAGCCATTGCATTTCTGCATGACACACTGCACAGTTTGTTGCTGAAAATACGGTTACACTCATGTTGTTATTTCTCCTTTTATTACTTATGAATTGTTGCGGATCTTTTCAATGATTCGCTCTGGCATCAACCACGGGATATGATGACCAGTTGCATAAACGCTATGCTGAATTGTCGGGCTTAGAATTACTTTGTCCTTGAGATTCCTAAAATAAATAGCCATATCATCAGACCCTGAAAGCATCGCTGCTTGAACTTTTAACTTCTGAAGGTCATCTGCTACCTGCGTACTACCGATCACATTGTAAAATGATCGGATTCGAGAGGCAGGCGTATGACTAAAGAAGTACTCATTCGCACGTAGCTTTGTCATCGTTGTCTGCGGCAACCATCGAAGTTTATAGAGTGCTTTAAATATACTCCACGTAATGCGGTTGAGGCCAAATTCAAGCCCAAATCGTTTTAGTTTACTGCTTGCAAAGATCTCGCGGCGAAGCTCTCGTTTCCCAAGCATGATCGGCATATTTGCGAGTATCAGCCGCTGGACCCTGTCTTCGTAAACAACGCTATAACGTAGCGCAATCAGTGCGCCCATCGAATGACCTATCAAGATAAATGGTTCATTAACGTTGTACTGCTTCAGCGTCTCATTGATAGCATTGAGGTGTGCTTGGTAATCGTACTTACTGCGACGTGGCTTAGGAGAGTTACCAAATCCCAGAAGATCGATCGCAATGACTTTGTAATTCCGCTCAAGTAGTCCAGATACTTTATGCCAATATGCAGAGGATGAGAGGAATCCATGAAGTAGTACGACTGTCGGCCCATTGCCACGTACGTCAGCATGTAGGGTAGGAATTTGTTGTTTCATAACTTCTCCTTTCTTTAGCTACCGAATGTAAAGACGTTGAGCTTCACACCAGCAGGAACTTGTAGTTCGAGCGTATCGCCCTTTTTAAATGAATCGTATTTTACTAGTTTATATAACTGAGCTGATGATAAGCTGACCATTGAGTCTTTTACATCTGCACCAGCCGAGCCAGTGGAACTAATCGGGGTACCGTTTAGCTTCACTCCAAGCTTCTTATTGCTCACATCATTGGCCGTGACTAGGTAGAGGTCTTTTGCAGCAAATTGAATCGTAATAGTTGAATCACCTTCAGCCGTAATTCCCTCAGAATCAACCTTCCATTTTCCACCAAGCGTCCAGTCGTTCGTACGATTAAGAGTAGCCGGGGTGAATGTGTTTGATCCTTGAATTAATCCTGGCGTGCCACGGTAGTTACTCGCGCGCTTCGTGCCAAGATACGTTTCTGGCGTTTGATCGGCACGGACTGGCGGCTTACCGTTGACTGCATCAGTCATTGCACTCGGGACTTTACCGCCCTTTTCAGCGAGTAGTGTACGGATCGCTTCTTCAGTTTCTTTATATTCGCCTTCACCACCATGATAGCGTCGGATGTTGCCATCTTGATCTATCAAGTACGTACCAGGCCAGAACTGATTACCATAGGCATTCCAGGTAGCGAAGTCGTTATCAAGTGCGATTGGATATTCGAGGCCAGCGGCTTTGGTAGCTTTCTCAACATTCTTTGGAATACGTTCGAAGGCGAATTCTGGTGCATGGACACCAATTATTTCAAAGCCGCTGTCTTTATAGGTGCTGTACCATTCTTTTAGGTAGGGTTGGGTTCGGATACAGTTTATACAGCTGTAGGTCCAAAAGTCGATCAGTACAACTTTACCTTTGTAGTCAGAAAGCTTCTTTGGTGAGCTATTAATCCAGTCGTTTAAGCCAACAAATTCTGGCGCTTTTTTCTTCTCAACATTCAAGATACCTTCCGTCGTCTTGGTTGCATTTGGAATCAGTTGTGCAGACAAGCCGTCAAAATCAAATGGGGTTTTCTCTGAAACATATGTCTGGAATTTCTTATCATATCCAGTCATGATGAGTAATCCTACGATGATAAATAGTAACGCAATTGCTCGCATGAACCATCCCTTTGGATTTGAAAGGAACTTGATGCGCTTGAGGAATCGCTGTCCTAAGTAGCCAATAAGTAGAAGCATCATGCTTAGACCGAGGACGTACGCAACGATGTATAGCATCGCAAGTCCAAAGTTTGCTGGCAGTACAGTTGCGAGAATATACGCATAGACTGGACTACAGCTTGAGAACACTGGACCGAGTGCAGCACCAGTAATGATTGCACCGACGGTTGAACCTTTACCACCTGCTTTACCAAGCAGTTGCTGGCTTTTTGCCTGCAAATTTAATTTTATAATGACAGCGTCATAAATATTTGGGAAAAACAGCGCGACACCTAGTACGATAAGGATGACACCACTGATGATAGTGAATGTCTCTGGTGGAATATTAATAAACAGTGTCGTTGCTTTAAGAAGCACGGTAAAGAGAATTAATGAAACCGCCAAGCTCGCAGCTATAATAAGTGGCCGTTTTTTATCTTGTACTTTTCCACTGATCGATCCACCAATAATGATAGGTAGAAGAGGAAGCACACATGGTGCAAGTACTGTAATCATACCTGCGATGAATGAACCGATTAATAGAAACATATTCCTTCTTTCGTAGTGAGATTCGTAGCATCAGTATGTGATGCTACGAATGCTCGTTTTAATTAGAGAGCGATTAGCTCTGTGGCATCAATACGCTGTCAACAACGTGAGTTACACCATTTGATGAGATAACGTCTGAGGTTTCAACCTTAGATTCGCCACCCTTAGCGTCTTTAATATAAAGTGCGCCGTCTTTAAGTACAGGGGTAAGAATTCCACCGTTTGCACTTGCAGGAAGTGATTCACCCTTTTGTGCCATCACACGAAGGTCAGCACTTGTATATGTACCAGGAACTACGTGGTAGGTAAGGATATTTGCAAGCATAGCCTTGTTTTCTGGCATAAGAAGCGTATCAACTGTTCCAGCTGGAAGCTTTTCAAATGCACTGTTTGTTGGACCAAATACTGTAAATGGACCTTCACCCTTGAGTGTGTCAACAAGACCAGCTGCCTTGACTGCTGCTACGAGTGTTGATACGTTCGAAGCATTTGCCGCGTTATCAACGATGTCTTTGTCTTTCACCATTTTTGCGCCACCAACAGTAACACCGTCACCGCCGTCTTTTGACATTTGCTCTGATGAACTAGTGTTTGCTGATGAATTATCATCCATGTCGTTCATACTACTGATCGCGTAGCCAACACCGCCACCGACGAGAAGGCCGATTACGAGAGTAACTATTGCTGCTGTTGCTTTACTGTGAGATTCCATGATCTCCTCCTTATATAAAAAGTTTATTAGTGCTAAGTTTGAATACTTTACTTTACAAACTTAACTATTTACTATAGTATTATAAGTAGTATGCAGTCGTCAAGTGATTTTTCAAAAAAAGATATTTCCCAGATTACAACCTATCAATCTGGTATTGCTCAGTCATCTGCGCATCGCGTGACGAATCGTGTTGTGACTGACTTTCTTCTTCAGTATGGCCTTACCTCTATGCAGTGGTTCGTAATTGGTACGATCTATGACGCTGGTGAAAACGGTCTTCGCCTCTCTGATCTGATGCGTAAAGTCCAGACGACGCTCCCATATATAACGAATACGATTAACCTGCTTGAAAGCAAAGGTGCTGTACGAAAAATCGCACACAGCGGTGATAGTCGCATAAAATTAGTGTCGATTACGCCATCATACGTTGCTGAAGTTGAAGAAATTGAAGCTGGCCTACGTGATCACATGCGTAAAACGCTTTATAATGAAGATGGCATCACACGTGAAGAATTAAGTGACTACATAAAAGTCCTCTATAAGATCCTTCAATCTGCCAGTAAATAAGGAGTTTCTGTATCGACATAGTTGATTTTATCAAAGATCATCCGCTCAGACATTTTGTAAAAGGTGAGTTGCTCATCAGCCAAGACGACAACGTCGAAGAGATGTTATTTGTTCGGACAGGTTTCTGTAAAGTCACTACCATGGCCGAAGATAGTAGCAGCCTTACTATATGGATCGCTGGCCGATACGACGCTATACCGATCGAATCATTTTTCCTTGCAAAAGCGCAGACTAAGTTTGAGTACGAAGCGCTAACTGACGGAACGGCCTACCGACTCAATAAACGTCACTTCCTTGAGTACATTACGCACAATCCCACCGTTTTTAGCGAACTAGCTACGGAATTTAGTGCTCATCAAGAAGATATGCTTCGCTATATTGCAGGAGTAAATCAAAGTACAATTCGCGATAAGCTGCTCCATACACTGCACTCACTTGCCTCGCGCTTTTCAGCGTCAGATGACTGCAATCTTATCGAAATTGGCCTTCCCTTAACACATAAGGATATCGCGGAGATGATAGGGGCAGCTCGAGAAAGTGTAACACTGGAGCTACGTCAATTGAAACGTGACAGACTTATCAGCTATTCTCGTACAGAATTTATCATTCATACAGCGAAAATAGCGAAATCTACTCAAATACCCGCCTAGATAGGCGGGTATTTGCTAGAGAGTATTGAGAGCAACTACTGACTATTCGTCGAAGCTAAAGCCAACGCCATAATTTGTTGTCTTATCACCGTCGACTGTTGATCCGTTTGCATCCACTGCTACGTTTTCAAGATAGTCTTGGGTGTTAACACCAACATGGTTCTTGGTTGATTCGTCGCCATCTTTCGTTGCCGTGTCGCCATTGACTGCGACATTCTCGAGGTAATCAGTTGTTTTAGTGCCTACGTTCACTGATTGTGACTCATCACCATCTACGTTCGTAAGACCGAGGTTTGACGTAATGTTTTCGAGATTATCGATAGATTCAAGCTTGAATCCAAGATTCTGTGATTCATCACCATCTTTATTTGATACGTTAGTTCCGATACCAAGATTTTCAAGATCGTCAGTTCCTGCGACACGTAATCCCGCAGAGCTTGACTCGTCACCGTCTTGACTTGACGCACCAAGTCCTAGATTTAGATTATCTAGCGCATGTGTCGCTGGCGCTAATGCGAATGCGCTAATTGATGCAGTTACAACTGCGGCTGCAGCGAGCATCTTAATCTTTGTTGCCTTATTTGATTCGGGTATGGTTGCTAGTTTGTTCACAACTTCTCCTTTTCGTTAATTGGCTTTATTGCCTACATACAACTATGACAAAGATCGTACGATGAGTTTGTAGATATATTACGATGTCTATTTTTGCTTATGGTAATATCAGTTCACCTCTGGAAAATGTTTAATACATTTGCTACAATTATTCTGACGTGGCACCGTAGCTCAGCTGGTTAGAGCGCAGGACTCATAAGCCTGAGGTCACAAGTTCAAGCCTTGTCGGTGCTACCAAAAGTAAATTATTAGAACCATAGTCTTTAAAGACTATGGTTCTTCTTTTGAATATCAAATCTTAAGAAAGTCCCGACCTATTGGTCAAAAAATGTGCCTGAAGACTTAACGCGTATCAGTATCGTAAGTACGTGCGTCTTCACTACCGATTGAAATAGAGAAACAAGGGTCTTTCATAGTCTGACTACCGGCTTGAACTCCGTTATATTCAAACATTGCATTTGAGATATTTTGCACGTTTAGTGTTGCCGTTGTATTTGCCGCACAAGCTTCTGGACTCTTAACGGTCAAGGCTTTAATGTTACCAAGGCTAACGTTAGGATGACCCAATAACGATAGTCTAGCTGAAGAGATAGAGGACTGAGTGCCATCAAACTGTGCTGAGCCTTCAAGTGTTATATCTACGTCATCAATACGTGATTCAGCTAGTGACACCATCGATGCATTGCGAGCCTCAACCTTCAGTTTCGTCTGCGAACCTGAATCATACGATACAATACCGTTTGTTACAGTCATTCTCTCGAGCACGGGACCATATAATGTCACTGATGCTTCAGCCCCGTATGTGTGCTCTTTTGGCTCTTCAAGGCTCAGCTTAGCAACACGATTTTCAATTACAAATTTTACTTTCGGAGAGTCCTTTAGCATGCGCTGTTTTATCGTCGGTGCAGCTGGATCAACAACGTAATAAATATTCGTATAGCTAGTTGTATCAATCGTTAGCTCATTAACATCACGAAACGCTACTGGTAGTTTTTCAACTACTTCTAAGTTATTACGTTGAATTTCTTCGTAATGTGATCGCTGCTGGATAGTTCCAATAGTGATCGCAGTAACGGAAGTTGTTAATCCCAGACATATAATCACGATGCCACTAATCCAGATCCGCTTATTGAGTTTCTGTGTAAACGCTGCAATCGCAACCAAGAGCGACAAGACAACTAGCAACGCACCGCTAACGAACATGAGGATTATCGGGAGCTGATAGTCAGCTAATTCACCAAGTTCATCTCTATTGTATGCCAACTGAACGCCGGCAACAATCAATGCCGTAATAGCCGAAAGTGCTACCAAGATTGCCGTAACACCAAGAACAGTTGTCAATACTCGCTTAATAATTGCCATTCGACGCTCAGTATTCACGCTAACGCCCAATTCATTAAGTTCACGTATTGAAGCCAGTGTCACCGTCTGTCCGTCCATTTGTAATTTTTCAGCAGCAGTGCGAGCGGGTGGAATAATGAGCCAAGCAACGATGTATAGTAACGAAACTAATCCAGCCGATAAGAAGAAGGCAAAAATAAACGTCAGCCTTACCCACAGTACGTTCACCCGAAGGTAGCTGGAGATACCACTTAATACACCACCCAGAATGGCACTTTCAAGATTGCGATATAGCTTACGATCGCCCTGTTTTGACAAAATTTCAGCATCAATATCCATGGTCGTTTCGTCAGTCATAAATTCTTTCGGCTCACCAAGTTGCTCACGAATTGCCATAACATCAGATGAAGTAATCACATCTTCTTGCTTTACGTTGCGCTCAGATAATAATTCCGTCATACGAATTTCAATATCTTGTAATAATTCATTATCGGCTGTATACGCTTCTAATGCATCAATATATGTCTGTAGCTCTTTTTTCGCAGAAAGTTCGATGTTATAAGGAACTTTAGCGATGTGAATTCTTGTAATATCTTTCATAATTTCCCTTTATAATTTCTTTAATGTAGATTGCAACGCGTTAATTTTTTTCTCAACTAACTGAGCGATTTCGTAACCGTACTTGGTCGTTCGATAATACTTCCGTGGCGGACCCTGCTCACTCTCTTGCCACTCATGCATGAGCAATCCATCTTTTTGCAGACGTGATAGCAAGGGGTATATCGTTCCTTCCACAACCACTAGTTCCGCGATACGCAGTTGGCTAATAATATCGCTTGTATATTTTGCTTGCTTTGAGCATACCTGGAGAACACAAAAGGCGAGGAAGCCTTTTCGCAGTTGCACAGCTAATTGCTCTGCGTATGCTTCACTATTCTTTTCTTTATCGATCATAGTTCTATGTTATACATAGTACTATACAAAGTCAACATACTGAATATTGTTAATATAAAATAATAAAATAAATACAACTACCAGTTAGCCGACAATTGCTACCCAACACCCCGTTGCATTGTCTGCAGGATAATTATAGCTATATTTATTTGTAGATCTCTGCCATGCCTCACCAGGCCCTTGTATAGTAAGATTTGAAACACCACAGTCTTGACTCAATCCATCCAACCAAAACATTAATAGTACGATTTGACCAGTTTGTCCGTCAAATGTAGCTCCTGCCGCTCGGTAGTTATACCAAATTCCGTAATACTTGCCTCCATTACCAGCCGGAGGAGAAGATGGTGGAAGATTCGCAATAGTTTTCATATTATTAACTAAAGTTGTTCGGCTTGCGTTCTCAGCTGTACCTGAGTAATCAGTACATATCTCTGTTACGCATGTAGTGTAACCAACGAGAGGAAGGTTAGCGTTTGCAGCTTGATAGCTCTGTATTGCTTTAATTGCTTGTTGAGCACTAGTGACACGTGCGGTATTTTTAGCACGAATTTGTATACCATTATATGCAACGATCGAAATTGCTGCGAGTACTGCTATGACTACAATAACGATCAAAAGCTCCACAATTGTGAATCCGGATCGACTATATCTGCCATGCAAAATTATTTTCATACCTTCTTATGCTTATTTATAGTTCAGCAGGATGCCAAAAGCAACACCAGTGAACCAGCAGACCAATGAAAATGACCTTTTCTAAGTAAATTTTATCTTACGCGATTCCGATGTCTTCAGAATTTCGCTCAAGTTTGCTTAGGATGTAACCTTGTAATTGATCAAATGTTCGCTCCTGATTCCAGCTATCGAGGGCATCAGAAGCAGTAGCTGGCTGAGCCAGTTGAGATGATTGTTGCATATTGTTTTTGTCTCCGTTTTTGTTGGTTGCTGTTTTTGGTGTTTATCGTTTGATATACTTATTTAAGCATAAATACTTTAAAAAAGCAATAGCTTTATCACATTTTTTAGCTATTTACGAGACTTTTTTGCGTCGGGACATCGCTTATGCTATAAATAAGGTAGGAAAAAGAAAGAAATAAACATGGATATCGTCTCATCATTTGTCATTGTCGCCGTCGCTGCGCTTCTTCATGCGAGCTTCCAGCTTAGTGTGAGTATGCTTACGCTACTTTCGAGTCATACTATCGGTAAAAAACGATCCCGTAATCGCCTAGTCGTTCTGACAAATTCATTCGTCTTAGGGGCAGGCGTCATGACAACACTCCTACTGTCATTTATCGCACTGCTTGTCATTCCTATCGGAGGCAGAGATGAAACCAGTACGCTATGGATCGTGAGCTGCGGTAGCCTTATTACCATTGGCATTGCCGTATGGCTCTTCTATTACCGCAAGCAAGCTGGCACAACCCTATGGATCCCCCGAGGCTTCGCACGATTCTTGACTGATCGTGCCAAACACGCGAAGCATCCTGCGGAGGCATTTAGTCTCGGCCTTACAAGTGTACTTGCTGAACTACTCTTTATCGCTGCACCACTCGTCGTCAGTGCGCTTGTACTTGTCGGCCTGAATCCCTACTTCCAATTTGCCGGAGTACTCCTATACGGACTCATCTCTACATCATCACTTTTACTCGTTACTATGCTTGTGACAAATGGCTTTAGCCTCAGTCGAATCCAAAAATGGCGAGAATCAAATAAGCACTTCTTACAGTTTGCCGCTGGAAGCGGACTGTTGGTACTCGGATTTTACGTCTACGTCGATCACGTTGTCGCTGCATCTGTATACGCAACGGGGGGATTTTAAGTGATGACAACACACGAACCAACATTTCATATCATTAAACAAAAAGGCAAGCGCGAAGCTGAGCACTTTTCAGTTGAGAAGCTACACTCAAGTGTTCAAGCAGCTTGCCTCAGCGTCCGCTCGCCAGAAGGTGAAGCAGAACTCATCGCGAGACGAGTTGTTGAAGCAGTCATAGCGTGGTCAGCCGGCAGAGCAGCTGTAACATCTGAAGACATCCGCCGCATCGCATCTCGTGGACTCGAGTTATTCCATCCGGAAGCAGCATATCTTTATCAACATCACACGGCAGTCGTGTAAGGGGGCTTTTATGGCACGTAAACCATCATTTGATTACAATCTTATCGTTATTGGCAGTGGCGCAGCCGGCAGTCCTGCCGCAAGTATCGCCGCCCAAGCTGGGAAGAAAGTTGCCGTTATTGAGTCAGATATCTTTGGTGGTGAGTCACCTAACTGGGGAGATATTCCAGTAAAAGCACTGCTTCATGCAACCCAACTATATGATGAAGCCAAACAAGGTTCTCGATTTGGCATCCGAAGCACAGCGCTTGGCTATAATTTTATGTCGTTTAAGGCGTGGAAAGATGTCGCCATCAAGCGAACTGGAGCAGGGAACAACCGAAAATATTATGAAAAGCAGGGGATTGATACGTACCATTCCCTTGCCCACTTCCTTTCCCCACATGAGGTTAGCATTAGTCGTCAGACATTATCCGCTGAGCAATTTTTGATTGCTACTGGATCTAGTTGGACAATTCCAAGTATTGTCGGACTCGATCAAACGCCGTACTATACGCCTAAGACAATCCTCAATGTCACTCGCCCACCAAAAAGCCTTCTTATTATAGGTGGCGGTAGCAACTCTGTTGAATTTGCACAACTCTTTGCAATCCTCGGAACCAAAGTATATATTGCCGAAAAAGCATCGCGCTTACTGCCTAGTGAAGACCAAGAAGCTGGTGAGCTTATCGCACGCACACTGACAGAAGATAAAGGCGTCACCGTCCTCACCCAGTCTCGTATCCTTAGTGTCCAAAAAGATGGACTCGCAAAACGAGTCACCTATACACGCGGTGGCGTAGAAAAATCCGTTCGTGTTGATGAAATCTTAGTCACAGCCGGACGAACTCCTGCAGTTGATATTGGGCTCGAAAATGCGACTGTCGCGTATACACCAAGTGGGATTGAAGTCGATGATTACCTACAGACAAGCGCTCATCACATTTTTGCCGCCGGAGATGTACTCGGCAGTAAAAAGTATCTTCATACTGCCCTGCTTGAAAGTAGAATTGCAGCAAATAATCTTCTTCATAAACAAAAAGCGAAGCCAGACTACACCGCTATGCCAAATATCACCTTCACCTTCCCTGGCGTCGCCTCAGTTGGCATGAACGAGGATGATTGTCATCGTCGTGATCTTGATATCAATAAATCCCTCGCGCCGCTCAATATGACGGCACGCAGCAATACGAGTGATTTTCGTGATGGTTTCGTGAAGCTTATTTCAGATAAAAAAGGTGTGATTCTCGGAGCGACGATCGTTGCTCCACATGCTGGTGAAATGATTCATGAGCTCGCACTGGCGGTGAAATACAATATGACTTCAACTGAGCTAGCCAACACTCCCCATGCGTTCCTCAGCTGGAGTGAAGCCATTCGTATTGCAGCCAGTCGTTTATAACGACGAGCAGAACTAGCATTCTATTTCTTAAGAAGTGAACTAAATTTAATACGCTCGCTAAATTCGAGTGTTCCGAGTTTGAAGGCTTTTGCAGCGAGAACAATGGTACCTGCGGTGGTGAGTGCTAGTATCAAGAGTGATAAAAGACCTGCCGTAACATCAAGGTTACCTGCGGCATTTCGTAGCAATACCGTCGTCGGAGACGTAAGCGGGAAATACGTTAGTATCTGCGTGAAGACGCTATTTGCCTGCGTCGTAATAGCATCAAAGCCCCAAAACGGCACTGCAGGTAAGATGAAGAATACGGTCGAGAAGCTTCCGGCTTCTTTTGACGATGGAAATATTGCGCCAATCATTGCCATGAGTGCAACGTAGAATATAAAGCCAACGACTAAGAAGCTAATGCCGATCAGTACTTCGAACGGTACAAATGTCAGCGTCGTGAGATCGAATGGTAGTGATAAATCATTTCCCATCGCCCGCGCAATCAATAATCCAATCCCGGTCATTGCAAGAATGATAAGAATCTGCGCAAGCGTGACGAGGATAATCGCAAGCAGCTTGCCGACAATAAGCGTTCGCGGTTTTACATAACTCAGTACCATTTCAATTGAGCGGTTTTCTTTCTCCTCAGATACCGACGTAAGTGCGTACCCAACTGAGAAGATCAATACCATGTAAAAGAGAAGTAAAAATGCGCCAGGAACAACATATTCGATAAACTGCCGAGGCTGCTTTCCATCGACAAATGTCTCAAGTGATCCTTCCCCACCAGTCATCGCAAGATTTGCTAGACTTTTGGAATTCAACGGCTCAAGAATACTTGCTTGCAACACCGATCGGCCAAGTTGCGTAATGATCGCACCGTTATCACTATCTGTGTTGTCGGCAAATAGCTGATACGTTCCAGATTTTTCCAAGTCCGCCGGATAGACGACTAGCCCATCAACATCCCCCGTCCGAACTGCTTGCTTGAGCTTGGCTTCTTTTTGCGGTGACTCCACACTAAATCCATTTGTTTTTGCAATATCAGAGGAGATAACACCACTTTTATCTATAAGTACTATCGAAAGATCATCAGCTTTTTTGTTCGTATCGTTTGAGTTATCAGTCAGTACACTGATCAAAATAACGACGCCGGTAATAAGCGGAACGGCAATGAGTGATATCCAAAATGATGGTTGTTTTACGATTGTCAAAAATTCATGACGAATGACTGCTTTTAATTTATGATGTAGTTTCATAGACTATGCTTCCTTCTCATAAATTGATACGAAAATATCTTCAATAGTTTTCATTTTGTACTGTTTCTTTAATTTATCCTTGGTGCCATAGGCACGTCGCTGTCCATCTTTGATGATCAATATACGATCAGCTAAACGTTCGACTTCTTCCATGAGATGGGTGATATAAATAACTGCTGTTCCACGTGCACGGTGCTCTTCCACAATTTCGAGTAACAATTTACGGTTGACTGGGTCAAGTCCCTTTGTCGGCTCATCAAGGATAAGCAGCGATGGATTATTGATGATCGCGACACCAAGCTGTAGCTTTTGTTGCTGACCACCTGAAAGTTTTTTAACCTTCAAATTCGCCTTATCAGCAAGTCCGACGCGTTCAAGATATTGCATTGAAAAGTCTCGAGCATCAGCTCGATTCATGCCTTTGAGCTCCCCAAAGTACGTCATTGCATCAATGGCTGTACTACGTACATAGAGGCCTCGCTCCTCAGGAAGATACCCGACGAGATGCGCACGTTCTGGACTATAGGTTTTACCATCAATCAACAGCGAGCCTGACGTAGGTTGATAGATATTAAGTAATGATCGAATCGTAGAAGTCTTACCAGAACCATTTGCGCCAAGTAATGCAAATATTTCACCAGGTAAAATGTCGAAGGCGAGATCTTTTACAATCTGTTTGCCGCCGAGTCGTAGATTAAAATCTTGTACGCTAACGATGGGTGTTATCTTCGACATATTGTACTTCTATTTAAACATACTTTTTGTATGCTCGTAAAACGCGCTAGCGTTTTATTGTCCGTCCGATGGCGATAAGGCTCACAACAACAGCCACTCCGCTTACGATAAACGCCAGCATATTTGAGACGTTTGATTCAGGCGTGGTTTCTTTTTCTGTTACGTCTTCATCGCTTACTGTCGTGACAGAATACGGTCCCTTAGTCTCGTCTTCGGTGGCATGACTATGATCTTCTGCTGGTTTTTGATCCCACGCTACGATAGACCCATCCTGATAGGATTGATACGCCTTCCAGACTATTTCACCGTTGTTTGCAGGAACTTTCGCTGAAAAAGTAAACTCATCTCGAAGGCCTGCATCGATAGTACCCCCACTCCAATTAATTTCTGTAACGCTTTCACCTGTTTTCTTTGTATCAATCTTCCAGCCTTGTTTCACCGTTGGAGTTACTGATGTAACGTCAGTTGGTATTACTAATCTAATAGCCATCACTGCTACGTCTTTTTCATTCGGGACGCTTGTCGTAAACGTTTGATATTCACCCGATAACACTTCTGCTGGCTTCACTGTTACATGCGCATACGCAGACGCTGGTAAAAATAATGTGAACACACCAATCGTCATAGCAGGTAAAATCATTTTACTTATTAGATTTTTCACTCGTCCCCATTTCTTCTGTTCTTCTTTAAAATATCTCTAAACGTAATCACAAACACAATACCTATCGCACCAAATACTACTGCAAATACCCCGATCTCAAACAGTCCAAAGCCTTTATGTTCAGCAACCTCCCCTCGAGATACGCGTTGATTATACGTAAGGACCGATGTTTTACCTGATAAATCTTTCGATGTTACAGTGAGAGTAATCGTGTAAAAACCTTGAGTAGGAAATACATAGTTGGCTAATACGACGTTCCGGGTCACATTTGCGGGAACTACTATTTCAGATTCACGTATCTTATTTATTTTTAATGAATACGTAAATTTGTCAGTCTGATGTCCATTTTTACTA
>Ga0247810_10001063_pt1 | contig 19134 bp, 11 predicted proteins | sample UWRJL119311C1_FD_179918 | JGI IMG/M metagenome (GOLD analysis project Ga0247810, IMG submission 179918) | Plant litter microbial communities from Arlington Agricultural Research Station in Wisconsin, United States - UWRJ-L119-311C-1 | ecosystem: Environmental > Terrestrial > Plant litter >... | reverse complement strand
GTTCAGGTAAGCGGCGCGCTTAGCGCGCTGGGTAATTCAAGTGTGCTCATCCAATACTACGTAGGTAAAATTTCCAAATCTGTCACTTTGAAAGTTACAGATGGAAAATTTACCTGGAAGGCACCCATAACTGAAGCGCAGAAAATAACGATGATTTTCCCCGGCAGAGCTGTCTATATGTTCATAGAGCCAGGAATGATGACGGTTAAGGGAAGCAGAGATTCTTTAGAGAAGCTTGTCATAACCGGATCCAAAACAAATGATGAGGCTGTAGCTTATGCCAAATTAATGAAGCCAATAGTAGACGAGGAAAATCGTGTTTTCCATGAATCCCTTAAACTGACCGGGAAGGAAAAATTAGCGCTGGACGAAAAGCTTGCATCTATTAGCCAGCAGAAAGACATGCTGGGCAAAAATTACATTGCAGCACATACGCAAAGTGCTTTCAGTTTAAACCTGATCACTGAATATAGCCGATTGGGCAATTATGAAGACATTTTGAAAATGTATGACCAGATGACTAAAAAAATGAAATCAACTGCCGAGGGGCAACGTATTGCAGATCGTCTGGTGATCCTGAAACGCAGTGCCGTAGGTGAAAAGGTAATGGCCTTCACCAAGAAAGACGACAAGGGGAATCCGCTTAGCTTTTCTGCTTATAAAGGTAAATACGTGTTAGTCGATTTTTGGGCAAGCTGGTGTGCACCCTGCCGCAGAGAGATTCCAAATCTCATCAGAACTTACAATACTTTTAAAGATCACAATTTTACAGTTTTAAGTATTTCCGTAGATGATCCCGGGGATAAAGACCGTTGGCTGGCTGCTTTAGCTGCACATCAAATGCCCTGGGCACAGGTGTGCGATTTGAAAGGCTGGGATGATGACCTGAGGGTTTATTATGGAATAAATGGCGTACCCAGCACTTTGCTGATTGACCCCCAGGGAAATATCGTGGCTAAAGATTTAAGAGGAATAGCGCTGGATAATAAGCTGAAGGAATTGTTCATGTAACCGGGTCTTTCGTACCCATAAAAAACAAATATTCTCATGAAAAAAGTGATTGTTATGCTGCTGGCTGCATTGCCCTTTGCCGCTTTTGCACAGCAAAAATATAGCATTAATGGCACCATAGGTAGAGTAAAATTGCCTGCTACTGCCTATGTGGTTTACCAGGAGTCCGGAAGAATGAAGTTTGACTCTGCCGCTGTGCAGCCTGATGGCCAGTTCAGCCTCAAAGGCGTTGTTTCTGTCCCCATGAAAGCTTATGTGATGGTTAGTCCGGCGGGAGAAAAATTATTTTCAAGCCCAAGTCCTGATCAGACTGGTGTTTACCTGGAGAATGGTCATATTGAATTTAATACTCCCGATTCCATGTTCAGAGCAAAGGTGGGAGGGACTCCATTAAATCAGGACCAGCAGGAAATGGTGGACCTCTTAGCTCCATTTGTGAAAAAAGAAGCAGCATTGCAGGCTGCTTTTAGAAAGGCGAAAGTGAATAGTCCGGAATATGCCAAAACTCAGGAATTGCTTAAAGAACTGATGGCATCAAAAGAAAAGGCTCAGGAAAATTTTATTAAAAATCATCCTAACTCATTAGTGAGCCTTAATTTATTACGTGTTACTTTTCGTCCTGAGTCAAGTCCTGAAAAGGCCAATACTTTGTTCAATACTTTAAGCCCTGAAATCAGAACTTCAAAAGCCGGGGAAGCTTACCTGTCTTCAATTGGAAAAGCTAAGGTGCTTGACATCGGGAATATGGCGCCGGATTTCACTTTTAAAAATCCGAAAGGAGAGGATGTAAGTTTATCCTCTTTCAAAGGAAAGTATGTACTGGTAGACTTTTGGGCGAGCTGGTGCATCCCATGCAGACAGGAAAATCCAAACGTGGTTAAAAACTACGAGAAATTTAAAGCTAAAAATTTCACTATACTCGGTGTTTCGCTGGATGGCGGTGATGATGCCAAAAAGAACTGGACGGATGCTATTGCAAAAGATGGCCTCAATTGGGAGCAGGTTTCTGATCTGAGGGGATGGGGCAGTTATGCGACACAGTTGTTCCATATCAATGCGATTCCTGCTAATTTCCTGCTGGACCCGACAGGAAAAATCATTGGAAAAAACCTGAGAGGAGAAGAGCTGGGAGCAAAGCTGTCCACAATACTTTAATTTATAAATAACACAGGCCTGAAAATAAATTATATATGTTAAAAAAAATAAGTTCCCTGCTGTCATTTACTGCGGTACTGGCCTGCACGGCATCTGTGGCCTTAGCGTCAAAAACAGGTGATAACGATTTAAAACCGGACAATAACCAAAGCACGGCAAGCAAAATTGTGGTTAAAATGATCACACAGTCCAACTATAAAAAGATAGAACTAAACGATTCTGTTTCGGTATTGATTTTTGACCGTTATCTCAAAACTATAGATGCTTCGCGCAGCTATTTTATGTCTGCTGATATTCAGGATTTTGATCATATTAAAACACGTCTTGATGATGATCTTAAAGCTGGTGAACTGAGTGACGCTTTTGATATGTTCAATACCTACCAGAAACGGTACCGTGAAAGATGGACCTATGCCCTTTCTTTGCTGAACACCACTATCGACCTTGATAAAAAAGAGAGTTATACTTTTAACCGTAAGGACCTGCCATTTGTAAAAACAACTGCGGAAATGGATGCGATATGGGCTAAACGTGTGAAATATGATCTGCTAAGTCTGAAGCTGGCCAGCGCCGATCTGACTAAAAATAAGGAAACCCTGAAAAAGCGCTACCAGAACTTTCTGGATCAGTCGGCTAAACTCACGAACCAGGATGTTTTCCAGGTTTTTATGAATGCGTTTACCGGTGCTGTAGATCCGCATACCAATTATTTTACACCAAGTAAATCAGCTGACTACGAAATCCAGATGGCGCGTTCGCTTGAAGGTATAGGCGCTACACTGGCATCAGAGAATGAGTACGTGACCATTAAGACGATCACCACTGGCGGGCCGGCTTATAAAACCAAACGCTTTAATCCGGACGATCGAATCATTGCTGTTGCCCAGGGAAAAGACGGGGAATTTCAGGATATAGTTGGCTGGCGACTGGATAATGCTATTACACTGATCCGGGGCGCTAAGGGTAGTTTGGTACGACTCAAAATACTGCCCAAAGGGAAAAGTATTACAGATATACCTATGATTATTGATGTGGTGCGTGAAAAGATAATTCTCGAGGAGATGTCCGCCAAAAAAGAGATAAAAACCTATACGGCAAATGGAAAGGCAGTTAAAATAGGTATCATCAATATCCCTTCATTTTATGTAGATATTGCCGATTATCAGTCTGGCAATCCAAACTATAAAAGCACGACCCGTGATGTGAAACTGATACTCGATACCCTGAAAGCGATGAAAGTTGATGGTGTGGTGGTTGATCTGCGAGAAAACGGTGGCGGTTCTTTAAGCGAGGCCATATCCCTGACAGGATTATTTATTAAAAGCGGTTCGGTAGTACAGGTGCGTGACAGTCGTAATGCGATCAGGGTGGAGAAAGATGAAGACCCGGCGATAGCCTACGATGGGCCGTTGGCTGTTCTGGTAGACAGGTTCAGTGCCTCTGCATCGGAAATATTTTCAGGAGCGGTTCAGGATTACGGACGTGGATTAATACTGGGCACACAAAGTTATGGCAAAGGAACGGTACAAACTCCGGTAGACCTCGACAAAACCGTTGACCATACGAATGACAATACGCCGGAGCAGAAGAAAGTCCTGGGACAGCTCAACCTGACAATCGGGAAATTTTACAGGATCAACGGCAGTTCTACCCAGCATAAGGGAGTAACGCCAGATATTACCCTGCCCTCATTGATCTCTACATCAAAATATGGTGAGGATACTGAGTCTGCCGCACTGCCATGGGATACCATTGGAAAAAGCAATTTCATACCCGTAGGTAGCTTTGCCAAAGTTGTTCCTGCACTGACTAAATTGCATCTTCAACGTGCAAAAAATAATCCTGCATATACTTATTTTTCGGATTTTGATGCTGAACTGAACAGGAATGAGGCATTGACTACACTGGTTTTAAGCGAGCAGGAGTTAAAAAAACAACGCGACTCCAGCGAAGTGAAAACCCTGCAGCGAGATAATCTTTTACGTAAAGCAATGGGATTACCTGTTTTGAAAAAAGGGGAGATCAGCGGTAAAAATGATGACTTGGATTTTTCTAAAAAGGAAGCCGGGCAGATATTGACGGATTACGTTTTGATGAACAACACAGTGAAATAATCTGCTTATCTATTATCGCCTGTTTAAGGCATTATGATATTCCATCCGGGCTAAGCTATTCAGAGGTTAGTCCGGATTTTTTGTTCGATTTTCTTCAAACCCCGTGTGATCTTAATTTTTTTAGATACATTCGGCAATAGCAAATGGATACGAACAAAAGCACTTTAACAGCACTGCAACCGAAACAGCACTTTGAAATTCTCGATGGATTAAGGGGCGTTGCCGCTTTAGCCGTTGTTATCTTTCATTTTATGGAGTGGATCTTCACAGATCCCAGCAAGAACTTTATCGGACATGGCTTTCTGGCTGTTGATTTCTTTTTCTGCCTTTCGGGATTTGTGATTGGCTATGCTTACGACGACCGTATCGCAAAAATGGGTATTGCTAAGTTCTTCCTGTCAAGGATGATCAGGCTGCAGCCACTGGTTATCGCAGGATCGGTATTGGGTTTGCTTGCATTTTTGTTTGATCCCTTTGGCGGCCATACGGAACTGTATAGTACCGGTAAGATCATTTTAACTTTCTTGTGTTCGATACTGATGATTCCCTATCCGGTAATTGCCGATCGTGGATTTAACCTTTTCAGCTTTAATGCCCCGGCATGGTCTTTATTTTGGGAGTATGTGGCGAATATCGTTTACGGATTTGTCCTTTATCGGATTCGTCGGGGTTTCCTGTTGCTGCTGACCATCATTTCTGCCCTGGCGCTGTGTTTTGTAGCTTATCGGTCCGGCAATTTATTAGGCGGCTGGAGTGGTCCTACCTTTTGGGATGGGAGCGCCCGGATTTCCTATTCGTTTTTAGCAGGATTACTGATTTACCGTTCCAATTGGATCATCAAAAACAAGATAGGATTTATCGGTCTTGCGCTATTACTCTTACTGGCTTTTGTCATGCCATCTTCCAACTGGAACTGGCTATCCGAGCCGCTGATTGTATTGTTTTATTTCCCTTTGCTGATTGCTTTAGGGGCAGGTGCTTCTTTATCGGGCAGCTTAAAAAAGCTTTGCGCATTTTCCGGAAATATTTCTTACCCCTTGTACATGACACATTATGCCGTATTGTGGATGTTCGGAAATTATTATACCAGTCGTCATCCTGTTGGTTTGCAATTATCGCTTATCATCATTGGGGGAGTCGTGTTCCTCGTTGGAGCAGCCTACTTTGTCATGGTCATTTATGATATCCCATTAAGGAAATATCTGAACAATAAACGTAACAGCGGGGCGCTGCAAAGCTAATTATTAAATAAATCCTGATTTCACCTTTTTTAGCTGTCATTAATTAGAAAAAGAGGGAGGGGGCGTTGTCTTCGGTAAATGTTGCGCTAATCTTATTCTTGCCTCGGTAACAATCGCCCGGCTATGTTCATCACTGATCATAAACAGTTTTGAAAGCTGTTCAAAAGTATAACTATCAATGGCATGTAAATTAAAAAATGTTCTTAGGGTTTGGGGAATCCGCTGTAAAATGGTTAGCAGATTTTGATAACTGATATCGGGAGAAAAAACGGAATGATGAGTAGATTTCGGTGGATCAGCCTTACTGAAATCAATTTGATGAAGCCCTTTGTGCGACTGTCTGATGAAGATACCAATCAGTATTGTCTTCAGCCATTGATCAAAGGGAATCGTATCCTTATATAGACTTAGCTGCTCAAAAATAAGTATAAAACCATCATTCAGCTGTTGAATGGCTTCATCCCTTCCGGAAGAATAGCGTAAGCATATGCCCATTGAAAATGCATAATAGTTTTGGTAAAGTAGTTTCTGGCTTGCCCGATCTTTTATAAGGCATCCCTGAAGTAAATCATTCAAAACTTTCGTTCCCATTGTGCAAATTTTATTATTGTAATATTTATTAATGTCACTATTATCAAATCTTTATAAATTTCAAATGAGAATGTTGATAACTTAGCAAAATGAATAATTAAGTTAATGCAGTGTCGTTAGTCAAATGTATACGCTAATATTCAGTTGAACAAGAAGGTACCAGGAGTTCACCAACTTACCCCAATGAAACTATGGTTGATAATCAGATAGATAAATCGAAAAAAAAAGAGCCCGTTAATTATAATGAACTTTGTCCGGTAAGAAATGTGCTGGACAGATTTGGAGATAAGTGGTCGATATTGGTGATCGTAGTTCTGGGTACTGCCGGGAAATTACGCTTTAATGAACTGCAAAAGGAAATAGGGGACATTTCTCAGAAGATGCTGACCATTACCTTGCGAAAATTAGAAGCAGACGATCTGGTCATGCGAAAAATATATCCTGTTATTCCGCCAATGGTCGAATATACGATTACCGACCGGGGAACCACCTTACTTCCCTTGATCCAAAATCTGACTGATTGGGCGCAATTAAATATGCCGGGAATAAATAGCTCCAGAGAAAAGTTTAAGCGTAAAAACACCAGTAAAATATAATCGCAAACCTAAGGGCACCAAAATGGAGAATTTTTTCTTGAAGACAAATGCCCATTAGGTTCGTTCCATAACATAAATACCTCCTCTTGATATTGTACACTCTTTCAGTAACATTATCACTTCATTAATAATTTCTATATTAGGACATTTTACAGCAAATTGTTTTAATGAGTAAGTTGAAGGCCAAGTCTGATGAAGAATTGATTTCCATGTTAAGCGATGGAGATATATCATCAGTTGCTGAGCTTTATGACAGATACTGGAAAATTTTGCTTGCAAAGGCTTTTGACAGACTTAAAAGCACTGAGGAGGCAGAGGAAATAGTTCAGGAATTATTTATCAAAATCTGGCGTCGTCGTCAACGCATAGAGCTGCAATTTTCCTTTAAGACTTATATTTTTGCGGCTTTGCGCTATGAAATTTTACATCATATAGCGAAGCAGCAGTACCGTAAAAATGATATCTCCCTTGATGCGACAGATTATCTGGAGTTATGGGCTCAGGAAGAAGAGTTTCATTCTTTAGAAATGAAGGAACTACAGCAGAGAATTGATTTAATTGTAGATAGTTTGCCTGAAAAATGTAAGATTATCTTTAAAATGAGTCGTAATGACGGTTTGAGCGCTAAAAAAATTGCGGAAGAGTTAGGTTTGTCGCCACGGACCGTAGAAACTCAGATTGGCAAAGCGATAAAGGTGCTGAAAAAGTCTTTTAAGGGTTCTGATCCTTATATTTTTCTTGTTGTTTGCGAAATATTGAAGCAAAAACAATAAATCTCTTATTTATTTTCAATCCGCGTACGTATTCTGCTAAAATATATACGCTATACTATTGTCAACTAAATTCTATCAATGATGGGTGTTCCTGAACATGTGAAATTTCTGATTCTGAAGTGGCGGCAGCGACGCTTGAGCGAAACTGAACAGGCGGAGCTGGATGCCTGGTACGACACGCCACTTCCTGAAGTAGTCTATATGGAAGGGCAGAGCGAAGCACATACGAAGGCTAAGTTGTTAAAACAGATTCGGCGGGAGATGGGCGATGAGCAAAAGAAAGTTGTTCGTTTGTTCCCAATCTGGTTCAAGGTGGCTGCTGCTATTTTACTCATTTTAGGTGCCACACTATATGTTACCCAATATCCTGGTATAATCGCTGATGGTGGATTGAATACACATGCCGTGATTAGTCAGGATGAAATCAAAAAGATTATTCTCCCAGACAGCAGTATTGTATGGCTGAAGAAAAACACTCATTTTTCCTATCCTGAAACATTTGGAAAAGATTCACGTGATGTCATTTTAGATGGTGAAGCATTTTTTGAAATTGCACACAATAAACGCTGGCCATTCAGAATAAAATCAGGTAGTTATATAACTACAGTTTTGGGAACCAGTTTTAATTTAAAAACAGGTAATAAAAACGAAGATTATGCCATTGCTGTATTAACAGGAAAGGTAGAGGTTGCCAAAAAAGGAGCATTTAAACAAACACGTGTATATTTCGTGTCTGCCAACCAATCTTTTCATGCTGATGCCGGGAAGGTAGAAACTATATCTCCTGCCATTAAAGCAGAGCAGATCAAGGAGCTGATCAAAGGTACTGAATACGACATGGCCTTTGTGAAAGTACCATTTGAACTGATCATGAACCGCTTTGAGCACAAATTTAATGTACAGTTTGAAGGTTATACAGGCGAGTACAATTCTTGTGTGCTGACAGCAGACCTTACCAATTTATCTTTAGAAAAATCGCTGCAGATACTTTGCAGTTCTATCAATGCAACCTATAAAGTAGACCACAATAAAATTAAACTAACGGGAGGGGGCTGTTTTTAATGAATAGATAACTACGCTATACCATTATTGAAAACGGAGGTGCGACAACACCCCCGATTCTCGGTTTTATAATTTTTATTTCTCAAATAATTAAACCTTCCAAATGTATAAAAAATATTTGACATGGAATTTTCATGTCCGCACACACCATAAAGATTACACCAGCAATTCAGCAAATTTTCAATTCAGAGGTCTGACTGTGTTTTGCCTGCTGGCTCTGCTGTTTATCTGCAATAACTATGTTTCGGCACAGTCTCTTTCCGAAAAAAAATATACTGTCAGCTTTAACAATTCTTCTCTGGAACAAGCTGTTAAGCAACTGGAAACACAATCTAAAATAAAATTTGTATACAATGAAACGCTGATTAGCCAACGCAAGAGACTAAGCAACAGCTTTAAAGATAAAACCCTGGCAGAAATTCTGACAGTGATACTTGATGAATATGATGTTTCTTATGAAATGATTGATAATAAGTATATCATTCTCAAAAGTCTTGAACCTAAACCTGCCCGCGGAAATGCTGTTTCAGAAGTTCAACCATCCAGACAGAATGGATTTGTGCAGACAGGACTTGTCCTGGATGAAACAGGGCTGCCGCTTCCAGGAGTGTCTATCCGTTTGAATAATGCTTCAAATGTAGCCTTAACAGATGCTAAGGGTCGCTTTCAAATTGGCATTCCACGTGATGCAACGCTGCTGATTTTTACCTATGTAGGTTATAAAAATACAGAACTTAAAGCGACCAGAAACCAGGAACTGTATCTGAATCTGGAACCAGATCCCGGAAGATTGGACGAAGTGAATGTGATTGGTTATGGTACATCAACCAAGCGTACCGGTACCGGTTCGTCAGGTGGAATCACTGGAGATGATCTGATGAAAACGCCTGCATCCAACCCGGCTGCTGCTTTGCAGGGAAGGGTTCCGGGAGTATATATCACGCAGGGAAATGGTCTGCCGGGTAGTCCGATGCGATTTACTATCCGTGGTACAAACTCATTAGCAGGAAGAAATAACCCGCTGTTTATCGTTGATGGCGTCCCTTTTCTGGCAGAGGCTGTAAATGCACAGGCAGGGAATGCTTTGGATGCGGCAAATGGTTCTACCAGTCCGTTGAACAGTTTGAATCCTGCAGATATTGAAAGTATTTCAGTATTGAAAGATGCAGATGCAACGGCAATATATGGTTCAAGGGGTGCCAACGGTGTGGTACTGATTACCACGAAAAAGGGCAAGGCTGGTAAAACACAGGTAGAAGGAATGGTTAAACAGGGCTTTTCTGAAGTTAGTCATTTCGTGAATACCCTGAGTACTCAGCAATACCTTGCTATCAGGCGTAAGGGATATGAAAATACGGGTATAGACCCTGTAACCGATGATGCTTATGATCTGACAAAATGGGATCAGAATGCGCAGACAGACTTTCAGAAATTACTGATTGGCAATACGGCACAGATGACGGATGCTAACGTAGCTTTAAGTGGTGGCGATGAAAGGACTAACTTCAGGTTTAGTGGTACCCACCTTCGCCAGGGAAATGTTTTTACTAAAGATCAGGGATATCAAAGAAGTTCTTTCAACCTGAACGTTGGTCACAGGAGTCTGGATCAGAAATTTGAAGTTTCGTTTTCTGCGATTTACAGTTCAGAAAAAAATAACGTTTCTGTGCTGGATTTAACTTCTGCCGCTTATAATCTCCCGCCCAACTATCCGCTCTATAATGAGGATGGTAGTTTATACTGGAGCGGGGTGCCATTTGGTGTACCGACCAATCCATTGGGGCAATTGAACCAGGTGCAGAATAACCTTTCCAGCACGCTGGTAAGTAATATGATGCTGAGCTACAACATTATCCAGGGATTAACATTCAAAACTTCATTAGGCTTTAGTCGCGCAGACATGGATCAATCCCGTTTGTACCCAATGTCATCCATGGATCCTGGTGTGAGCTGGAATGAATCGAGAAGTATTTTTGCAAACAATAATTCTACCAATTATATTATAGAGCCTCAGTTAAACTATACCAGGAAAATCTCAAGAGGAAGTCTGACCGCGCTGTTAGGCGGGACATGGCAGTCGCAAAATTCCAAACAGCCGTACTATACATTAGCTTCCGGTTTTCCCTCGGATGCTTTTCTGGAAGACCTGGCTTCTGCCCAGAACGTGAGTACCAGCAGCGGATCCAGTCAGTATAAATACATCTCCTTTTTCGGACGGGTGAACTATAACTGGGAAAGTAAATATATCCTAAACCTGAACTTCAGGAGAGATGGTTCTTCCCGGTTTGGTTTGAATTCCCGTTACGGGAATTTCGGTTCTGCGGGTGCTGCATGGGCATTTAGTGAAGAAAAATTCGCTAAAACATTGAGTTTTCTCAGCTTCGGAAAGTTAAGGGCGAGTTATGGTATCATTGGCAGTGACCAGATTGGCGATTACCAATACCTGGATTCTTATGCCTCTGTTCCTTACAGCTACAATGGTGTGAGTGGGTTGGTTCCAACAAGAATTGCAAATGAATCTTATCGCTGGGAGCAAACTAAAAAGATGGATATAGGAATAGACCTTGGGTTTTTCAAAGATAAACTGTCTTTATCTGCCGCCTATTACCGAAATATTTCCGGAAATCAGCTGGTGGCTTATCCACTGAGCATCCAGGCAGGATTTAACAGTTATCAGGCGAACCTGCCTGCCGAAGTGGAAAACAAAGGCTGGGAATTCACCTTGTCCTCTCAGAACGTTAAAAACACTAATTTCAGATGGAGCAGTGATTTCAATTTCTCCATCAATACAAACAAGCTCCTTTCTTTTCCTGATATCGAAAAGACTTCCTACTTTACGCAATATGTAGTTGGCAGACCGTTAAACAGTAATTATGTTTTTCAGTATACAGGATTTGACCCGCAAACAGGTTTGCCTACGGTGGCAGATCTGAACGGGAATGGCAGTATTAATTATGGATTTGCAGATACCGGTCGCGGTGACCGCTATTTTGCTGGTGGCACACAACCTAAGTTTTATGGTGGTCTTTCCAATACCCTGACCTATAAAAATATTACACTCGATTTCTTATTCCAGTTTGTAAAGCAAAAAGGCCGGACTATTCTGTCACAATCTTTCTATCCTCCGGGCTTTATGTATAATGCAGCAGCGCAGCCTATACTGGAATATGTGAATGCCGGATTGCCCGGACAGCCGCAGATTACCAGCACCTACGACGATGCTTATGAAGCTTATAGTGACTATACCGGTTCTGATGCGCTGTTGACGGATGCTTCATTTATCCGACTTAAAAATGTAAACCTCGCTTATGATTTTTCAGGCAATTGGCTGAAAAAAATGAAACTGCGGAAATTAAGAGTTCAGTTACAGGCGCAGAACTTATTTACCATTACCAACTACCTGGGCTTCGATCCGGAATCGCAGGGTGTCAATTTACCACCACTAAGAACTATTGTTGGAGCCTTACAATTCACCTTTTAATTCTAATGATCATGGATAATATATATAAACTTTTAAGATCCGTTTGTTTCATTGCAGTATTGTTCAGCCTGTCGGGATGCAAAAAACTGCTGGATATTGATCCACCAAAAAATGAACGCCCGTCGGAAGTTGTTTTCGGATCTGTTGAAACTGCAAAAGCCGCGCTTTCCGGTGCTTACAGCACATTAGCGCAATCCCAGACCTATAGTGTTAACCTTACGCTGGCCAATGCACTGGCAGCTGATGAATTGCGGGCACTATCCGGAACGGCACGTTATGCCGCGCTGCAGAATAATACCTATGAGCCACTGACCAGTTCTTATACATCCGACATCTGGACGGATTCCTATACCAGTATTTACCAGTTCAACAGCATTATTATTGGATTGACCAATAATCCGGCTGTGAATGCTGCAGTATCAAAACAAATTGTGGCCGAAGCAAAGACAATGCGTGCTTATTGTTACCTGCAGCTGGTGAGTCTCTTTGGAGATGTTCCACTGGTGCTGACCACAAACGTAGATCAGACGGCACTTACACCACGTGTTGCTGCCAGCGCTGTATATACCCAGATCATTCAGGATCTGAATGAGGCAAAGGCCGATTTGGGTGAAGATTATGTCTCAAATGTAGGAGTAAGCAACAGGATGCAGGCTAACAAAAGTACAGCCTCGGCACTGCTTTCCCGCGCGTACCTAACTACAGGTAATGCCCAGGAAGCCATCAGGAATTCCAGTGAAGTTATTGGCCATACAGCTTTGTATCAGTTACTGCCGGGGACTCAGTTGAACGATGTTTTCCTGGCAAACTCCAGGGAAGCAATTTTACAATTTGGCTCTGCACTTAACGCCACATCTGGTTATACCAATGAAGGACAAGCCTTTGTTAGTAACCCCTTTTCATTTTCACTTTCCTTTACACTGAGCGATGGCTTACTGGTAGCATTTGAACCGAATGACCTGCGACGGACGGCATGGGTAAGGGAGGTGACTAAGAACGGAGTCACAGCAGCAGAACCCTATAAGTACCAGAACTACGACAGCGAGTCGGCCACTGCTTCGCAAAGAATTGAAGTGCCTACGGTAATTCGTCTGGCAGAAATGTACCTGATCCGCGCTGAAGCCTATGCATTATCAGGTAATCGCGGATTAGCGCTGGCAGATCTTAAAATTATCCGCGACAGGGCAGGGCTTACTACTCCTTTACCAGCCGATGTAAATATCAATGATGCGGTATTGCAGGAGCGTAGGGTGGAACTGTTTTGTGAACGTGGTGACCGCTGGCTGAGCCTGAAAAGGACAGGCAGGGTCAATGCGGTGCTGACTGCTTTAAAGCCGGCCACCTGGCAATCTTTTGCGCAGTTGTTTCCAATACCACAGACAGCCAGAGATACTAATCCGAACCTTACACAAAACCAGGGATACAGATAATTAAAAAGGTTGGGTACCGGCGTTCTATCCGGGCAAAGGATACCCAACCATAATTCAAAAAAATGGATAATAATATTGTAAAAATCAGCAACCTCTCCCATCGATATGGAACTGCCTGGGCAATCAGGAATATTAATTTCGAGATTAGGGAACTCGGTGTATTAGGTTTACTGGGGTCTAACGGTGCCGGAAAATCTACCACCATGAATATCATGTGCGGTGTACTCAATCAGACGGAAGGTAACGTAGAAATTGGCGGTTATACCATGCAGGAAAATCCTATAGCTGCTAAAAAACTCATCGGCTTTTTGCCGCAGAATGCACCACTGTATATGGAACTGACGGTCAGTGAATATCTCACCCAATGTGCCTACCTGAGACTGATTGACAGGAAACATGTGGCTGCTGCGGTTGACAAAGCAATGGCAAAATGTGGTGTGGCACATTTCCGTAATAGACTGATTGCTAATCTATCGGGTGGATATAAACAAAGGGTAGGAATTGCCCAGGCGATTATTCATGAGCCGAAACTGGTAGTGTTGGATGAGCCTACTAACGGACTGGATCCTAATCAGATTTTTGAAGTGCGCAAGCTAATTAAAGAAGTGGGGGAAGAGAAGTCTGTTATTTTCTCTTCACACATTCTTTCCGAAATTCAGGCTACCTGCAGTCAGGTCAAAATGATAGAAAATGGCACGATGGTGTTTTCTGATTCTATGGATGCTTTCAATAATTATATTGAACCTGATAGTCTGATGATGACCCTGCATAACCCTCCGGCTGTAAAAGAAATGGAGCATATAGAGGGGGTAAAAAAGGTAGAAGTGCTCAGCAGCACGAAATTTAGAATTCATTTTGCCGAAGGCCAGAAAATCAGTGAGCGACTGATCCAGATCAGTACCACCGCAGGCTGGCGTATGTCGGAAATTACGCTGGAGAAGAGTTCTCTCGATCAGATATTTGCCCAACTGTCTAACAAAAAATCTTCCTAATAGAAAATAGGTACAAGATCATATTTAATTGACATATCATCTTGTGCAAAAAACGCAATAATTACAACTCAATCATATTTTATGAAAAATATATTAAGGATTGCCCGAATAGAGCTAAGCCTTTTATGCTACTCACCCGTAGCCTGGATCGTACTGCTGGTTTTTATCATCCAGTCCGGGTGGCAATATACCTCTTTAATGGAGCGTATGGAGCAGGCCCAGCAAATGGGGCAAACGGCAGAGGACCTGACCAACAGAATCTTCTCAGGTTTTAGGGCACTATTTCCTAGCATGCAGGAGTATCTTTATTTGTATATCCCTTTATTAACTATGGGACTGATCAGTAGGGAAACGCATAGTGGATCAATTAAATTACTGTATTCCTCACCCATACGGATGATTGATATTGTTGCAGGTAAATACCTGGCTATGGTCAGTTTTTGTCTGCTATTGGTGAGCGTGTTGTTAGGCCTGGGAGTCATATCAATTTTTACCATAGAAAATGTGGATTTTGTATTTGTCATTTCAGGCGTGATTGGTCTCTATCTGCTCATCTGTGCGTATTCTGCTATTGGTCTGTTTATGTCCAGCTTAACCAGTTACCAGGTAGTAGCAGCTATTAGTACATTAGTAGTACTGGCTATCCTTAATTTTATCGGTGGTTTGTGGCAGAATCTCAACTTTGTGAGAGACATCACTTACTTTCTTTCCATGAATGGGCGGGCAGAAGAATCGATTAACGGCCTTTTAGCGACTAATGATATCTTTTATTTTCTCATTGTAATTGTGCTGTTTTTGGGACTGACATTACTTAAACTACAATTTGAGCGGAGAACCATCTCGTTGTCGACCAGAATCATGAGGTATACTGGTTTTATTATGGTAATGCTTCTCCTGGGATACATCAGCTCCAGACCGCAATTTATCGGTTATGTGGATATGACTGCAAATCATAGACGTACCCTGACCGACAATAGCAGGGCTGTAATAGCTAAAATGGATGAGCCTGTGGTGATCACCACCTATGTTAATCTGCTGGATGAGAATTATTACTCCGGTTTACCTGTCTATCAGAATAACGACAAGAAAAACTTTGATATGTATTTTCGCTTTATGCCCTATATGCGTATTGAATATGTGTATTACTGGGATCACTCAGAGAATGTGCGTTTGTATGCAGAAAATCCGGGATTAAACGACGAACAGATCGCCCGTAAAATGGCTAAAGCGAATGACCTGGATTTTGACCTTTTTCTGCGTCCGGAACAGATCAGGAAGGTGATTGATTTGAAACCTGAACGTAACAGGCTGGTTCGTATATTATCCTACAAAGGGAAGAAAACTACACTTCGTATGTATGATGATCTTTTCAGGCAGCCTGCAGAAAAAGAAATATCTGCTGCATTAAAAAGATTAGTGGTTAACTCGCCAAGAATAGGATTTGTAAGTGGTCACAATGAACGTAACATTAACCGTTCAGGGGATAAGGACTATCAGATTTCTACCAATGAAATTACCTTCCGGTATTCATTGCTGAACCAGGGTTTTGACGTCAAAGGTGTAACACTGGATGATCCGAATCTGATTAAAAATGTTGATATACTCGTCATTGCAGATGCGTTAATGGCCTACAGTGCAATGGAATTGGCAAACCTTAAAGCTTATATCAACGCTGGCGGTAACCTCATGATAGCCGCTGAACCCGGGAGCGGAACAATTTCGAATCCGATATTGGCCAACTTAGGCGTAAAACTGAGTGAAGGCATGCTCGTTCAGAAGAGCCAGAACTTTGAACCCTCTTTTGTTTTGAGCGGATTGGCTATCAGGCAGTGGAAGCAGCTGGTGAGTAACAGTGCTTTCATAAAAAGAGACAGTGCCTTTGTAACCACGCCAACGGTGGCTGCCTTGCAGACTCTTCCCGGAAATGTTTTTGAAAGTTTTCCTGTTCTGGTTACGCAAGCTGCGGATACCTGGCAGATTCCCGGCCTTACATTCAGTAAAACTGTTGAACTGACCGATCAGAGAAAAAATGAAGAGAAAAAATCTTACCCTGTGGCCCTTGCCCTGCGTCGTAAAGTGGGAGCTGGCGAACAGCGCGTTTTTGTGATCGGTGATGCAGATTTTATGAGCAATGCCGAGATGACCAGACAAAGTCCCCGTGTCATCAACTTTACTTTTGTAACCGAACTATTTGGCTGGTTTAGTCGCGGTGAATTCCCAATTGATACTACCCGAGAGGAGCCTAACGATAACAAAGTATTGTTAAGCAGTACGCAACTCGCCTGGATCCGCTGGACTTTGCTGGGTATTTTGCCAGGATTGATTGCGCTCTCTATTTCATGGATGCTGATTGCAAGAAAAAGAAGATAAATATGAAACGTATAGCTAATAGGATACTGATTTTCATCTCGGTACTTTTAATCCCCGGAATGATTTCGGGCCAAAACCTGACTAATGATCCGTCAGTAAAAACAGGTTTGTTGAAAAATGGATTTCGGTATTATATCAAACGTAATGTTGAGCCGGCAGGCCGGGCTACGATCTACCTGGCTAACAAGGCGGGATCTATATTAGAGAATGAAGAGGAACGTGGAATTGCTCATTTTATTGAGCACATGAATTTCAATGGTACAAAACATTTCCCAAAAAATGAACTCATCAGCTACCTGGAGCGTTCAGGTGTGAAATTCGGGGCGGACTTAAATGCTTATACAGGATTCGATGAAACTGTTTACCAGCTGCCGCTGCCTACAGATAATGCCGATCTATGGAATAATGGTCTGCAGATTATGCGTGACTGGGCAGCAGATGCAACACTAGATAAAACAGAGTTCGATAAAGAACGCGGAGTGATACAAGAAGAAAGAAGAATGCGCAAAGATGCAGGCAGCAGAATTGCAGAACAGTATAGGCCTATTCTTTATAACCACTCCCGCTATGCAGACAGGATGCCCATAGGGAAAGATAATGTGGTGCTTAAATCAGATGTGTCGGTTGCCAGAAACTTTTATAAACGATGGTACAGACCAGATTTACAAGCACTGATTATTGTAGGCGATATTGATATCAATGCTGTAGAAAAACAGGTAATTAAACTATTTTCTGACTTGCGGTCTCCAGCTCATGCAGTTCCCCGTAAGACCTATGCTATTCCCTTAAAAAAGTCGACAGATTTTCTGAGAACAAGTGATCCGGAATTCAGTCAGTCTTACATTCAGTTTTATTTTAAGCAGCTCAGCTACCCAGTAAAAACCCGTGAAGATTTCAGAAAGCAGTTAGTGGAGCGATTGACTAATATGCTCTATGCAAATAGACTAAGTGCTGTTTACAATAATAGCAAGCCCGCTTATATGGGTGCCAGTGTTGAAATTAGTCCGTTGATAGCCAATCTTGATGCGCTGACCTTTAATGTGGCATTGAACCCGGAAAAAATTAAAAGCAGTTTCGATGCATTCTGGACAGAAATGGAGCGCGTAAAACGATTCGGTTTCACAGCAGATGAAATACAATCTGTAAAAGACAGGTTTAACCGTTCTATGGAGCTTGCGCTATCCGAGAAAAATAAGGCAAAGTCTGCCAGTTATGCCGAAAATTACTTACAGCATTTCCTTAAAGGTGATGCCTACCATACTGTCGAAGAAAGAGATAAACTTTATCACCTTTATATCGATCAAATTACAGGAAAAGAGATTGCGCAATACCTTGGGGCTTACCTGAAAAGTGCCGATCAAACAATTCTCGTTCTTGGTCCCGATAAAGGAAAAGATCAGCTACCAGATCAGCAATTGCTGAATAAATGGATGCGTGCTATCGAAATCACCGATATTAAACCCTATCAAGCTGAGAAGGCGGCTGGAAGTCTGCTTACACAAATCCCTGTGCCTGGTAAAATTGTGAAAGAAGAACAGATCAATAAATTAGGGATTTACCATTGGCAGCTGGATAATGGCATGAACATTTATGCGAAACCCACAGATTTTAAAAACAATGAAGTGCTTTTTTCAGGCTTTAGTAATGGTGGTACTTCCTTATATGACGATGTTGATTTTTATTCCGCAAAAAATGCTGCTGCCTTTATAACCAGTAGCGGCTTAGGACAATTTAATGCAGGTCAGCTAGATCAGATACTCAATAAAAAGGCCATACAAGTACAGCCATATATTGCGGACAGGTCAGAGGGATTCGCTGGTGCCAGTGCTTCAGGAGACCTTCCTACGGCTTTTGAAATGTTATATCTATATATGACAGCTGCTAAATTAGATACGGCTAGATTCAACAGGATCATTACGCAATCAAAATCTGCATTCAGGAATCGTACGCCAGATCCCGAACGTGATTTTTCAGATACTATCAGTTATGTGCTCTCTGGTTATCATCCCCGTCGTAAACCTGCCTCTATTGAAAATTATGATCAGATTGATTCGGCGAAAGTGCGGGCGATATTCCGTGAAAGGTTCTCTAATCCTGGCGATTTTACCTTTGTATTTACAGGTAATTTTAACGTAGACTCTTTGAAAATATGGACAGCAAATTATCTGGGAGCTGTACCTCCTGATGGAAAAGCTGAGCGCGCTAAAGACTTACACATTCGTGTGCCCGAAGGTAAGATCCGAAAAGATCTGCAGGCAGGTAAATCAGATAAAGCCACAGTACAGTTTGTCCTGAGCGGCAAATATGATTATGAGACA
>Ga0247810_10001062_pt1 | contig 19136 bp, 18 predicted proteins | sample UWRJL119311C1_FD_179918 | JGI IMG/M metagenome (GOLD analysis project Ga0247810, IMG submission 179918) | Plant litter microbial communities from Arlington Agricultural Research Station in Wisconsin, United States - UWRJ-L119-311C-1 | ecosystem: Environmental > Terrestrial > Plant litter >... | reverse complement strand
TGACCCGTTTAATCAGGATATCAAACTCGATCAGCTGATTGATGTTACAGAAGGTCAGGCAGAAAAAGACAATATTAAAAACAGGGCGATCGAATACACTAAAACAAAAAGTATCAACTTTATTGGTGTCAAAAAAGAAAGATCAGCAGAGCAAAAGCCTCATGTGTACGATCCGGAAAACCTTACCCTATCGTATTCATTCAACCAAATGGAAAAACACGATTATGAAATCGAGGATTACCTGGACCAGTCGCTCCGCACTTCTGTTGATTATACATATAATTTCCAGCCTAAATTAGTCGAGCCTTTAAAGAAAAATAAGTTCCTTAAAAAAAGCAGCTACTGGAAGCTATTGAGTGATTTTAACTTCAATTACCTGCCAACAAATGTTTCGTTTAGTACAACCATCTTAAGGCAATACAACCGCCAGCAGTTCCGCCAGATTGATGTGGAAGGAATTGGTCTTGATCCCCTATACAGGAGAAATTTCCTTTTCAACTACCAATACGGGTTTAATTATAATATTACAAAGGCATTAAAATTGAATTATACCGGTTCATCAAGTAACATCGTTAAGAACTATTTTGATGAAAATGGAGACTCTATAGATACATTTACAATTTGGGATGATTACTGGAATATAGGTGAACCGAACCAGCATGTACAGCAATTAACGGTAAACTATGAGTTGCCATTAAATAAACTGCCATTTTTAAGCTTCCTGAAATCTACGTATACCTATACGGGTGATTACAGCTGGCAACGTGCCTCAGATGCACTGTCTGCATTTGAAGATGAAGACGGAACTATCTATAATTTAGGAAATACTATCCAAAATAATGGATCGCACCGTTTGAATACAACCCTAAACATGGATTTGTTTTATAAATACATTGGATTGACTAAAGGCCCTAAAAGGCCTAAACAGCCTGCAAGACCGGCAGCTCCGCCAAAACCAGGAGAAAAAGTAAACAATCAAAGGGCAGTGCCGCAAAACGATACCAATGTTTTTATGGATGGTCTGATAGGGGTACTGACAAGTGTGAAAAATGTCCAGATCAATTACGCAGAAACTGCGGGTACTGTTTTACCGGGTTATACTCCCGGTGTAGGTTTCTTTGGATCATCCCGTCCAACACTTGGTTTCATTTTCGGTAGCCAGGATGATGTGCGTTATGAGGCAGCTAAAAACGGTTGGTTGACTAACTACCCTGAATTCAACCAGAATTATACACAGGTGACATCAAAAACACTGGATATGACTGCTAATATCGATCTGTTCCCAGATTTTAAGATTGACCTGATTGCAAACCGTACGTACATGGATAACTTCTCAGAGCAATACGATGTAACGGATGGTGTTTATAATCCACAATCCCCATATAGTTTCGGGAACTTCTCTATGTCAACAGTAATGCTTAAGACATCATTTCAGGCAAGTGATGAAAACGGATCTGCTGCATTTGACGACTTTAGGAACAACAGGCTGATTATAGCAGACCGTTTGGCAGAACAGCGTTATGGTACAAATATCCCTAGATATGGTGATGCACTTAATCCAATACCAGCTCCTACAGCTCCTAATTATGCGACTTATGTTGCGAATGCGGGATATCCTATAGGTTATGGTAAAAACAGCCAGGCTGTATTATTACCTGCATTCCTTGCGGCTTATACAGGTGGCCCACTTGCTAAAGGTCCGGAAGAATCGGCTAAAAATATTTCACTTGGAGCTTTTAGGGATATCCCGATTCCTAACTGGAATATCAAGTATAGCGGATTGATGCGCTATAAGTTCTTTAAAGATAAATTTAAAAGATTCTCATTACAGCATGGATACCGTGCTTCTTATACGGTGAACTCTTTCCAATCGAACTTTGATTACAACGAGAATCCAAATGGCAAAGATGCCGGTGGAAACTTCAACAGTAAGATTCTTATTTCTAATGTGAACCTTGTTGAGCAGTTTAACCCGCTGATCAAATTTGATATGGAGATGAAAAACTCTGTAAAATTGGTTGCCGAGATGAAGAAGGACCGTGCATTGTCAATGAGTTTTGACAATAACCTGCTTACTGAGGTAAAAGGACTGGAATACGTTCTGGGACTAGGGTACAGAATAAAGGATGTGATCTTTAACTCTACCCTGGCAGATAATCCAACAGGCGTAATCAAAAGTGATATCAACCTTAAAGCTGATTTCTCTTTTAGAAATACAAAAACAATAGTAAGGTATCTGGATTATGATAATAACCAGCTTGCTGGAGGCCAGAATTTATGGTCGTTAAAACTGACTGCAGATTACTCATTTAGTAAAAATCTTACGGCTATTTTCTATTATGACCATTCATTTTCAAAAGCTGTTATCTCTACTGCGTTTCCTATTACTAATATCCGTGGCGGATTTACGCTACGTTACAATTTTGGAAATTAGTAGTCAAAAGATTTTAAAATTATAATACTAAACAATACATTTGCTCAACTATTTAAAAATAAACAAACACAACAAATAAGAAAGATGAACATTCCAGCAAATTTAAGATACACAAAAGACCACGAATGGGCTAGTTTAGAAGGAGATATTGTTACAGTAGGAATTACTGATTTCGCTCAGAAAGAATTAGGTGATATCGTATATGTAGAAGTAGAAACTTTAGACCAGACTCTTGAAAAAGACGAAGTCTTTGGTACAGTTGAAGCAGTCAAAACAGTTTCCGATTTATTCCTCCCATTGGCAGGTGAAATTGTAGAATTCAATGACTCGCTGGAAAGCGATCCTGAAAAAGTAAACAAAGATCCTTATGGAGACGGATGGATGATCAAAATTAAAGTTTCAAATGTTGACGATTTTAACGAATTACTATCAAGTGAAGCTTATAAAGAACTTATCGGAGCATAAAACTCTCTTCCTATGGCTGGCACTTTTGTGGACAGCCATCGTGACTTTTTTCTGTCTTGTTAATTTCAATCGCCTCCCTCAGGTTTCAATTGCCAATTTTGATAAAGTAGGACACTTGGTATTCCATTTCGGAATGACATTTTTTTGGTTCCTGTATTTTAAGTTACAGCAGTCGAATACAGATAGCAAAGCCTTATTAAGAGCCTTTCTGATTTCTTTTTTTTACGGAATCACAATAGAAATATTGCAGGGATTGTTCACCGATACCAGAGAAGGGGATGTTTACGATGTACTTGCTAATATGACAGGTTCCCTTATAGCAGTCGCACTTGTGTTAATTGTAATAAAATTCACTCGAAAAAGCAATAAATAAAAATAAAACAGTCCCGCTTAGGCGGGATTTTTTTATTTTTATAACCTCAATGATTCCAATTCCATTTTTAAATACATTCTAAAGTGAATATAAGACAATATTTAGACTCGACTTACCTCAAAACAGCCGAACAGGCAGGGCTTTCCGAAGCCGCGAACCAGAAAGTCGCAGAATCGTTTATAGCTGAGGCTATACAGGAAAAGTTTAAATTAATTATGATCCGCCCCGATAAGGTCCAGACTGCAAAAAAAATGATAACTGCTGCGAAATCAAACTTACTGATAGGAACAGTAATTGATTTTCCGGAAGGGAAATCGGCTCTCGAGCTTAAGCTGGCTGAGGCTGGTGTTGCTATTGACAATGGGGCTGATGAATTGGATTTTGTTTGCAATTACGAGGCGTTTAAAAATGGTGACGACAAGATAGTCCGTGAAGAAATCCTGAAAGGGACAGAACTCGGGCTTGCCAATAATAAAGTTGTCAAATGGATTATTGAAGTGGCTGCGCTAAACGATCAGCAGATAGTCCAATTGTCAGCACTTATAAAAAATACGGTTATAGCTAATTTTAAGGAAGAGGCTTATTCTTCTGTTTTTGTAAAATCCTCTACCGGCTTTTATAAGACACCGGATGTTGTTCCTAATGGAGCAACGGTCCATACCATAACAATTATGATCGAAAATGCATTTCCATTAGCTGTTAAGGCTGCTGGCGGTGTACGTACTTATGAAGAGGCACAGGAAATGATTGCATTGGGAGTGAAGCGGATCGGAACGTCTTCGGCTAAGGCAATTGCCAATGGCGAAGTTTCGAATAGCGATTATTAATAAAAAGAAAACTTATAATGAAGAACGCCTTAATCGTATTATTTTTTGGCCTGAATACTATCGTCGCTTTTTCCCAAAATGGAAGTTCCACTTCTGAACAATTCCCAGTTTTTCCAAATTGTGAAAATTTAAACCAAAAGGAATTAGAGGTTTGTTTTTATACGCAATTGCAGGATTTCGTATTCAATAACTTCCAGGTGCCAGATAACTTAAAACAGAATAATTACAAAGGCACTGTAACGGTATTGTTTGAAGTAGATACGGCAGGGGTTTTTAAGGTTCAGTATGTAGATGCCATATATCCTGAACTGATCAGCGAAGCCAAAAGGATTTTCACTATGCTTCCGAAGGTAAAGCCGTCAACCTATAACGGTCAGACAGTATATTCCAAGTACACTTATAAAATTGCAATCCCACTTCAAAATGAGCCTTTGGGTGCGCCGGTTGCTCCAGACGCTAATGAACTGGAAAATGAACAGCAAAAACAACTGACAGAGCTGGATAGTATAGTATTTAAAAAGTTTGACAATCCTGCCTTGAAAAGCCATCTTAATATTCCTTTCTCCCATAGTTTTTACTCTCAATTCGATGCGGCTGTAAATCAGGTGGGAAGTAATAACCATACAGGATCAAAGCCATTCTCCTATGCCGAGGTTTCTAAATATTACGATCTGGAAGCTGCCAATAAAAAATTGCAGAAGGACAAAACAAGCTGGTGGGGCAGAAAATTGTGGAATGAGAATTTCGTACAGATACAAGGTGAAGATTATTGGTTTACGCTAAATCCGATATTGGACGTCAGGGTAGGTAAAAGCAGTCCTTCCGCGTCCAGTTATACGTATCAAAATACCAGAGGGATACAGTTCCAGGGAGGATTGGGTGAACAGCTCGTGTTTACTACAACGATCTATGAAAGCCAGGGAAGATTTGCAGATTATTATAATGATTATGCAAGGTCAATAAAACCTGACGGGGGTAATCCTGCCATTATTCCGGGAATTGGTATCGCAAAGGACTTTAAGACCGATGCGTTTGATTTTCCGTCGGCCGAGGCTAACCTAACCTATACTCCGAGTAAGTTTATCAATATACAGTTGGGGTATGGCCGTAATTTTATAGGTGATGGATACCGTTCCTTGCTGCTTGGCGATGGTGCAAGCCCATATCCGTATTTTAAACTAAATACGACGTTCTGGAAAATAAAATACACCAATACATATATGTGGCTCAAGGATGTGCGTTCGGAGGTTACTGAAGACAGGACCTATGCCACAAAATTTATGGCTAATCATTACCTGAGCCTAAATATAACCAATAGATGGAATATTGGATTATTTGAATCTGTAATCTGGGCTAATGATAACAATAGGGGATTTGATATGAGTTTTGTAAACCCAATTATATTTTACCGTACAGTAGAGTTTACGTCTTCGGCCAGAAGTGGGAATGCTGTTCTTGGACTGACATCAAAGTACAAGTGGAATAACCATATCAACTTTTACGGACAGTTTATTCTGGATGAGTTCTCCCTTAATGATATAAAAAGCCAGGACAATAGCTGGAAGAACAAATACGGTTATCAAATAGGAGTTAAATACTACAATGCTTTTAATATCAAGGATCTATTACTTCAGGTAGAATACAACAACGTACGCCCGTATGTGTACTCCCATAGTGAGCCGCTGACTAATTACGGCCACAATAATCAAAGTATGGGCCATCAGTGGGGTGGAAACTTCAGAGAGCTTATCGGGATAGCCCGTTACCAAAAAGGCAGGTATTTTGCAGATGCTAAATTGACTTACGGTATCCGTGGGTTAGATTTTGATACGGCTGAAGACAGCTTCAATTACGGAGGTAATATTTATAAGGATTACGATTTAGAAAGACCGTACGATTCAGGTGTAAAGATTGGGCAGGGCAATAAGACTAATATCGTTATAGCAGATTTTCAGGCGGGTTATTTGGTTAATCCAATGACCAACTTAAAGCTGTTCGGAAGTTTGATATACAGGAGTTTCAACCCCGCCACAGAAACGGCTTCTGTAGTACAGGGAAATACAACCTGGTTTTCAGTAGGTTTAAGAGCCGATCTGTTTAATATGTATTTTGATTATTAATCAAAAATAGCCGTTTTAAGGGATTGTTTTTTGCTGTAAATTTAACTTTTCAGTGAGAAAAAAATCTAAAACCCATGTTCTTATATCCATAATCTAATTTGTATCTTTGCGGCAGTTTTAAAAACAAATGAAAACAGTATTGAACGCTACTGAAAATAATACTTCTTCACTCAAATCTGTAATAACAGATTTTAAAGAAATCACAAAAGCAGGATTGGCCGTTAGTGTCGTTTTTTCTTCTCTTGCCGGTTTTATGCTTGGTGTACCTGACTTTGCCTCTTTAGACTGGATGGTTTTAGTTATGTTGGCCGTCGGTGGCTACTGTATGGTAGGCGCTTCCAATGCATTCAACCAGATCATAGAGAAAGATCTGGATGCATTGATGGACAGGACTAAAAACAGGCCGGTTCCTTCAGGCAGAATGTCTGTTACTACAGCATTTATTATAGCTTCTGTACTTACCGTGGTGGGTTTGGTGATACTTTATAACATCAATCCAAAAACAGCCATGTTTGGCGCGATTTCGATATTCCTATACACCAGTATTTACACACCTTTAAAAACAGTGACCCCATTATCGGTTTTTGTCGGCGCCTTTCCGGGAGCCATCCCGTTCATGCTTGGATGGGTAGCTGCTACAGGCGACTTCGGTATAGAGGCAGGTACATTATTTCTAATCCAATTCTTTTGGCAGTTTCCACATTTCTGGTCTATAGGCTGGTTCCTGTATGATGATTATGAAAAGGGGGGCTTCTTTATGTTGCCATCAGGGAAAAAAGACAAAACTACGGCTTTACAGATTATATTATACACAGTCTGGCTGATTGGCGCTTCCATACTGCCGGTATTTGGTTATACGGGAAGATTATATCTTACTCCAATCGCTGCGGTTTTAGTTTTCCTACTGGGGCTTTGGATGCTGCTTTATGCTGTAAAGTTGTACAAGCTAAGAACAGCAAAGGCCGCGAAGACATTGATGCTCGTAAGTGTGGCTTATATAACACTGCTGCAACTAATTTATATTTTTGACAAAATTTTACGATAATTATGCAAATGACAATTGAAGAACACAGAGAAAGAACCGCGCGCTCTAAAAAGATGCTGCTTTGGTTTGGGATAATCAGTTTAATAATGGTATTCGCAGGGCTTTCCAGCGGTTATATCGTCAGTAAGTCAAGAGTAGACTGGAAAGGTTTTGATATGCCTTCTGCGTTTATTATAAGCACGGTTGCGATGCTTGTAAGTAGTATCACTTACCATATGGCAAAAAAATCAATTCAAAAGGGCAATAGGACTGCTACATCACTGTTTCTTTTTACTACCTTAGTACTTGGAATATTATTTGTGTTTTTTCAGTTTGAAGGCTTTAAGGAATTAGTAAATTCGGGTTTATTCCTCACAGGTCCAAGTAGTAACATTGCAACACAATTTTTATATGTGTTCGTAATTGCGCATTTGGCGCACCTTGTAGGTGGATTAATCTCGCTTTTAGTTGTAATTTATAATCATTTTAAACAAAAATACGGTAAGGGGCAAACCCTTGGATTAGAGCTAGGTGCAATGTTTTGGCACTTTCTCGACTTTCTTTGGCTGTATTTGTTTTTGTTTTTATATTTCTTTAAATAAGAAAAAAACGTAAATTTGGGAACTTTTTAACGAATAACTTTTATGGAAGCGACAGTTACTACTGCAAACAGCGAAGGTAAAACTTGGGGTGGAGGAAATGAGCCAATGGGGGCGAGCTACGGTAAATTGATGATGTGGTTTTTCATCGTATCGGATGCTTTGACTTTCTCGGGATTTCTTGCCGCTTATGGTTTTTCAAGATTTAAATTTATTGAGACATGGCCCCTGGCCGATGAAGTTTTTACTCACTTCCCGTTCATGCACGGAGTACCGGCACCAATGTACTATGTGGCATTGATGACTTTCATTCTGATCTTCTCATCTGTAACTATGGTTTTAGCCGTTGATGCAGGACACCACTTAAAGAAAAGTAAAGTTGCATTTTATATGTTCCTTACTATTATTGGTGGTCTGATATTCGTTGGGTCACAAGCCTGGGAATGGAAAAACTTTATCAAAGGTGAATACGGTGCAGTTGAAACTAAAGGAGGAAGTATCCTTCAGTTTGTAAACGATAAAGGGGAGCGCGTTGCACTTGCTGATTTCGCAGCCAATTTACATGAAGAAAGAACACAACTGGATAGAAGCAAAGGGAAATGGTTTATGGAAGAAAGTACACTGCCTACCTATTCTGTTGCTGAAGTACAGGCAGGTTTTGAAGCGCGTCCTGATCTAAGGGTACGTACAGAGATTATCTACGAAGAAGGTGCTAAAGCTAAAAGCGATGCAACTATCGATCATACCCTGACAAAACACAAACACAAAGAGATATTGACAAGAGAGGCTTCTATGGCAAGACTTGCATCTGCTCATTATGTGGTTGAGGGGGCTAACCTAAAAAGAAACGAATACGGAAGCAAATTGTTTGCTGACTTCTTTTTCTTTATCACTGGTTTCCACGGTTTCCACGTATTTTCAGGAGTTATCATCAATATCATTATTTTCTTCAATGTTATCCTGGGTACTTACGAGAAAAGAAGAAGTTATGAAATGGTAGAAAAAGTAGGTCTATACTGGCACTTTGTGGATTTAGTATGGGTATTTGTATTCACTGTTTTCTATCTGGTTTAATTTTCAAAAACTATTATTATGTCACACGAACACGTTTCTAATACAAAAAGAATTTGGTTTGTCTTCGGACTGTTATCTGCTGTAACAACAGTAGAGGTAGTACTGGGTATCTTTAAACCTGAAGTACTCCACCTGAATCATTTCCTTGGAATGAACTTATTGAACTGGATTTTCTATATCCTTACCATCTTTAAAGCATATTACATCGTATGGGCATTTATGCACATGGAGGGTGAAAAATCAAGCCTGAGATGGGCTGTGGTTTTACCAGTAATATTTCTAGTATTGTATTTGCTTTTCATACTTTTAGTAGAAGGAAATTATATATTCGAGGTTTTTAAAAATGCCACAATCAAATGGAATTTTTAACATCATATTAATTCACAAAAAAGGGTACGCATTGCGTACCTTTTTTTATTTTTGCAACAGATTAATCCAGCATCTCTGATGAAAAAAAATATAGTTCTTTTTATATTATTCGTACTCCCTATAGTCGCTTATCTTTTTTTTGCATCTGGGATAAACAGTTTTACAACATTACCCACCGTCACTCCTAAAATTCCGGACCTCGGACAATGGACCTCTCTAAAAGGAGAGAAGGTTTCGCTAAACAAGAAAATTACGATACTTGGTTTCGGTGGTGCCGATATTTTAAAGAACCGCGGAAATTATTTCAACCTTAATGAGAAAATATACCAGCGTTATCACCTGTTTAAAGACCTGCAATTTGTAGTCGTTTGTCCAGAAGGCACACAAAAAGACGTAGCGAAAATATTAAACGCACTTGACGATTTTACCGATATCTCACAATGGCACTTCGTATTCGCAAAACCGGCTGAAATCGAAGCCTATTACGCCGAGTTGAAATTAAAGGAAAAGTTAAATGCAGACCTGGGTACAGCCAACGTGTTTATAGTTGATAAAGAGCGTAACCTAAGAGGCAGAAAAGATAAAAAAGAATACAAGGAAGGATATAGCACCTTTAATCCGTCAGAACTCAGCAATGAGATGCTTGACGATTTTAAGATAATCCTTTACGAATACCGCGCAGCACTTAAAAAGAATAATCCTGAACGCAAAATATAAGCAATCATGGCAAATAATAAATCATATATAGGAATTTCACTGATAGTCCTCGTATTCGGAATCTGGGCAGTGCCAAAAATAGTGGAAAGGTTTACGAACAACGATGTTGTAAAAGCAGACCGCCTAAACGTAGTCGACAACAACGCCAAGACAACTTCCTCTTCTCTGTTTAAAATGGGAGCAGCGCCCAAGTTTGAATTGACTGACCAGAACAATGCCAAAATAACCAATGAAGCTTATAAGGGCAAAGTGTATGTACTGGAATTCTTTTTTGCTACCTGCCCTACAATTTGCCCAAAGATGAATGCTAACCTGATCAAGATACAGGACCAGTTTTTTGGAAACAAAAACTTCGGAATTGCATCGATAACGATCAATCCTGAAAATGACACGCCTGAAGTATTAAAAAAACATGCGGATCTGCTGGGAGTCAAATCCGGGAATTGGCACTTCCTTACCGGAAACAGGGAATATATATACGACCTGGCCAATAAAGGTTTTAACCTATATGCGGGTCAGAGCGATAATAAATTCAATGGCGGTTTTGAGCATTCAGGGCTGTTTGCGCTGATTGACAAAGATGGTTATATCCGTAGCCGTAAAGACGATTTCGGAAACCCAATCATGTATTATGATGGCCTGGAAGATAAAGGAGTTAAAGCACTAAAAGAAGATATTGCAATTTTACTGGAAGAATAATGGAAGATAATACGATTGAGAAGAAATATAATAAATGGATTGTGCTTTTGTCTGTTGCGATACCCTTAGTGGTGGTGCTGCTTTTTAATGTAAAGCTAAAAGATGTAGGCTTCGATGTAACCCCGCTTACGTTTTTACCTCCCATATACGCAGGAATAAATGGCCTGACAGCTATACTGTTGGTGTGCGGTGTGCGGGCTATAAAAAAAGGAAACAGGCAATTACACGAAAGACTGATGAAAACAGCTATAGGCTGTTCTGTTGCATTCCTGGCGATGTATGTAGCCTATCATATGACAACAGATTCAACTATGTTTGGTGATATCAACCACAATAACATTCTCGAAGCTTCAGAAAAAGAAGCTGTAGGCAGTCTCAGGATGGTTTACTTCATCATATTGATCACTCACATTATCTTATCGATCATTATCATTCCAATGGTACTCATCTCTTATGTAAGGGCATTGGCAGAACGTTTTGACAGACATAGAAAAATTGCCCGTATTACTTACCCTATCTGGTTGTATGTTGCCGTAACGGGTGTAGTGGTTTACCTAATGATCTCCCCTTATTATGCATAATCCAACAAATACCCATAACAAAGCCCTCGTTTCCTTTAAGGCGGCAACACTACTCTTGGCTCTCGTTTCCTGTCTCTTTTCTCTGCCTTCCTACGCACAATGTGCTATGTGCCGTGCCGTGATAGAAACGGAAGAAGGTGGTGTCAAAGCCGAAGCTGTTAATGATGGTATCGTTTATTTAATGGCGTTCCCCTATCTTTTAGTAGGGATACTCGGGTATATTATCTATAAATCCAGACAAAAAAAGACGTTGAAATAGCAAACCGCTATTTCAATCCGTCCACCGTGATATTCACCTGACCGTTGATAGTCAGGAAAGCGATTATAGCCTTGTTTGTCAACTGCACTTTCTTGAATTCAATATCATTTACATTTCCATTCACAAAAACGCCGGGCATAGGCGAGTAGTTTTTCATATATTTGAGGATACTCTGTTTGCCTTCATCAAGGTTAGGCTTGATAGAATACCTACAGCTTTCCTGTATTTTTTTAAGGATGATGCCTGAAGCAAGCCAGTTGGCAGTCCTGATCAGTTTGCTTTTAGTGTCCAGCGCATAGTCCAACTGGTCAAAGAAAATCTCTTTTGTACTCTCGTTATATTGTGGGAAACCGGCAAGGTAAATGGTCCCGTTAAGGCTTCCTGTCATATCTAATGCGATTACCATCTTGCCGTCCTTATGCCAGATGGCTACATTCTGTACCTTTACTTTTTTACTTCCACTCCCAAATTCCTGCCCCTGGAAATTTTTAGTCATAATAGCCGATGCGTCTTTATACGTAGAGACTGCGACTATATTAGCCGTAATCTTATCCGGCATTTTGGAAACCGGCTTTAGTACAATCTTGCTTCTGTCGAACCTGCTCTCCGGTTTCTGCCCAATTAAAGTCTCAATCGTACATTTTAATCCCATCTCCATAGTGATCTCGTCCTTCTTAAGTACGGCTTCGGTAGTGTACAATTCAACCGGAACGATACGAAGCCAGCTCTGATAATCGGCACTCATCTCAGACGGCGTACAGACTTTTTCCAAAGCATCAAGCACATTGGTCTTAAAGTCCATCGATTTCTTAATCGTCTCATCTATATTTTTTTCGATCTTCGATTTAAAAAGACGTAAGGCCGGATTGATTAAATAAGTAATAGCAATGCTTTTTCCGGCTATGGTAATACTTGGGCTCTCTTTCCAATCCAGCGATTTGAATTCGGTATTTGTATTGAGTTTCCAATTGTTCAGGGTTACTTCACTGATCAATGTGATGACACCATTCAGGTTGATTTCCCGCGTATCATAAAGTGAAATTCCGAGTTTGGAAGTCCCATATCTGTAGTTGACCAACACTTTTAAAGGCAGTACCGTTTTGATTTTTCCGTTTTGGCTTGCCAGTGTAATCGGTGCAAGTTTCCATACCTTGACAGTATAGTCATCATCTTCAATATTAGTATCTTCATAAATCAGCCCATTCATGTTTTTGTTGACCTGATTCTCGATGTCTTTTAGTTTTATTGTAATAGGCAGGTCGATAAATGAACTCACATTATCATAGACCAAAGGTGATGCATCATCAGGCTCAGGCTTTAAGGCTGCGATTTTTTGATTGGAAGCACAACTTCCCAATAATAATGACGTTATAAAAATAATTGCGAAAGAGGATATAGGCTTCATTGGAATGATTTGGGTACAAAATTAACAAATCATACAATATAATTTTGTAATACTGTAACATAATAATGGTTTGTGCGTCTTATTTTAAGACGAGTCGTAAGAATAGTTGATCATTTTGTAAGGGAAAAGGAATTGGATAGTATCTGATTGCTTTATTGGCGGGGGTTACCGGTTTTTATTTTCGTTTATACACTAATCAAGTAATTAAAATAAACCCTTATGATTCAAATCAAGGATCTGCATAAATCTTACAAAACAGGAAATTCAGAACTCCATGTTTTGAAAGGAATCAACTTTAATGTAAAGGAAGGAGAACTGGTAGCAATCATGGGTTCTTCAGGTTCCGGAAAATCTACACTGCTCAATATCCTTGGGATCCTGGATGAAGCCGATTCGGGAGATTACATACTCGACGGTGTCCCAATCAAAAACCTCAATGAGACCATAGCATCCCGATACAGGAATAAATTCCTCGGATTCGTATTCCAGTCTTTTAACCTGATCAGTTATAAAACCGCACTGGACAATGTGGCTTTGCCACTTTACTATCAGGGCGTAAAAAGCAAAGAGCGCAATGAAATCGCAATGAGCTATCTAAAGAAAGTTGGCCTTGAAACCCACTCTCACCACCTGCCTTCTGAATTGTCAGGCGGGCAAAAGCAGCGTGTGGCGATCGCACGTGCTTTGGCTTCGCAGCCAAAGGTACTGCTTGCTGATGAGCCTACGGGCGCACTTGATACCAAAACGTCTTATGAGGTAATGGAGTTAATTCAGGGTATCAACGATGAAGGGAAAACAATATTGATCGTGACCCACGAACCGGATATTGCGGCCATGTGTAAGAGAAATGTGGTTTTGAAGGACGGACTTATTATAGATGATAAATATATAACCCAACAAAGAGCATCCGCCTATGTTTAATATAGAACGCTGGCAGGAAATTTTTGAGGCAATTGGCAAAAACAAATTGCGCACCTTCCTTACCGGCATATCCGTAGCCTCAGGAATTTTTATACTTGTGATCCTGCTCGGTGTGGGCAAAGGCCTGCAAAATGGTATACAGAAACAGTTTGAAAGGGATGCCGATGGGATAATTGAAGTATGGTCGGGAACTACTTCTATAGAGTATAAGGGACTTAATCCTGGAAGGAGCATACAGTTCCATAATAGTGATTACGATATTTCCGTACAAAAATTTGGCGAGAAGCTCGATAAAAAAGCTGCAACATTTAATTATTGGAACGGTATCGTTTCGTATGGTAAAGAAACCGGAAGTTACCAATACAGGGGCGTATATCCAGACTATCAGGCTATAGAAAATGCATCTATGAGCATGGGCAGGTTTATCAATAGCAACGATGTTGCTAATTTTGAAAAGTCTGCCGTCATTGGCCAAAAGCTAAATCTCGATCTTTTTAAAGGTAAAAATCCACTGGGTGAAATGATCACTATTAATACCATCCCGTTTAAGGTAGTTGGTGTTTTTACCGATCCTGCCGGGGAAAGGGAGGAAGCCCGAATTTATCTTCCAATATCAACCACGCAAAAAGTATATGGCGGCGGCGATAAGATCAGTAACCTGTTTTATACGCTGAAAAAAAGTCCTGACTATGAAACGGCACTCGCCAATTCAACCCAATTCACTAAGGATCTTGGCCTGTTGCTCAGGAGTAAAAACACTGTCGCTCCCAAAGATGAAAGTGCGATAGGTATTTACAATTCGGTAGAGAATACCAAACAGTTTTATGACCTGAACCTGTACATCAGACTTTTCTTCTGGTGGGTCGGGATCTGTACCATAGTAGCCGGAGTAGTAGGGGTCAGCAATATCATGATGATTATTGTAAAGGAAAGGACCAAGGAAATCGGAATCCGTAAAGCGCTGGGAGCCACTCCCCTTTCGATCATCGGAATGATCCTTCACGAGTCGATATTTATCACTACAATTTCAGGATTTGTCGGACTGCTAATGAGCCTGCTCTTACTCGAAATTGTAGGGCCTATGGTAAAAAGCGAATTCTTCCTGCATCCCGAAGTAGACTTTGATGTTGCAATGACAACTTTGTTCCTGCTGATATTCGCAGGAGCACTTGCCGGATTTTTCCCTGCATTTAGGGCTGCCAAAATAAAACCAATAATTGCCTTAAGAGACGAATAGTATGTTTGATAGAGATAAATGGAATGAAATAATACAGGCGCTAAACGCTAACGTTTTTCGGACTGTAATGACGGCTTTCGGGGTATTCTGGGGGATATTCATTCTCGTAATCCTGCTCGCCGCAGGTAAGGGTCTTGAGAATGGCATAAAAAGAGGATTCGGCGGAATGGCTACCAATACCGTTTTTATGTGGACACAGACTGCATCAAAACCATATAAAGGTTTGCCAAAGGGCCGTACTTATAATTTTAAAAACAGCGATGTCGGTGCTATAAAAGAAAACTTCCCCGATCTGTTATACGTTTCCCCGCGAAATGAACTGGGTGGCTATGAAGGTGCCAATAATGTGGTAAGGGGTACAAAAACAGCTGCCTATACCATTTATGGCGACTATCCCGAAATTGTATTCCAGGAATCGATGGATATTACAAAAGGAAGGTTTGTCAATTATGCCGATATCGAGCAGAAACGCAAAGTAGCAGTAATAGGAAGCGGGGTAATAAAGGAACTGTACGGTCCCAAAGAAGAAGTGATTGGAACCTATATCAAAGTGAATGGGGTTAACTTCATGGTGATAGGTATATATAAGAAAAAATCGAATAACGGAAATGGGGAACAGGCACAGAAAAATATCTTTATTCCATTTACCGCTTTCCAACAGGCCTTTAATTATGGAGATATAGTAGGCTGGATGTCAATTACAGCAAAGGAAGGAGCCTCTGTCACCGATATGAAAGAAGATATTTTCCGCTTTGTAAAGGCAAGACATGATGTGAGTCCTGATGATGAAAGGGCAATTGGGAATTTTGACCTGTATCAGGAATACAGCAAAATCAATGGGCTGTTCGTGATTTTAAAATTCATTGCTTATTTCGTAGGCACGCTGGTACTGCTATCCGGTGTGATAGGAATTTCGAATATTATGCTGATAGTCGTAAAGGAACGTACCAAAGAAATAGGGATCCGCCGTGCGCTTGGTGCCACTCCTGGCATGATCCGTTCTCAAATCCTGACCGAATCGATTTTTCTTACCATCATTTCTGGAATGCTGGGTATAGCTGTTGCTACCGGAATACTTGCAATAATAAATATGGTGCTTGATTCTATGCCTGCAGACGAAGGAATGTTTGCAAATCCAAGTGTAGACCTTACCGTCGTTTTTATTGCATTAATGATCCTTGTGTTTTCTGGTTTACTCGCAGGATTTATCCCCGCACAGATTGCAATCAAGGTAAAACCGGTTGAAGCATTGAGGACCGAATAATAGTCTCTAAACAAAAACATTAGCCTTAAAAGAATAAATAAACATCTATCAAAATGAGAAAAGGATTTACAATCGCAATTTTAGTATTCATAGCATTAGTCTTCTTCGGAGCACTTTATTATCTGTATACTAAAAATAAGCAATCTCCGATTGTTTTTCAAACCGAGAAACCGGAAATCAAAACTATTGTCAAAAATACCATTGCCACGGGTAGTATACTTCCGGATGAAGAGGTTCTGATCAAGCCAAACATTTCAGGGATTATAGAGGAAATCTACATTGAAGCAGGTGGTTTTGTAAAAGCTGGAGATATTATAGCGAAAATTAAGGTAGTGCCTAATGTGAATAACCTTAGCAGTACCTACAACCAGGTCCTGAGCGCAAAGAACGATCTCGATAACCAGGAGAAATCATTCAAACGGAATAAGACATTATTTGATAAAGGAGTGATTTCGGCAAATGATTTCGAGGCTTCTGAATTGGCCTACAAACAGGCGAAACAAAATTATGCGGCCAATAAGCAAAGTTATGAGATCGTAAAAACAGGAACGACTTCAGGCCTGGGCAATGCTGCGAATACTACAATCCGTTCTACCGTAACGGGAATGGTACTTGAAGTACCGGTAAAAGTAGGGAACCAGGTAATTGAAAGTAATAACTTCAATGAAGGTACTACGATTGCAAGCCTTGCAGATGTCGATAAAATGATCTTTGTCGGTAAAGTAGATGAATCAGAAGTAGGTAAAATCAAAGAAGATCTTCCAATTGAGATCACTATAGGAGCTATAGAAAACAAAAAGTTTGCTGCAGTACTGAATTATATTGCACCAAAGGGGAAAACGGAAAATGGCGCAATACAATTTGAGATCAAAGCAAAACTAACAACTACAGATACTACATTTATCAGGGCAGGACTCAGTGCGAATGCTTCTATTATTCTTGCTAAAGCTGACAAAGTACTGGCTTTAAAAGAATCATTGATCCAGTTTGAAGATAAAACCCAAAAACCTTTTGTTGAAGTAGAGACAGCCCCGCAGAAATTCGAAAAGCGCGCTATAGTGCTTGGAGTAAGTGACGGAATTTACGTAGAGGTAAAAAGCGGACTTAAGGCTACTGACAAGATTAAAATATGGAACCAGGGATTACTGAAAGAGGATGAAAAGAAATAGGCAGCCGCTTTAGATAAATATTAAAAACCCCCCAGAGTAATTAAAAAATATTAAATTTGCACACTAGTTCAGGTGCTTTACTATCATAATCTATGAAAAAATATAGCTGTATAGGTTTGTTTATAATCTTGTGTTCAGGATTGTCATTACATGCGCAAACCAAAAAGTGGACACTTAAGGAGTGTGTTGACTATGCATTACAACACAACATCTCTATAAAACAGAGCGAACTGGATGCCGAGGCTGCTGCAATAGATAAAAAAGACGCTTTCGGAAGTTTTATACCTACTGTTAATGCAAATGCATCGCATTCCTGGAATATAGGTCTTACCCAAACCATTAGCGGTCTGTTCCAAAACCAGACTACCCAGTATACTTCAGCAGGCCTTAATGCCGGAGTCGATATCTTTAAGGGGCTACAAAACCAAAATCGTTTGAGAAGATCAAAGCTTTCTATCATTGCGGCACAGTACCAACTGTCAAAAATGAGGGATGATATTTCATTAAATGTTGCTAATGCCTACCTTCAGATTTTATTCAACAAAGAAAATCTAAAAGTGCAGAAAGAACAACAGTCTAATAATGAGAAACAGCAGACACGAACACAGGAACTGGTAAATGCCGGGTCTGTTCCAAGAGGGGATCTTTTGGACATGCAGGCTACAGTGGCTTCGAATAAACAGGCAGTTGTAATTGCTGAAAACACCCTGCTGATCTCAAAGCTAAGTCTTGCGCAATTACTGCAGTTTGATGACTTCCAGAATTTTGATGTGGCTGATGCTGATTACGAGGTTAAAGAAAGCGAAACGATGTTGCAGACGCCCAGTGCGATTTATGAAAAAGCAAAAGAACAGCGTTCTGAACTTAAAATAGCAAGGACCAATCTTGAAATCGCCGAAAAAGACGTAAGGATTGCAAGAGGAGCCTATTATCCAACCTTACAAGGCTTCTATAGCTTTAGTACAAGGGCTTCAAACTCAGACAGGATTGTTACAGATCCGGATAACCCGACACTGCCGGCTACAGTAAGAGGACCATTACCGATAATCGACCAGTTTAGTGATAATAAGGGGCATTCGTTCGGTTTCCAATTGAATATCCCTATCCTAAATGGTTTTTCAGTAAAAAATAATGTAGAACGTTCTAAAATCAGTATGGAGCGCTCTAAAATAGCATATAGCCAGCAGGAATTAGATTTGGAACGCAATGTATATACTGCGTTTACAGATGCCAACGGCGCGCTCAATTCGTATGAAGCCGCATCTTCAGCATTAGAAGCCAGAACAGAAGCTTACAATTATGCAAAAGAAAAGTTCGCAGTAGGACTGATGAACGCATTCGACCTAAATCAGGCACAGACCTTATTTGTCAATGCACAGTCAGAAGTACTCAGAACTAAATATGATTATATTTTCAGGGTTAAAGTGGTGGAATTCTATTTTGGGATTCCTATAATTCAAAATTAATAGTATGTCCAAGAAATCAGTTTATATCTTATCAGGAATAGTCGTAGCGTTGATCGTTTTACTGTTGGTCCTTTCAAAAACCGGTGTTATCGGAAAGAAAGACGGTGGTAAGGAGGTCGAAATCGCGCAGGTT
>Ga0247810_10001061_pt1 | contig 19147 bp, 17 predicted proteins | sample UWRJL119311C1_FD_179918 | JGI IMG/M metagenome (GOLD analysis project Ga0247810, IMG submission 179918) | Plant litter microbial communities from Arlington Agricultural Research Station in Wisconsin, United States - UWRJ-L119-311C-1 | ecosystem: Environmental > Terrestrial > Plant litter >... | reverse complement strand
TTTTTGCAAAACCAAACAATACCACTTTTTTGAAAGACGATTTAGAAAAATACATTCTACTGTGCATAAAAAATGACAGAGAGGGACAACTGAAAATTTATCAGTTGTTCTCTCCTGTTTTATATGGCATTTGTTTAAAGTATATGAAAAACGAAGATGATGCAAAAGATGTTTTTCAGGAAGCTTTTGTAATTGTATTTCAAAAAATAAGTCAATATAAATTTGAAGGGAGTTTTGAAGGCTGGCTAAAACGCATCTTCATTAACAAACTAATTGAAACCTTAAATAAAAAGAAAAAAGAAAGCTTCTTTTTGGATGTTTTTGATCCTGATACGGATTTTGTGGAGGAAGAAGAATTAGACATTGCTCCTATTGAACAAGAAAAACTATTAGAGTATATCCGGGATTTACCTGATCAATACCGAACGGTTTTTAACTTATATGTTTTTGAAAAAATGAAACATCGGGAAATTGCAGAATTATTAAAAATTTCGGAAGGAACGTCAAAATCAAATTTAAATAGGGCCAAGCACATTTTGCAAAAAAGAATACTGAGCATAAAAAATTTTAAAATAGCATGAAAAAGCAAAATATAGAAGATATTTTTTCATCAATGGAAGACTTTTCGAGTGTTCCGCCTCCTGAATTATGGGGCGAAATTGAGAAGAAATTAGACAAACCAAAAAAGAAGAAAAGGGCTATTCTTTGGTGGTCGGCTGCGGCATGCTTATTATTAGGCTTGCTACTCCCTTCTGTTTTACATTTTAATTCGACTTCAGGAATTAAAACGATACAAATCGATTCTCAGCAAAATAATAATGTTGTTCTTGATGAGAAAAAAAATGACACAAATACAAACAAAACAATCTCTACTAAGGAAAACAAATCAGGAGAAGTTATTACCGAAAAAGAGTCTGATATTATTAATGACGTTTCATCTATAAAAAACAAGGCGGATCAACCTGAAAATTTTCAAAAAAATCAAAATCAAAAAACAGCGGTTGCTCATACAGAATCTAAAAAGAATAATGGTGGGGATTTAAATTCAAATACTGAAAAACCAAATAATAATAATAATAATAATAATAATAATAATAATAATAAGGCTGTGGCCGAAAAAAGTTTTGTTACGGATCACAAAAACGGATTTAATTCAGATTCGCAGTACCAAGTGGCGAATGCCGATAAAAATGTTTCAAATCAGGCAATACAAGAAAAAAATACTGTTTCAGGAAAAGCAGGGTTATTTAATCCAAATTCGAAAATTCAGCCTTTAACAGATAAGAAATTTTCGAACAAAACTTTGGCCGAAAAAGCTTTGGCTACAACTAAAACAAATGGATTTAATTCGGTTTCTAAAAATCAGATTGCAAATGCAGATAAAAAAGCCAGCAATAAGATTTTAGCAGAGAAAACATTTTCTGCGGGTAATGTCAACCCATTTAATCCGAGTTCGAAAAATCAACTATCAAAATCATTTTTTGAAGATCAATCAACTTCAAAAACCAACAATAATATTGCTTTTGCCAACGCAAACTCAAATGTAACTGGTCATCAAAAAACTACATCAGACAATAACGCGAAGCAAAACAGCACCAACTTATTCTCTGAAAAACAACTGGCAAACAATCAAAAAACCAGTTCGAAATTTAATGACGTATTAAGCAAAAAAGATTCTGTGCAACTGGCAGAGCTTCAAAATTTAGAAAAAGGTATAACGCCGGAGGAGAAAAAAGAAAACAAAGATAAAAACAAACTTAATCCTAACGATGAAAAATGGGCCGTTGAAGTTTTTGCCGGAGTTGCAAGTTCTGAAAATTACAAGAACGAAAAAACCCTGGGCAATACAAATGATTCCAAACAAAGTAACAGTTACGGAGTAAAAACCAAATACAAAATCAATAAGAAATGGGCGGTAGCTTCCGGTTTAAAGGTTAACGAATTAGGACAGAGTGTTGCAAACGTTTCGTACATAAGTGCAAACAATAATGCTTTTTTTAGCTCTAATGACTACTTTAATCAAACTGCTTCGGCGGCTTTATCAGCACCTCTTACGGCCAATAATGATTATTTGTTTGTTCCTAATTCGACTAGTGATGCATTCAAGCAAAATAACATCGAAAATAACAGTCTTAAAAATGGTAATCTGGATCAAAACTTACGATATCTCGAAATGCCTTTGGAAGTTTCGTATGTTGTTTTTAGTATGAACAGAGCAAGTGTCAATTTAAACACCGGTGGTTTTGTAGGGAAACTAATTTCTAATAATGTGGCATTAGATGGTAATTCGATTGGCCAAAACGTAAATGCAAATGATTTTGTTTATGGTTCTACGTTAAGTAGTACACTACAATATCGTGTTTATAAGAAAACAAACGTTTTTGTCGAGCCTGCAATGAACTATTATATAAATCCGTTAAGTAATCAATCTTTTAATCAGTTTCAATGGGGATTAAATTTTGGGTTGAATGTTTCTTTTTAAAGTTCTTTTTGTGGTAATTTTACCCGAATAACCCAATAGAAACTTCGCTTAAAATGACAATCAAAAACAATTGGAAGGATCTAAAATCTATACCTAAAGATCTTATTCTTGCAAAAGAACTGGTTTATGATTGTTGCGATTTTGAAATTACTATACCTCAACCTGAAAATGAGAGTGCTGATTATGATGCCTATCGTTTTTATTTAAACCAAAAGAACATTTGTTACCGGACGGCAAAAATTACACCAACAAAAACAGGGCAATTTGTAACCTTGTGGAAACGGAATATTAGCGGAATTATCGAGCCTTTTGATGCTGCAGACTTAATTGATTTTGTAATTATTAGTGTTCGAAAGGATGATTTATACGGACAATTTATTTTTCCGAAAAGTATTTTATTAGCAAAAGGAATCTTTTCTACAGCAACTAAAGAAGGAAAAAGAGCTACAAGGGTTTATCCGCCCTGGGATGAAACCACTAGCAAACAAGCACAAAAAACACAGCAATGGCAGATGGATTTTTTTTATACAATTTCTCCTGATACCGACTTAAATAAATTCAGAGGATTATTCTAAAAAAAAGAGGCATTCACTTTTGTTGTGAATGCCTCTTTTATAATTTAAATTACTCTTATTTTTTTATAACCTTACCTTTGTAAACAACTTTATTGTTCTCTGTTAAGGTATAAAAATAAATTCCGGATTGTAAATAACTTACCGGAATAGCGGTTGTACTCAAATCTTGTGTCGCATTTATTTCTACCGAATTTCCGATTAAATGACCTGAAATATCGTAAAATTTTAATTTTAGTTTCTTGGTATCATTTGTTTTCACTTCAACATTTACAATATCTGTTGCAGGATTTGGATATGCTTTTACCAGATATCCGTTTTTCAGTTCATAATCAATTGTAGACAAGTTTCCTGTTAATTGAAAACGTGCTATTACTGGTCCGTGATCTGATGTTGTTGTGGTATAATTTGCAATATCTGCTCGAGGATCATAAACTGCAATTGAATTTTGAATATACTGATCATTCAATTCATTAGAAATCATGATATGGTCTAAAAACCCTCCCGAACTCAGGAAACTATAAGCACCTGCCTTACTAATTTCTAAAGTAAGTGCCGTATAATTTGCGGTATCATCTACAAACATCTTATACGACGAAGGATTTGGAGTAATAACTGATGCTTTGACATCATCATTATAATCACCTAAAATAATTAAATTAGAATTTGCATAATATTGATCTAAACTATCTTTTAAGACCTGAGAATCGTATTTACGCTGGTTGTATTTGCTAATATCAGTTCCGCTGTTGGCACGTGCATGAAGATCGACCAAATTAAGCAGTTTTTTTGTTCCGCCAATATTTGTTTCTATTTGTACCATATAAGGTAAACGTCCCGATGAAAAGAAACTTGAACCACTACCTCCTGGATAATTTGCTAAACTTTTTGTACCTGCACGAACTTCATCATACAAATCTTTGAACATTACTTTTGTAGCTTTGATAGTAGCAGTTTGTGTATTATAAAGAATTACTAATTTTTGCGGAGGAAAACTAGGATCTGCAGTTGAATCCCATGAATATGACCAAGATGTCGAAATTGTTTTATCGAAGGTCTTACCATTTATATTTATTTTTTGAATTAAAGCATCAATTTGAGCATCACTGGAAACTTCCTGAACCACATATACATCAGCATTTAATTTATTCATGACTTTCGCCACGTTTTCAAGTTGTATCGTTTTGTCTGCGGGTCCATAAGCCGCCGTTGGGGCTCCAAAAAATTCTAAATTATAAGTAACCACATCAAAAGTATCTTCTTGTGGTAATGAAGATCCGGTGAAAAATCCAATTTTCTTGTTTAAAGAAGTTCCTGCTACCGTTAATGCTCCCGAAATTGCAAATGTTTTTACAGAAGGTACAAATCTTGCATAAATTGTTTTGATTGCTAATGCATCTGCCGAAGTAACAAAAACACTAGATTGAAACGAAACATTATCCAACGACAATTGATAATCTGCCGGCGCTGTTAACGTGATATCGCCATAATTTTCAGCCTTAAGTGTAAATAACTGAGTGGCAGAAGTATTCCCCTGATTTACTACTCCAAAATTTAAATTAGGATTCGAATCGACATAACCTATTTCATTGGTAATGGCAAAATCATCTATAGACCATTCTGCTGCATTATTTGTTCCTCCGGCTGTTGTTTCATAAACCCACGCCAAATAAGTGTTGTTGGTTTTATAAGCATCTAATTTGATGTATTGAGATTGAAAATACGATCCTGTTGTTGTTGGAAATTTACCATCTAATTCTGTCCAGGTAGCTGTTTCAGGATTGCTTTTACCATCGTAATTAGTAGAAACCATCAATTTTAAATCGCTTCCTGCGTAGAACTTGCGGGAATAAAACGAAAGCAAAGCCATTTTATCAAATTTGGCTGTATTGTCTAAACGTAATCGTGGCGAAATCAACCAGTCTTTGCTGGCTCCTGTATCAGAATATCCGTTCATCAACACTGCACCGGTTCCTGAGTTTACGTTTCTTGCCACTGTTGTTGTACTCCATTTATTTAATGGTCCTGCTACATCATATTGCGTCCAGGTACCATTAGTAAGGACATTTGAGCTGTTAAAACCTTCTATATACGGATTAGTTCCTATTCCTGTAAGCGTAACTATTTTTGTTGCGCCTCCGGTAATTTCATGTGTAATTTGTCCTGAAAAACTTTCAGCCGCAGTTGGAGTAAATCTAACATAGACAGTTGGTGTTGCATTAGAAGCAAAATCTGTTGCAGCATATAATATCGATGTGGCAAAATTGTTTCCGTCTTTCGAAACTGTAAAATTTCCTGTAGCACTTACCGTAACGCCTGTTGAAATATTTGCTCCCTGAATCTGGTAACTTAAATTATCTGAATTATAATCTTGTTCTACTAATCCAAGGTCAAGAGAAGCAACTGTTGTTGCCAAAGATGGCACTAATACACTTGCAGTAGTCACATCTGTTTTAGTTACATTTTCCTGAATATTATTGAAGGGATCTTCAGAAATAGAAAAAACAGAATAGGCAGTATTTAAACTTAATCCTGTAAAGCTTTTTACATATTCCAGAGAAGCATTTGTAATGTCAAGAAATCCAGATTGCAATGCTGCAATTCCGTTTGAATCCTGACCTGCTTTTACTTGAGCAATTGTTGGAGCTGTACTTCCGCCTGGTAATAAAACATAATAAGTCTTACCTATTTCGTCAATTTTATTAACAAAATCAAATCCTTGTCCCAAAATAGCAGCTGTTTTAGGGTAGCCAGTCTCATTAATAGGAGCAGTATCATCTCTTCCAACTATTATATTATCAATTGCAAAAGAAGGACGTGAACCTCCTCCTGATTCCTGTCTTGAAATCCATCTTATTTGAACTAATGGTTTATTTTCGCACTCAACAGGTAATATAATTTTTTTTGTTTCCAGTTTTTGATCTTTTACACCACTTAACTGATTTTCGGTATTATTTCTATAAGCTGTTGCATCTAGCGTAACAAAAGCAGTATTATCTCCAATTCTATATTGTAAAACCATTTCATTAATCCTGCTATTAGTCGTTTTTGGAGGAATATCATAAGGATTTCTAATCGTTATTGCATCATACTGAACCGGTATGGCAGTTTTACCAATAGTTGAAAAAGCAAAACCAAGTGTAAGATTGAGGCCGCTTGTATTTAGAAAACCAATTTTACCATCATAGTTATAAAAACTACCAGCAGTATTCGCAGCATCTTTACCAGCTATTATGGTTCCGTTTGCTGTTAGAGTAGCATCAGTAACATATGAGGTTTGACCTGAAGTATTACCACCCGCAACCCATCCCTGAAAACCAGGCAAAAAGCTTGTACCATCTATTGGCCAGGTACTAAAATCTTGTTTATAAGGCAATTTTAGAATTGGGTCAGGCATTATGATCTGTGCAAGCAGATTTCCTGAACTGCAACAACAAAAAATTAAAAGTGCCATGAAGTGGCGTACAGAGTAGATTTTTTTCATACGTTGAATAATAGAGTTTTTAGAAATCAAATTTATATCCTTTAAAGTTAACAGAATATTGTTAAACCTTAAACTTATTGTATCCAATTTTATAAACATATACTAATTAAATTCATCTTTAAATCAAATTAGCTAAACATTTACTACACAAATACTGACATTACAAAATTATATGTTATTGAAAGAATTTACTTTAAACAATTATTTTAACAAGACAAAGATTTCTTTTTAACTATTATTCAAATAAAAAAGCTACCTCAAACTGAGATAGCTTTTCGTAATATTATATCTAAAGAAGTATTAAATTGCTGTATATCCACCATCGGCAATGATGTAACTTCCGGTTGTGAAAGAAGATTTTTCTGAACTTAGAAATACCACTAACTCTGCAATTTCTTCTGATGTACCTAAGCGGTTCATTGGGGCTTTTGCTGCTATGGCAGTCATCATGTCTTTATTTAAATTGTCCTTTAGCAGAGCCGTTTCTACATAACCCGGCCCAACTGCATTACAACGAATGTTTTTTTGTGCATATTCAGCCGCAATATTTTTGGTTAATCCCACAACACCATGTTTAGATGCTGTATAAGCCGGACTTAACGGAGCTGCAACTTGCCCGTGAATAGACGCAATATTTACAATACTTCCACCACCGTTTTTTTCCATTTGTTCTAACTGATAACGACAGGCATAAAAAACTCCGCTTAGATTCAGCGCAATTACTTTATCCCAGGCTTCTGGTTCGTATTCTCCAGTTGGTTTTGCCGGGCCTCCCATTCCTGCATTGTTGCACGCAATATCAAGTCGGCCGTATTTAGAAACTGCTACTTCAACCATGTGTTTATTGTCGCTTGCACTTGATGAATCTCCTTTTACAAAAAAAGCTTCTCCACCTTTGTCTTTTATAAATTTTACGGTTTCTTCACCGTGCTCTACGTTAATATCTGAAAGTACTACCTTTGCTCCTTCTCGAGCGTAAGCTTCTGCCACTGCGCGTCCAATTCCTGAACCACCGCCTGATACAAAAGCTACCTTGTTTTCTAAAAGTGCCATTTTTAATTTATTTAAAATTTGTACTACAATTTACGAAGATCTAAAGGGACAACCAATCTCAAAACCAAGTTTAAAATAACATTAACGCCGTTTGCCAATCAAATGTTATTTTAGAGAAAAAGGACTCAATTCAGCGAAATATTTAGTATTTAAAGAGAGAACTTACTCTTCATCTAATTTCATGTTCCCACGATCTTCATGACTTTCAGGATTAGAATTAGGATAACGATTTGGTGTAATATCAGAATTTCGGTCTTTATTCTCTACCGTTTTTTTAGCCTCTTCATCTGATGACACTCCTCTATTGGCATTAGCACCTTTAGCTTTCCCATCATCCTTTACGTTAATATCTTCGTTTTCATTTCGCGCTCTTTCAACCACTTTTTTATCACCATCTTTATCGGCAACTACCTCTTTTTTAAGTTTTGGATCATCTGATTTTCCATCGTGAGAAATGTTTTTTCCTTTGGTTTCATCTATATCTTTTTGTACTCCATTTATCTTTTTCGTTCCTAAATTATTAGTTTCCATAATTTTGTATTTTAGTGTTAGTCTTATAATATTACGAATTCTACAGCGGATTTCTAAACCCTTTAACATTGCATTTGGATTATTGCGCCAATATTTTAATTCCATCTCAAACAAAACTATCTTTGCAGTCTAAAAATACGGCATGCATCAACATTTTATTCTTTTTAAACCTTACGGCTATCTGAGTCAATTTATTTATGAATTAAAAAGAAAGAAAAAGCTTTTGGGAGAATTATACGATTTCCCCGAAGGAACTATGGCTATTGGCAGGCTTGACGAAGATTCTGAAGGATTGCTTTTATTGACGACTGACGGAAAAGTGAGCGAACAAATACGAAGCAAAAAAGTCGACAAAGAATATTATGTTCAGGTTGACGGTGTTATTACTCCGGAAGCGATTGAGGAATTGCAAAAAGGTGTAGAAATTGGTTTTGATGGCGGCAAATACAAAACGAAACCCTGCTCTGCTTTTATCGTTACTGAAATTCCTGATTTTGGGCCAAGAGCAAAAAAAATAAGAGACGAACGCCATGGACCAACTTCTTGGGCATCGATAACAGTAAATGAAGGAAAGTTTCGCCAGGTTCGAAAAATGACAGCTGCTGTTGGTTTTCCTACTTTAAGACTGGTTCGTGTTCGTATAGGAAATGTATATTTGCAAAACCTGAAAGCCGGTGAAGTTGTAGAAGTCTCCGATTTTAAATTAGATAATGTTAATTAGATAATGTGTCAATTAGATAATTATTAAAAACTCACAATTCATAACTTATAACTCTTAACTCATAACTAAAAAAATGCTAAACGTTGTTCTTGTAGAACCTGAAATACCAAATAATACTGGAAATATTGGACGATTGTGTGTGGGTACCGAAAGTAGATTGCACTTAATTCATCCGTTTGGATTTGTGATTAATGATAAAAACCTAAAACGTTCCGGTTTGGATTATTGGGTACATCTTGACGTTACCGAATACCAAAACATTGAAGAATGGATTCAGCAAATTCCGGATCAGTCACGTGTTTTCCTAATGAGTTCTCATGCTGAAAAATCATATCTGGAAACTGATTTCCAGGATGGAGACTGGTTGGTTTTTGGAAAAGAAAGTGTTGGATTAAGCCAGGAAGTTTTAGCCCGTTTTGAGAATCATTTAACGATCCCGATGTCGAAATTAATCAGAAGTTTTAATATCGCGAATTCTGTCGCTTTTGTAGTTGGAGAAGCTAAGAGACAAATTGGGTTGAAGATTTAAAATGAGATCAATCATTGATAAAAATAATCCCGGCAACTCAGAACAAACTCTGATTTACATTTCGAGAATAAATATTGTATGGAAGATATGTATATTGATTGCTACTGTGATTGTTTTCATCTGTAATTCAGAATGCAAAGAAGTAGCACTAATTCTTTTAGCATTCGGTATTTTTCTATTGCAAATTTATTTTTTAGTTAAATCGATAAAGAGAATTGATGAGATTCAATTTAGAATTAATGCTAAGGGAATTCAATATAAAGATCTCCCTTTAGTTCTCTGGAATAATATCGAAAACGAAAGGGCCGTAACCGAATATACAAGTGATGATAATAGTAATAACTATTTTATTTACCATATCATCGATTCAGGAAAGGTGATGCGATTTAATCTTAGAAAATTCAATATTAGTAAGGGAGAACTTCAACTAGCCCTTATGAAACAGAGAAATAGTTTTAATACAGAAAATAATATTTTATAAAACTGAAACCTTTTAACGATCCTAATGTCGAAATTAATCAGAAGTTTTAATATAGCTAATTCTGTGGCTTTGGTGAATGGGGAGGCGAAGAGACAAACTTGGAATAAAACTTTAAAATGAGACCTTTAATAGACGCAAATAATCTAAGTTATTCTAAAGAAATCTTAATTTACTACACAAGAACAAATATTCTTTTGAGGATATTGCTTTTAATAGGACTTGTTGCGGCTGCAATATATTTTCTAAATCAGGACCAATCGCTTGTATCACTTATACTATCAGGTATTTTTCTATTTCAAATTCCTTATTTAATTAAAGAAATAAAGAGAATTGATGAAATTCAATTTAGAATTAATTCTAAAGGAATTCAGTACAGAAATCTAATTATGGTTCCCTGGAGTAATATTGAAAACGAAAGAGTCGTTACTGAACATAAAAACGAAAAAGATACCCGTTATTATTTCGTTTATTATATTATTGATTCAGGTCAGGTAATGAAATTTGATCTTGCCGATTTAAGCACTGACATCAATGAATTAAAAATTACGCTTACCATACAAAGAAATAGATATAAGAAAGAAAATAATATCTCATAATCTCCCTTTTCAAAATAGCGTGAAAGTTTAAATCAATTTAAAATTTTGATTAAAAGCTCCAGCGGCGCGTAATATTTACAGCTAGAGTATTAACCCTCAACCAAAGCTCCAGCGGAGCGATATCTGAAATATTCATTTTAAACAGATAAATATTTCACCCCTCTGGCGTTCTACCTAAAATGTGATACCTTTTTATATAAATATAACGTCCCGCTGGGCAATCTCATTAAGTTAAGCTTTTAGAAAATAAAATTATTGCAAATCAAATCCGTTTTTATCCCTGTTTTACGAAGTAAATCTGTTTTATCCGCGTCAAAATTAAGACACTGATTTCACTGATTCGCTTATGATTAATCCTAAGTAATCACAAACTTCCCTTTTTCGGCATCAAAAATAATATGTTCATCTTTGAACAAAGTTGCAAAACTTCCGTTTGAAATTAAATTACAAGGTTCGTCCTGAACAATTAATTCCGGTGTCATAATAATCATTTCGTCACTTAACTGAATTGCCAGATCGATATCATGAGTCGAAAACAAAATACATTTTTGAGTTTCCTGTGTTAGTTTTTTCAACAATTTGAATAATGAAACTTTGTGCAGTAAATCAAGATGTGTTGTAGGTTCATCCAGAATAATAAGCGGTGTATCTTGTGCCAAAGCTCTTGCAATTAGAACTTTTTGTAATTGTCCATCGCTAATTTCGAAATGTTTTTTTTGAGCCAAATGCTCGATTTGTGTCAATTCTAATGCTTCCTGAACTTTCTCGATATCGCTTTGGGCTAAAGTGCCAATCCAGTTGGTGTATGGCTGACGCCCTAATGCCACTAATTCGAAAACAGAAAGATTGCTTGGCGGTAATTTTTCGGTTAAAACCAAACTTAAATTCTGTGCTAAATCCAGAGGTTTGTAACTATTTATATTTTTATCGTTCAGAAAAACAGTTCCTGATAATGGCTCCTGAATTCCTGTAATCGTTCGTAATAAAGTCGATTTCCCAATTCCGTTTGCTCCTATTAATGAAATGAGTTTCCCTGAAGTTAAATTCAAATTCAGATTCTCGGCAATAACCACAGTTGCTTTCTTGGTCTTATAGCCAATGCTTAAATTTGAAGTTTTTAGGATCGATTTCATCTTTTAAAGTTACTAAGGTTCTGAGATGCTAAGTTGCTAAGCTTTTTTTGCCACAGATTAAATGATTAAAATGATTTTAAAATCTGTGCAAATCAGTTTTATCCGTCGAATCTGTGGGCCAATACGACCTATTGAAAATTTCTTTTTCTCATTAATAAATATACAACAACAGGTGCACCAATTATAGATGTGATGGCATTAATAGGCAATGTTGTGTCTAATCCCGGTAATTGGGATGCCATGTCACAAAACAGCATGATGATGCCGCCGTAAAAAAATGTACTCCAATACAAAACGGCGTGATTACTGGTTTGAAATGTTAGTTTTGCAATATGCGGAACTGCTAAACCTATAAACGCTATTGGGCCTGCAAATGCGGTAACACTTCCGGCCAAAATACTTGTGGCGAATATGATGATTAGTCTTACTTTTTTATAATTCAATCCCATACTTTTAGCGTAATTTTCGCCAAGAAGCAGTGCATTTAGCGGTTTGATGCTGCTGGCGCTTAAAAGCAATCCAAAACCAACACAAACTGCCAGGATAGAAATAGAGGTCCACGAAAGGTTTCCGAGGCTTCCTAACGACCAAAAAGTAAATTTCTGCAATTGTTCTGCCGAACTAAAATAAGTTAAAACACCCACAATAGCACTCGTAAAACTGCCAAACATAAGCCCTACAATAAGAATTGCCATTGTGTTTCGTAAACGTTGTGCTACTAACAAAACCAACATTAAAACCAGGATACTTCCTAATGTTGAGGCAAACACAATTCCGTATGGTGATAATAAAATTACGTTTAAAAATGACGGTAAAAACCCTGCTCCCAAAATCACAATGGCTACGGCTAGTATTGCTCCGGAACTTAATCCTAAAACATCCGGACCTGCCAACGGATTCCTGAATAAGGTTTGCATTAAAAGTCCGCTTATAGACAGACCTACACCAACTAACATTGCCGTAATTGCTTTTGGCAAACGATAATTGATAATGATATATTCCCAGGTCGATTTACTAGCATGACCTCCTGTTAGACTTGTATATACTTCTTTGAACGGAATGGTAATAGACCCTAAACTTATGTCTAGAAAAAACATGAATAAAAGTGCTAAACCAAGTACCGAAAACAGGATTATATTTCGCTTTTTATTGATCAATACGCTTAGTTTAATTTTGATGCAAAAGTAAATTCGTAGCTTGGCAATAAATCAGGATGAAATATTTTGATATAATCTTTCAATACTAAATCAGGGCGGCTTGGTGCCAATTCATAATAAACAGTTCCTCCGGTTGCTCCGTATTTACCTTCGAATGTATAAACATTTTTATTTTTAAACGCATCAAACTGACTGTAATGCGGATTCGTTTTTTCTATTTCGGCTAAAGTTTTAAATGATCCTGAAGCTATCCAGAAATTGGCAGTTTTGGCTTTTACTAATATTTTTTCAAAAGATAATCCTTCGCTTCCCGTTCCTTTTAAGTCTGCCCATAAATAATTGGCATGAGCATCTTTCATAAATTGTGCTACCCAGCTATTTCCTTTGGCTACATACCAAACATCTTCGTACATGGAACCATATAAAACAGTTGAAGCTGCAGGTTTATCAGCCACTAACTTTTTCGCCTGATCGTAACTCAAAACAATTTTATCAAATAATTCTTTGGCTTTGTCTTCTTTACCAAACAAAGCCCCGTAAAGTTTGATCCATTCTGCTTTTCCTAGTGGAGACTGCTCCATCCAGTCGGCTTGAATTAAAACATTCAAACCACTTTTTTTCAAATTATCCAGCGCCGGATTGTTGTTGTCTACACCAAAAGTTACAATCAAATCCGGAGACAATTCGATTAACTGCTCAATATTTAATTTTTCGTTTTCACCTACATTTTTAACTGATCCTTTATCGATTAAAGCTCTGGTTTTTTCAGATGAAACATAATCAGTATGAGGAAAACCAACCAGTTTATCTTCGACTTCCAGCATTTCAAGAAACGGAATATTGGTTGTTGAGGTTACTACAACAGATTCTAAAGGCACTTTTATTGTGGTATATTTTTGTAAACTGTCCGGAACCTTAGCTTCTTTCTCTTTTAGAACATAAGTAAATTTTGCATTGGCATTTGGCCAGGGCTCTGTTACGGTTACAACTGAATATCCTTCGTGTTTTACAATAGAAAGTCCGGATGCGTATTCGATACTGTTTTTTGCATTGACAGCTTTTGCAACGGTTTCAGTCTCATTTTTTTTACATCCAACAAGAAGAAAAAGAGGTAGAATAAAAATCAATTTCGGAAATAAATGTTTCATATATAAGTTATCTTATTTTAAGGAATAGTTTTTGATTTCTGGATTTTCACATCAAATTTAAATCATCACCATTTCATAATTTACGTTTTGATAGTGACAAAGGTAACGCAATTTCTATTTTTTTTATTTATCTTTATTCTTACAAAATGCAACAAATACCACATTTAACCTATGAATAGCATAAAAACAAAAGTTTGCTCTAGCTGCGAATCTTCTTTTACTTGTGGGGATACTTCAGCCGAAAGCAAATGTTGGTGCAATGATTTTCCTCCTATTTTTAATCTTTCTGAAGGCGGCGATTGCCTTTGCCCGGTTTGTTTTAAAGAAGCTTGCGAAGACAAAATTGATGCTTATGTAGAAACGATTACACCTCAAAAAGCGCTTAAAAACAAAGCTATATCTTTACCCAAACAAGAGAAATTAATTGAAGGAATCGATTATTATATCGAAAATGGCAATTATGTTTTTAAAACTTGGTTTCATCTAAAAAGAGGTTCTTGCTGCGGAAACGACTGTAGACATTGTCCTTATTAGTTATGAATTATTAATTATGAGTTTTGAGTTATAAGTTGTGATTGCATTATTAATTTGCAACATTGACTATAAACTATTAATATTTGAAACAAGTAAACTCTCAAAACCTAATTTCAAGATCTAATCTTAACATCTAACTCATAATTCATTACTCATAACTCATAACTCAAAACTCATAACTCATAACCTATAATTCATAACTCAAAAAATGATTTACTTAATTACCGGAGGCGAACGATCAGGAAAAAGCAGTTATGCCCAAAACCTAGCTTTACAACTTTCAGATTCACCAATTTATGTAGCAACAGCCAGAAAATGGGATGCAGATTTCCAGAACAGAATCGACCGTCATCAACAAGAACGTGATGAACGATGGACAAATATTGAGGAGGAAAAGTATTTAAGTAAAATTGATTTTACCCAAAAAGTAGCGCTTATAGATTGTGTGACACTATGGCTAACCAACTTTTTTACAGATCATAACTATGATGTAAATTTAAGTCTGGAAGAAGCCAAAAAAGAGTTTCTTTCGATTGCCAATCAAAAAAATGCTACACTCATTATTGTGACCAACGAAATTGGAATGGGTGTTCATGCCGAAACTCATATTGGCAGAAAATTTACCGAATTGCAAGGCTGGATGAATCAGTTTCTGGCTTCGAATGCTGATGAGGTGGTTTTGATGGTTTCAGGAATTCCGGTTAAGATTAAGGAGTCAAATTCCAAAACTGGACAAGGAAATTCCAAAATTTAAAATTCCAAATTCCAACCTTATACTTTATCTTTACTTAAATCTTTAAATTTCCAAACTGCAATTTGATTTTTGCAATTGATATTGCCATTGAATTGGAATTTGGAATTTAAAATTTGTAATTTAAAGAATTTATGAGCTACTTAGATGATATTTTAAAATCGCGTCGCGATACCCGACATTTTACTGCTGATGAAGTTCCTGATGAAGTGATTGAGAAAGCTTTACAAGCCGGACATTGGGCGCCATCTGTTGGATTAACCGATGCTACGCGTTATTTTATTATTAAGTCTGATGAAGTTAAAACGGCAGTAAAAAGGCTGTTTTTAGATTACAATAAAAAGGCTGAAGAACTTACCGATAATCCGGAACAAAAAGAACATTACAAATCGTTGAAGCTTGAAGCAATAGAAGAAGCGCCAATTGGACTTATTATTGCGTATGATCGATCGGTTCTAAATCAATTTACGATTGGGACTGTAGGCAGTAACGAAGCAGTAAAATTTAGTTCAGTTTGTGCGGCGCAGAATATTTGGCTTTCGCTTACTGAGCAAGGTTATGGCATGGGTTGGGTTTCGATTTTAGATTATTATCAGTTCAAAAAGATTCTCGATTTACCTGAAAATATAGAGCCTTTGGGTTATTTCTGTATTGGAAAACCAGCAACGAATTACGACAATCAACCGATGTTACAACAATTGCATTGGAAACAAAAATCTGAAGCTCCGGTTTGTACCGAAATTAAAAACGTTACTAAAAATTCTATTGTAGATTTTAATCTAAAAGTTGAAAAATCGGCTGAATCAAAACCTGATTTCAGTAGACTTTTACAGGAAAAAATAGATTCTAAAACCAAACCTATTGGTTCTTTAGGAACTCTGGAAAAACTGGCTTTTCAGATAGCAACGGTTTTTGAAACTCTAAATCCAAAGATAACAAACCCCAATATAATAGTTTTTGCGGCTGATCACGGTATTGCAAATCATGGCGTGAGCGCTTATCCGCAAGATGTTACCCGACAAATGGTGGGTAATTTTCTGGAAGGCGGTGCGGCGATCAATGTATTTTGTAATCAAAATGATATTCGATTATCGATTGTAGATGCCGGGGTAAATTATGATTTCCCCACAAATGCAGATTTGATTCATGCCAAAATTGCCAAAGGAACACAGTCGTTTTTACACATTCCTGCCATGAGCGAAACCGAATTGCAATTGTGTTTCGAGAAAGGAAAATCGATTGTTGAAGGCATTGCTAAAACTGGTTCTAACTGTATTGGCTTTGGCGAAATGGGAATTGGAAATACTTCTACGGCTTCGGTTTTAATGAGCCTTTTAACGGGTTTACCTATCGAAGATTGTGTTGGAAAAGGAACAGGAGTTGAAGATGAAAAATTAATTGAAAAACAAAACATTCTAAAAAGCGCCATTGAAATTTATTCCGGTCAAGCCGAATTAAAACAGCAACTCGCCTATTTTGGAGGTTTTGAAATTATACAAATCGCCAGCGGAATGTTGACTGCCTTCGAGAACAAAATGCTGATTTTGGTTGATGGTTTTATTTGCAGCGTTGCCTTTTTGATTGCTGCAAAAATTAATCCTGACATTAAAAATAATGCCGTTTTCTGTCATTGTTCTGCCGAGAAAGCGCATCAAAAGCTTCTTGATTATTTAAATGCAAAACCTATTTTAAATCTGGATTTGCGCTTGGGCGAAGGAACAGGTTGTGCAATTGCTTTCCCTGTTTTAAAATCAGCTGAAACTTTTTTAAATGATATGGCAAGTTTTGAAAGTGCGGGCATTAGTAGGAAATGAAAAAAGTCACAGTTTTCAGTTTCAGTTTTCAGTCTTAACCTTAAATTTATAATCACCCTTTTCTAAATGAAAAAAGAACTACATATTTTTTTTACCTCTTTAATGTTTTACACCAGAATTCCGTGTCCCAAAAACATTGACCATCATCCTGATTATTTAAACAAGGCGACTCGTTATTTTCCTTTAATTGGCTGGATTGTGGGAAGCATTTCTTTTCTGGCTTTTTATCTTTTTTCTCTTTTTCTTTCTGTAGAAACTGCGGTGATTTTTGCCCTAATTATTTCTGTTCTTACCACGGGAGCTTTTCATGAAGATGGTTTTGCAGATGTTTGTGATGGTTTTGGCGGTGGCTGGACCAAAGAAAAAATCCTGATTATCATGAAAGACAGCGCTATTGGCGCTTATGGAGCAATTGGTTTGGTTTTACTTTTTTTACTAAAATTCAAATTGCTTTCAGAATCTGTTTCGCTCTTCAAAGGAGATAATTCTATAGCCCTTTTTCAGGTTTTTATTTTATTTGTTTCGGCTCATGCTTTAAGTCGTTTGGCAGCTATCTCTATTATTTTTACACATGAATATTCCAGAGACGATGCTTCGAGTAAAAGTAAACCTATTGCTAAAAACCATTCCTGGAAAGAAGTTTTTGGTTCGTTTTTCTTCGGATTGCTTCCTCTTTTCGTTTTCTCTTATTTTCAATATAAATTCCTTTTAGCTTTAATTCCGGTTTTTATAATGCGATTTTTTCTAGCACGTTATTTCCAGAAATGGATTGATGGCTATACCGGAGATTGCCTTGGTGCAACACAACAGGTTTGCGAGGTTGTTTATTATTTAAGTATTCTTTTGATATGGAAGTTTATCTAGTTCGTCACACCGAAACGATTTGCGAAAAAGGAGTTTGCTACGGACAATCGGATGTGGGTTTAGCAGAACCTTTTGAATCTGTTTTTGAAAATATTGTTTCGCAATTACCATCCGAAGCTATAATATATTCCAGTCCATTGAAACGTTGTGTTATTTTAGCCGAATACATTCAAAATAACATTAAAGCGATTTCATTTGAAAAAGAAGATCGTTTGATGGAAATGAATTTTGGCGATTGGGAAATGAAAAACTGGAATGAAATTTCGCCGGAGCAGCTTAATCCCTGGATGGAGGATTTTGTAAATATTAGCGTCTCCAATGGCGAATCGTTTATAGCATTACACGAACGAGTTGGTGATTTTTTATCTCAAATTTCAAAAGAAATAAGAAAACCTATCATTATTGTAGCGCATGCTGGAGTAATTCGTAGCATTTTATGTCATCATACTTCCTTGCCGCTAAAAGATGCTTTTAATAACAAAGTAGATTTTGGTGAGGTAATAAAAATAGCACTTTAAATACGTTTTGTTTAGAATTTATTCTTAATAGTGAAACAAATTAGAGAATTCGACATTTTTAACTTTATCTTTGCAAATAATTAAGGTTGTGTTATTTCGAAACACATTAAAAGGGAATCAAGTAATAATCAAATCTTGAGCTGTACCCGCAACTGTAAGCTTAGTTCTAAAAAAGAACGATTGTTGTTATCTACAAACCACTGCTCGCCCCCGCGAACGGGAAGGTAAACAACAAGACGCAAGCCAGGAGACCTGCCTTTGTAACCAATATCGAGCTCTCGGGAAAAAGAGTTTAGAAATTATGACATTGAAAAAACTTTTTGCTTTTTGTTTATTGTTCTTGTGCCAGATTATTGTAGCGCAGAGAGATACTATTAATAACTTAAAAGAAGTTATTGTATCTGATGTTAATCTTAAAAAGTACTCCGCCTCACAATCGGTTCAGGTATTGAATGATTCAGTTATCAATAAAAATGCATCTTCTTTAACATCTCTTTTAAATTACAATACTGTCATTTATTTTAAGGAAAACGGCCTTGGTATGACATCCGGACCTTCTTTTAGAGGAACGACTGCGGCACAAACTGCTGTTATCTGGAATGGAATAAATATTAATTCACAATTTTTAGGTCAGACGGATTTCAATACCGTTGGAACAAGAGATTTTAATTCTATAGCTGTCAAAGCTGGTGGAGGAAGCGTTTTATACGGAAGCAGTGCAATCGGCGGAAGCATTCACCTTAATAATGATTTGAGATTTAAAAATGAATTTTCGAATC
>Ga0247810_10001060_pt1 | contig 19149 bp, 13 predicted proteins | sample UWRJL119311C1_FD_179918 | JGI IMG/M metagenome (GOLD analysis project Ga0247810, IMG submission 179918) | Plant litter microbial communities from Arlington Agricultural Research Station in Wisconsin, United States - UWRJ-L119-311C-1 | ecosystem: Environmental > Terrestrial > Plant litter >... | reverse complement strand
CGCCTCGCTTTTTGGGTCTGCTGATTAAATGGTCGTAATAGCGCACCGATTCTTTGCCTGTAACGCTTTTTATCATAGTGATTCCAGATTCTTCCAGCCAGATAAGAAATTCCAATACAGCATTCTGGTACATTGTACCTTTTCCTTGTTTGTAGTTTTTAACTTTTACATAGCTGTCAAAATCATTAAGCAGATTCTGAAATGCTGTGTTTTTTATCGTTTTTTTCATTTGTCTGTTGTTTTTTAATCATCATTTGAAAACTTTCCTTATGCGCATTTTGAAATTCTGGGAACACCAGCGTTATAATGCCAGTAATTACTGGGGTTGGTGTGTTCTTTTACGTGCTTTTCAGCTCATTTAACTGTCTGTTGAGGTCTTCCTTAATCTTTGCTTTCATCTTCTCCAGATTGTCCCAATAACTGATTACATATTTGAATCCTTTGTTTGGCGAGCCTTCAACTGCCTGAATGTATTCCAGTTCCTGCAACGTCTGCATGTACTTAAAGGCTGACGTTTTGCTGATATTAAGTTCCTGTCTTATTTCACGGGTCGTAAATCGGTGCGTTGTTCCGTTGGTCTGGTTTCTGAGGTACCCTTTCAGCTTTTCAAAGAACTGTCTGGTGCTCTTATCGAGTTCATCTACTTTGATAATGATGGAACTAAAGAAAATCTCAACGGCTTTTCTTACGTCTTCCTCAGTCGCTATGAGTCTTCCTTTATCATCTGTTTTCCTCTGGTACTGGTTCAGGATTGCAATCTGAGCAACAAAGTTCTGAAACTGGGCGTTGAGTCTTCTGAGCATTTTGGCTTCCATCGGTAACATAAGCTTATCGGCAAACGGATTCACTACTTCATAACTCTTTAGAACCCGCATGCAGTTTCTCAGTAACTGTCTGGCTTCCTGTTCACGCTCGGTGTTGCTTATGCCTGCATTTTTCTGATTCTGCACTGTGATGATTCTCAGGGTCTGTTCAAGGCTTTCATCAACTCCCAAGACTACCGAACGGCTCATGTTATCATAATAAACCTCTGCTTTGGTCGTGGCGGTCAGACTGGCAAAATGGGCTTCAACCTTTTTCATCTTTGCTCTGTTGTTGCCCAGCAGGTCTTTGACCACCGTTGAACTGTTCAGAAATCCAGCAGACTGCATTTCCCTGAATGCAAACTGAGCATCTTCGTCCAGACCGTCAAAATCCTGTATGAGTATCAGTTTGTTGATGAGCTCTTTCTCTCTGTAGTGATACAGCGATTTGCTGGTAATTCTGGTCATATTAAGAACGTCTTCCTGAGGCATGCACTGCGCAATTCCGTTGATGAGGTGGCTTTTTCCTTCTCCAGAACTTCCCTGTATCAGTCCGTGCAGGGTATTGGGCATTTTGTAGCTCGATGCCAATACAAACATCAGAATCCTGTTGTCTTCTTCTCCTACGATTCCGCTTTGTCCGAGCAGTTTATCGATGTTTTCAAAAAGCTTGGGCTTAGATAGGAACTGCACTGCTTTTTCGCTGGCTTTGGGTGTGAGTTCCTTTTCCGAAAATTGGTCAGTTACTGGGTTCATTTCAGCGTTGAAGAGGTTTTCTCTATAGTCTTCCAGAAGGTCAGTGAACTGCAAAAGGTCAGCCTCTAAAAGCGTGCTGTCAAATCCGTGTTTCTCGCTGAGTTCCCTGCACTGGTTCTCTACGCTGGTAAAATCGAACAAATCAATCTTTACACGCAGTCTTTTCTGGCTGTCATTTGGAACTATCTGGATGGTAAGTCTTAGATTTCCCAAATCCATCGGAAGGCTTCCAATCACATAGAAAGTTCCTGTTTTTCCTCTGAAACTGATTTTGTAGTCGCTTAGAATCTCCAGTGATGAGATTACCTTCTCTTTTACTGGATTCTGCAACATGTCAGAAATTCCGTTCGTTCCGTAGTTCAGCCACATATCGTTCATGCTGTGCCCGTCTGGGAGCTGAATCATGCTTACTGGCAGTTCTGGTCTGATGTTTTGTATCTGGGTTTTTATATTTTGCATGGTTTTAGTTTTTTAGGATTATGATTTCTTCAAGTTCGCACAGTGATTTCACGGCTTCTATGTGCTGTGGCAACAGTTCTCCGTTGTGCATCGCTATAACAGCATCCCTGTTCTCCAGTGCTTTGGACTGCATGAGGCTGGCGCAGTCGATGACTGTTGGAGTGAGATAGAGTCTCTTGGTCAGCGGACTGGGATAAGCTGGATAAATCCCTTCGCTGTTGAGGTATTCTTGCTTTGGCGTTTCGAGCTTGAAGCGTACAGCAAAATAATTTACGATTCTGTTCTCTTTGTTCATGAGCGGAAAAATGATTCCGTCTCTTCCAAAGACTGTATAAGGAGTTAAGTCTTCTTTTCTCACGCCTGCATCGCTCTTTTTAAGCATTCCTAGAGCTTCAAATTCATCTTTGGACTCTTGGGTTTCTCTATGGTGGAATTGTCCCGAATTGAAGCCGATTCTTAGCTCTGCATAATCCAGTCCTATGCTTTTAAGATACTCTTTAGTATTTATTGCTTTGGAACTTCTGATGCCAGTTTCAAAAGACTGGAAAAGTGTTTCTAATGTATTTTTCATAAGTTTTATTTTTTAGGTTTTGGCAGGTAACGTATAGACATAGGTATCCTGCTTCGAATATTGAATCGAATAGTCAATTGAAACATGTTTGTGATTTTTAGAGCTTGCTGTTCAGCTTTACAACTTGCTCTTATTCCATTCTTTAGCTGTCAGAATGGCGAAAGATTCTTGCAATAATCTTTTTCCTTTTGTTTTGTTTGACAAAGGTAAGTGATATTTTTGAGATATTTTTTGTGGTAAAATTACCTAACTCAATCACGTTATGTAAGACGACTTAACATAAATGACTTAAGTCTTTCAAAAAAATAAAATATTGATTTTAAACAAGTTGACTTTTTCTAATTTTTATATTTGTTAAATTCAATCAAAAATATTTAACATAATTTAATAAATAATTAACACAAATAGATTCTTTAAATTTCAATTTAATTACGTATTACATAACTCAATTTAGTTATGAAAAAATATTTGATAACTAAATCTATTTATGCAACCATTGCCGTTGCTCTGTTATATAATTGAAGAACTGTAGGAGCATAAAACTTATTACCATGTCTAGTCTTGAAATTCAACTGATTAAGATAGTCGGCAATCTGTCTGTAGCTCATGGCTTTTTCTTTGCAGTTGAGAATTATTGACTGAGCCTGACGATTTCTATCATTATTCATTGCATTTTCCTTGATTTTATTGACACCTTTGGCTCTTGCTTCACTGGTCAGATTTTGCGGATTACCTAATTTTACTCCTTTTTTCTTAAGTTCCGCAAGCGCAACCTTAGTTCTGGAGCTGATAAGCTTGGCTTCCTGCTCCGCAAGTGCTGAAAAAATATGAATGGTGAAATTATTGGCTGATGGCATGTCAACCGCCAGAAACTCAATACCTGCATCCATAAGAGAGCTGACAAAGCTCACGTTGCGGGCTAATCTGTCTAATTTAGCGATTATGAGGATTGCACCTTCATTCTTTGCCAGTTGTATTGCTTTATGGATTTCAACACGTTCACGTTTGTTTGTGCCAGTCTCAATCTCGGTAAAATCCTTTAAGATAATCCCGTCCTGTGAGGTCACATATTTTTCAACGGAACTTTTTTGGGCTGATAATCCTAATCCAGAGATTTCTTGTTCTTTTCTGCTCACACGATAATAGGCGATATACTTTTTCATATTGTTCTGATTGATTTAAATCTTAAACGCTCGTTTGTGATTTATTACACTCCAAAAGTCCAGGTCTATTTTCAATTATCCTAGAAAAATCCTGGTTTTCCTGGGCTCACAGCTTTTTTGGTCATTTCAGAGCACAAAAAAACGAGGTCGTTAGCCTCGTTCTTTGGATTGTATTAATCGTGAAAACTCTTCAAGTTCCCTCTCCGTAAAATTGCCTGCTTTGAATGACAGCGGATATCTGACATTTTGGGTCTTAAGTACTTGTTTTAGTTGGGATAAGCTTATTACTATTTTCATGTTCTCTTTTTCTATAAATATGGTCGGAAAGTAAATTCGAGATTTTTTCTCAGAAATTTTTTGCCATTTTCTCATCAAATTTTTTTTTCTTCATTTTTGCCAGCGCAGTTTACGGACATATCCGAGCTACGGGTCAGGAGAAGTACACTTTTTCGGATGTACACGGGCGGGTAACTTGGCTCTGGAGCATTAGTGTTTACAGGGGGTGCGGGGGTCTGCTCGACCATGGAGAGGTCTGTTGAGATTGATTACTCCATTTTTAGACCTCTCCAGCGTTTACAGGAGCATCTGTAGCCTTAGAGGTACACGATTAGGGGGTTAAGGTACTATTAAGGTACAGATAGGGAAAATCTCTCTCTCTCTCTTCCTTTCTCTATCATATATGTTACTTATTACAAATATGCAATAATACCAGCAATGGCAAGGGATAAAGACGTATTTTGACCATAGCTTTATGCGCAGTTTGCGCTATTGAAATGTTGGTCTAAAATTTTAACATTTGCTGAGGCTTAATTTCTATCTCTCTTCACTCTTTATCATATATGTTACTTAATATCTAATAGAATAATAAGACCATAATACCAGTAGTATCAAGGCTTAATAACATATTGCACCATGTTGGAGTATGCGCAGTTTGCGCTATTGAAAATGTGAGTCTAAAAATTAATCTGAGATGTTTTTCAAAATACTACTCCAAAACTATTGACTACTCTATGATTTAGAAGTATACTTGATAATAAGCAATAAATTGAGAGAACAACTCATTAAAATCCTTGGTTGCTGGGAGTCATGCCCCAGCTTCTCTTACCAAGCCAATCTAAGAGACAATAATCCATCCATGTGATGGAACGAGAATAAGAGAATATCAAAATGACCTCAAAAAATGAAGATTTTATCGCTTTTACTGGCGATACTGGAGACTTAGACGTGCTCCTAAATGATTATAAGCTGTCAGAATCAGCAATGCGTTTCCCAAACGTAAATTCTATCCTAATACCAAAGAAAGCCCAGTACAACCTAAGGAAATATGTTTCCAAAGACTTGCTTAGAGCGGTTGACAATAATCTTGACATTGCCGTTGAGAAGTGTCTGGTGTTCCTATCCAACCTAGCCAGTACCTACTACACAGATTCCAAATGGAAACCGCTTAACGCAATGCTTCTACATCAGCAGAGCAAAAATGCAGACAATAATACCTTTATCTATACGAAGATAATCGACGTGCTGACCACTGGAACAAGCACAGGAGCGTTTATCGAAGTTGATAAGAGCTATCAGGTGGGTTTCGAGTCCAAAAAGTTCCGATTGACTGATACATATTTGAAAGCAAGACTTATTGAGTACACCATCAAAGATTATGGAATTATCCGTACCCGCAACAGAATCTACTATCAGCAGTTGTGCCAAGCCATGAGCAATCCGATATGCGCTAATCTTATCGCCATGTATCCAAAGATTGATTTGCCCACCAGCGAAGAGTTGTTAGCTATCGGTAAGAAACTTGTCGCTGAGGGTCGCACTACCAAAAAAGGCAAAATCCTAACCGTGCGTAACAAACACAAAGACCACTACTGGCTAGATGGGAAAAACAGGAGCTTTGTTGAGGATAACATCAAGCTCTTTGAGTTTCTGACAGGTCGTGGCTTCATGATTCCATCTGCTGGAGACATGACTAGCGGTGGTCGTGTGGTGGACAGCTTCACGCTTATGCCTGCATGGATTCGGGAGCAGATTACCGTTGACGGAAAAAAGCTGACCGAATGTGATTTCATCTGTCTGCATCCAAATGAAATCATCAAGTTATATGATGGTTCTACAAGCTACCTCACTCATGAATCCGTGGCGGAATCTACAGGTATCGACCTAAAAACCGTTAAGATTAAACACCTAAGCTTTTTCAATATGAAATGGAATGATATGCGCAAATCTCCACTATTTGGGTACTATGCGACCAATGAGCCTGATATGTTGGCTCGAATCTATAAGGACAAAAACGAGCATGGTTACAAGATTACCTCTCAGAAGATGTTTAAGCTTGAAGTCGAAATCATGAGCGCAGTTATCAGCGATTTGAACGCTAAAGACGTTTATGTGCTGTACGTGTATGATGCGTTGATGTGTGAAGAAAAAGACAAAGAACTTGTCGTTGAGACCATGAACCGTATCATTTTAGAGCATGGCGTTAAAACCAGCGTTAAGGTAAATGATAATAATTTGATTGAATCAAGGCATGAGCCGGCAACGGCTCATATTTCAAAATACACTCTTCATGAAATGATAAATCTTTATGATGTACTGCCTCAATTGTCGTTTGACGTTGAAGATATTTTGAAAATCATTTCTGGAATCGATAACTCCAACGTAGAAATGGCTGAACTTGTGGATTATTTTAATAGACAGAATACTCAGCAAAAGTATAATGATTATGATGGAGTTCTGATAACAGCATCAATGATTTCTAAATTAAACAGTTTAATAAAACCTTAAATAACCAAATAAGCGTTAATCCTGCTCCGCAGGATCGACGCTTATTTATTTATAAGACTTAAAATTATTTGCTGTTGTTTCGGATGGAATAAGATATGAATACCAGACATGTACTTCCTAGCATCTTGATTCTAATGACATTTGTAAGCTATCGAACATTACAGATTGAGTTCAGAAAGTAGTTCTGACATTTTAATATCAAGCGCATTACAGATTTTTAAAAAGATTTTAATTGAGAAATTCTGCTTTCCTTTCAATATACGTCTGATGCTTGCTTCATCAATTTCACATGCAGATGCAAACTCCAAATTAGTTTTGAACTTAGCTTTAGCTCTGGCATTTATGTTATCACCTAACTTTATTAAAATTTCTTCTGACATCATTCAAAAGTCGAATAATACCGTTTTAAATCATCGGCATATTTGCCGAATTGAATTTTTAATGCTAAGTTTGCCCGAATTTTAACACATCCTAAAAACAAAAAAATGAATAATCCATTAAAAATTATCGTAAGGGGTTCCGTTCTTGTATTTGCACTTCTTTGCTTTGGGGGCTACATGTTCAGTCTTCGTATGAACAATGAATACAGACAAGAGCATCCAAAAACAAAAAGCCTAGAAGACCTAAAAACATGGGCACAGACAGCAATCGTTCAAGACTATTGCCAAAGATATTCTTACGTAAAAACCATCAACAATGAAACAAGCCAACAACGAGAACTAAGCCGTGTCGATAACAGCAGATATTTGTATGTACCACAATTGGTTCGAAATGTCATTGAAGATAATGATTTACCCGACAGTTACGCTGACGAATTATTTCACTACGTTGACAAAGAAATAGATAAATGCCAATAATCTAAACATGAACAGAAGTTGGTAATATTGGGAACAAACATTTTAAACTCTTAATATTAAATTTAAACAAACTCTTATGAAAAAAATTTTATCGCTATTCTTAGCTAGCTTTCTATTTATCAATTGCTCAAATTCTGATGACTCTAATGATGATACCAACAATTCCGAAAAAACATCAGCAATAAATTTCAAATTAAACCAAATCGAGTACGAACAAAACTACATGATGTCTGATGTAAATTGGATAAAAAACGATGATACAACAACTAGTGCTAATGAGTTTGAAATAACTGCATCTCCAAAAGTAAAAGGAAAGACTTCTGATATCTTAGAAATATTTAGTTTGACAATCAGGACAACCGATAATGTCTTAGTTGCAAATAAAACATACAATTTATACACAAAAAACACCTATTGCTTTTTACCTCTAAATGACTCCTCACTTTGTTATAAAGAAGTAAGTCTTTGGGATACAGACGAAACATCTGGAACAATAAAAATCACTAGTTTTGACGGGAAAACCTTAAAAGGTGAATTCAATATTAGTAACTTAACCAATGATAATGGTTTTCCATTAGGTTACTGTAACGGTACTAAAATAGTAGAAAAAAGATTCAATATCACAACAGGTACATTTACGGCTATTCCCTAAACATGTAGCAACTCTATAAACAGTAAAAGCCACTCCGTAATGAAGTGGCTTTTTTATTGATTTAGATTTGGCAAATATTAGAAATCTGCGCTACCGTTTGTGACATGTCGAAATCATCGGGGATGAACTTCTCAATTTATTAAATTAATTATTTTTATAAAAAGTATCATAATAAAAACTACTTGTGTGTTTTTTCTTTTTAGTAAATATTATGCTTTGTGGATAAAGAATAGTATAACCTTGTTCATTCATCAGACGATGTATATTAACATCCTTAGATGCAGACTTTTCTTGTTTCGTAATAATATTATTTTTTACATAAACATATAGTCTATCACCATCATCTAATAAATCATTGTATTTAATTTTTATTATTCCTTCTATTTCTGATGGAAACCTTGGTCCTTCGAAAATATATAACTTATCAAAATCAAACTTAATATTCTGTTTCAATTTAACTTCATAAGTTTTGTCTACTTCTACCGAAGTAGATTTTACTAAATTTTCGAAGGTTGAATCTCCTCCATTATTTCTAAAACACGAAGTAATCACTAAAAAAGCAACAATTGTACTAATTATTTTCAAGGTTTGTTCTATCTTCATCGTTGAATCCATTTCTATCTAAATTGTTAATTATTTCCAAACTTCTATTAAATTGTCTTTCTGATATTTTTTTTCTTGAGATTGACATATTACCATTTTTATCCGTACTTACTTCCCATAATCCTTGAGTCCTTTGGACATTCAATACTTCTCTTGCAATATCAGTCTGACTAGTAAATTCATTACCTATTCCTTCTGAAATTTGTCGCCCTATCTCATTATTTAATAAATCTACGACAGAATCTGCTAAATCGGCATTTTGAACCAATGGAGAGTTAAAATCTACAGCTAATGAATTAAGAACTTTACCTCCCTCATGCGCATTTCCCGCTTGCGTTGCTATTTCGTTTCCAAATCTAGTACTCATCGTTGCAGACCATAAAGAATGTCGAAATGCATTACTTTCCGACCCAATACCTCCAGACATATTTCCACCATCAGTCATGTGTCTAGCTATTCGACCACTTACACTAGAAATATTCATACTACCTCTTTCTATTTCTCCAATTGAACCCGCCGCAATTGGATGAATTATTGCAAATCCAGCAGATGCTAGCTTTTGATGTGTACTAGATACTGGTTCTGTCAATAAATTACTTCCCGCAGGTCCATTCACTCTAATTGCTTCTAATCCTTCTAATTCTCTTGCATCTATTACTCTATTCTCAGAAAAATTGTAATGCGATTGATAAGAATACTTTTCACTTAGAGGGTCAATACTCATAAATCTTGCCATGGCAGGGTCATAATTTCGCCATTTAAAGCTATCCCAGTTTAGTCCCAGCTCATCCTGACGCTCTTGACCTTGGAACTTATACTTATAATTCGGCTGTTTATTATCACTATTATACCCTTGATGTTTTAAACCAAAGGGATAATAATTGTTTTCTTCAAGAATTTCAAGACCGTTTTTCTGGGCATTTTGGGTATAACTTAACCTTACATTGCCTAAATGATCTGTATAATTAAATACGTAATCAAATTTATACGTAGCTGGATTTGTACTTGTGTTTCGTACATATCCTTCTGCCGTTGGGAAAAACTGCAAAACATCATTTTTATACTGGAAACCGCTTAAATATTTTGTATTGGTTACTACTCCATTTTCGGTTACATTTTTTTCTGCCTTTTGCCCTGCTGCGTTGTAAATATAATCAATAGTATCGCCAGAGGCAAATGTTATTTTAACGGGTAAATTAAGATGGTTATACGTTATCCCCGTAATGTTTTTGTTTTGGTCTTTGGTTAAATTTCCGTTGTCATCGTAGGCATAATCATCTTCATTATCATTATAACCATCACTATCGTCTTTAAATCCTTGCGGGTTATTTGAGGTATCGGTTACTTTCATGAGCTGGTTACTGTTGTCCTTATAAAAGTATCCCAGATTATCCATGTAGTCTGCATAAGGGTTACTTAATACTCCTGCCATAAAATTGCGCTGCAAATGGGTTATGTTTCCGTTTTTGTCATAATCAAGGTTTTCTCCAAAATAATTTTTATTATCTGTAAGTTTCGGTGCCTGAAACGTGGCTTCATTTAATCTATTCAGCTGATCGTATTGGTAACCATAACCGCGCACGACACCACTACCATCAGAACCTGCTGTCCAAAAAGTTTCTGCTATATTGCCATTGTAGAGTTCTTTGGCTGCTTCGCTACTGCCTTCGACTTTATTATAATTTATTTTGAAGGCAAACAAATCTTTTGGGTCATTATCAACCTGTAACTTTTCGGTATCGTTTACAGCCGTAAGCCAGCCCCTTATATTGTATCTATAATCGATTTTTTGCAAAGGGCTAGAAGTTGTGTTACCTACTTTTTTACTGGCTAACCGGCCTAATGCATCATAGGTGTTTTCTGCTAATAATTGTTCATTGCCAGAACCTACTCGATGAGTATAGGTCCGTAAGCGGTCTTGCAGAGAATAAATGAAGTTTTCGGAAACAGTAATAGCACTAGCCGTTGAGGAATACTTTTGGTTTGTAAACGAATAAAGTTTTTTTCCTGTGAAATCAAGCCTATCCTCTACATAAGTATTACCTCCCAAATGTCTGACACTATAGTTTTTTATAGGTCTTCCGTTCAAATCATAAAATATTGAATTGGTTTCGCCCAAAACTTCTGCTGTTTTTGTAAATACTCTTGTCCAACTGCCTGTTACCAAACGTGTATTTGTATATAAAACCTGTTGTCCTTGTATTGTCGAAGGTTTAGCGAGTGCTTTAGGAAATCCATGGTTTTCATAATAAGTAGCGGTAAGTATTTTAAAACCTGATGATGGAGGCTTACTGTCGTTTACCGAAATACCTTCAATAGTACCTGATTTCTGGCTTGGTTCTAATATGGGGGTTTCCTGATTGTATTCTTGCTGTAAAACAGCTCTTCCGGCACTGTCAGATGCTTTATTATCCCATCCTGTATATATTGGTCTGCCAAGCGCATCATATTTGGTTATCAACCACCCAATTGAGGCATCATCTTGAAATGGAGAATTTGCTGGTCCGGTGGCAACGGCACGGTTAAGTCTGTCGTATATGATAAATTCCCATTGCTTGCCCGGTAATTTTTTCTCGACCAAACGATTGCGGTGATCGTATTTATACTGATAACATAAACTATTCAGAATTTCATCAGTAATAGCTCCATCTGCTTTTGGCGGGATTACATAGGTTAAATTACCATATTCGTCGTAAACATAATAGGTATCATGTTCGGTACCTGATTCGTAAGTTCTTTTTAAGACTACCTGACCTTCTTTATTTTTGAATTCTACAGTGCTTCCATTTTTTTCAGTTGGGGTAGAAGAGGAATTTTCATCGTAAGTAATCGTCTTATATAACTCGTTTTTTTCATAATGCCCGTTATCCCAAAAAGAGATATCATACAATCCTGATGTTGCATCCCAGGAAGTAATTACTTCAAACAATCGCACTTCATCGCTTGTATTGGTCTGATATTCTATTTTTATTTCGTGACCTTCATCCATTGCCCAGTCATTGCCTGGAGCCGCTTGTTTTAAAATCCGGTTCAGCGGGGAATTTTCGAACTTTTTTTGTGAATAAGGATTTGAGGTGTTGCCATATTTTTCATCTCTATACAAAGATCTAACATTATATATTGCGCTTTCAGTGTCTATTCTCGGGTATTGATTGTTAGGGTTAGGTAGCGAAAAAGGCAAATATTCTTTTTCCTGCCTGCCAAATCCATCATATTCTATTGGAGTTATTATATCTTCGCCATTGCCTCCCTGTCCTATAGCAATATTTTGTACAGGTCGCCCTAAACCATCAAAGTAAATGACAGTCTGGATCATTTCTTCTTTTTTTAAGGTTTTAAAATACTCAACTGAAACCTCTTTTTTGGGCTTAGCGATGTAGATAAAATTATCATCACTAAAATATTGAGCTTTAATACTCATTGCCGGAAATGCTAAGAAAATTAGCATGTATATATATTTTTTCATACCATATTTTTAAATTAAAAACAGCCTTGTAATTTAAGGAGAGCATCCTCCATTTAAATTAGCATATTCTTGTCCGTTTGCATCTACATCTTGTTGGGCAAGATTATCTGCTGCCTCTTGCGAAGTTGCCGATGTATAAGTTCCTGCAACAACAACATAAGACACAACTTCGGGTGTTTTAAAGCCCGAACAATCATTTTTGGTAAAAAGCCCCGATTTTGCAACATTTTTAAAACCACAACTGCCATTAGTATTAGCAAGTGCCTGCCCTTCGGCTAGAGCCTGATTGTCGGCATCTGCCTGCGAAATTCCCGAAGTATATTTTCCTGCTTCAATTGTATAATGTATCTCTTCAGATGGTTTGCCGCTGCTTCCACAATCATTTTTGACAAAAAATCTATCTACAGCAATGTTGTTATAAGTGCAATTACTATGAGCATTAGCATAGGATTGTCCATTACTATTTAAATCATTTAGAGCCATAGCGTCTGCATCAGCTTGGGAAATATTTGAAATGTGTTTCCCCTCTTCAATTCTATAAGTGATGGATTCTGTCAATGCACTCTCTTCACAATCATTCTTAGTAAAAAGCCTGCTTATCGCTTTGTTCTTAAATGTGCAAACTCCATTGGTATTGGCATAAATTTGACCATTCTTATCGATATCACTTTGAGCTTTACTGTCAGAATCATCCTGTGAAATATAAGAAATATACTTGCGGGCAGGAACTGTATATAGTGTTCCGGAACTTATAGCACCTGAAGGACAATTATTTTTATAAAACATGGTACTTTTTTCTGCGTTCATATAAACACAATAAGAACTCCTGTTCGCATTTAGCTGTCCTTCTTTGTCTAAATAAGCTAAAGCTTTAGCATCTGCATCCGCCTGAGAAATAAGCGAGGTATATATTCCTGCTGAAACAGAAAACCATACTGGCCCCACTTGCCCTAAAGGGCAATTGTATTTATCATAAGTTTTACTCATTGCAATATTACTATAGACAGGTGCCACATCTAATGAACAATCCATGATTTGCCCTTTATAATTATAACAATAAGACTCTAAAACATTCATTTGCCAATCTTTAACAAACTTTAAACGATTGAAATTATCATAGTCATAATAGGTTGCAACATTTGTTGGATCTATAATACAGCTTACTCCCACAAGAGGTTTATACATGTATTTGGTGATCATGGTATTACTTAACCCTATATTAAAATTATAAAAGAACTTGCTCATTGCAGCACCTATACTTGATTCGCTTCCTTTATCAGAAGATGCCGTTTGCACTTCATTAATTAAAGTTTTTGGAATAGTTTTATAAGCCAGGTTTTCGATCTTAACAACAGGTAGAGTTTTATCATAACCCCAAACTATAGATACCGGGGTTGCTCCTTCTTGTGTATATTGCAAAATATTCCCTTTGTCATCATACAGATCATAAGAGATTTTTTTATCGACTGCAGCGTTTAAAGTTGCGGTTCCTTTATTTTCAAGGATATAAGCAGGTAATAATAAATTGCTTGTAGCAACACTTTTATCGTAGACTGTTTTTTGCTCTGATAATTTATTTCCTCCTCTAAAAGCTTGAATGTTTAAAGGCGCCCCAATTCTATTTGCTGCTATTAACTCTTTTGCAAAAGGTTCATTTGACATCTCAGCATCTTGCGGGTAGAAGTATTTGGTTTCGAGAGTTTCTTGGGTAGAGGATTTTGAGCTTTGAGAAGTTAATAAAAGGTGATTTTGACTATTATAATTATAACTTTTCGTTGTAATTAAATTTCCTGTACTTGAATAAGTTGTTGTTTTTTCGCTTGATAACAAATTAATATTTGTACTAATCTCGTATGCTTCCTTTAAGTGTGTCTCATCAAATCGACTACCTATAATTCCTTCTGTAAGATTATAAGCAAATTGACCAATTTTAAAAGCAAACATATTTTTAAAAAAACCAATCTGTTTATTGCTTAATTGAGTATTGTATTCAAACTCTTTTGTTTCTACTGGAATTAATGTTCCTGCATTATTTTTTTTATAATAAGAAATCTCTTTTATTTTTCCTCTATACAATTCCATGCTGATTGCTGGAGGATATGGAAATCTTGCACTAACGACATCCATCATATTTGTATATTTATAAATAGTTACACCTGTTTTCATCGGGTCATTCGATTCTTCTATAACAGTTTCATATCCTATATTAGATCCTGAGAAAGTAACTTGCTGAGTATTGTTATACGATTTTAATCTAGTGTAATATCCGTTACAAAATCCTCCAACACAATCAGATCTAACAATAACATTGTCCTCAAAAACAAACCGGGGCTCACTAAACACTTTACCTGAGCTCCATTCAGAAAAATAATCTTGTTTGTATTTGTACGTTTTTATTATAGGTACAGCCAATGCGTCAGCGTAACTTCTAATTTCTTTAATTCTTAAGCCTCCAATATATTTATTAATATTTATCCCATTCTTATTTGGATTTAATTTATTCCAAGTAACAGAAACGAAAAAGTCATTTATTTCTAAGTCCTGACCTGCGTTATATATATAAGCATTTAAAATATAGTCTCCATTTTGTAGATGAGAATTAAAATTTCTTGATATATAAAAAGTATATGCTGGAGAGGTAGAAGTTGGCAACCTTGTCAAACTAAAATTAATATTAGCATTAGCGATTCCATTTTTTAAACCACATCCATTACATCCCATAGTAAAGTTTGCATATGCTCCTCCCAAAGGATTATTCCCGTTTAAAAAAATATCTGGCGGATTATCTATAGTAAAAGCTACTTCGTAATTTTCTTCAATTCCTATTACCTTACTTCCATCTATAGAAGCTACATCATCCAAATATACTTCAGGTAATTTAGTAGAATACGTATCATTATTTTCAAAATCAAATTCTGTAAATCCTCCAGTAGGGTATATTATTTTTTTTAATATACCAAATTGAGATTGAGCAGGATTAACAAATCTATCTGCTCCTTTAATTTGCAGTGGGTTATTCTTTAAAAATGTCGTAGGAATTAAATCTAAATTACCATCAGCTCCATTATAATATCCCCAATAATCTTGAGCAGGACTATATCGACATGGTGCCATATACGATTCGTTATATAAAAAAGAATGTTCAATTGAATTAGTTAAAGTTGTATTTTTAAACTTCTCCAATAACATCCATTCATTAGTATATTTCTCATTTCTATAACAGCTTCTTCCTGTCATATACTTATATTCAAACTCGTAGTTGAATATTTCATTTTTTTTAAAATCTTTTAATTTTATATTTTTCAAACTATATCCCCCCTGAAGATCTAGTCTTTCTATAGTATTCCTAGTGAACTCAAGTGTCCCCCCATTAAAAGATATTTTTTTTAAAAGATTAGCATAAATCGTAGTAATAGTCGTTACTGGTCCCTTAGTCAAATCATCAGTTTCTGAAGGTATTCCTCCTGTAAAAATGAATTTAGTTTTAGGTGTTGGCGTTTTAAATGTTTGTACTTCTAAGTCATATTCAAAAACGATTTCTTCATTTTTACTAGGTGAAACAATTTTTGTAACATACCAGGCCACAGTAGTCTCTCCTCCATTCACATATGTGTTTTCTCTTTCAAAAAAAGTATATTCATATCCTTCTTCTGTAATTAGTTTGAAAAAACCATTTTCATAGATAATTTTTATTTGAGATTCTTCTAAAGTTACAAATTGATTATGCTCCTGATCGTAGATAAATTTGCCATTTTTGCCAAGTATATTAAAATAAAAAATATCTGGTTCAGAATCTGCAGTACCATCTGCAAGTGCGTCTAGATATAACAATTTATTAATATTGTTTTTATCCATCATATATAACTCTTGTGTTGAATACCCTTCATACTTACTCATAAAGCCTCCTGTACCCTCATCGGCTATACCATTAATCGATCTCGAAATTATAGGTATAGTTCCTAAAGACCATCCCAAACCAACCCAGGAAGCAATATCATCTACTTTATTACCTCCTGTATGGTAACTTAATTCCAACGGAAAATTAAATTCATTGGTCTTAATGTTGTATATAGGGATTGATATATTTGCCGTTCCTGTAAAATTGTTCACAGGAACTTCTCCATACCTTACAAAAGCTGCTGTATTTGGAGCTAAGGGGATAATATTGTTTATTTCAGTTTGCGAAAAAATAGAAGTGCAGACTAAAATTAATATTGTTAAGATGTTATATTTCATCACTCTTTTTTATTTTTTTAATTTTTCCCTCTTCTAATTACTTTCACTCCATCACTTTGCACATTGGTTTTTATGTTTATGACATAAATCCCTTCTGAATAATGGCTTAAATCAATTGGAATAGTTCGGCCTGTAATTGGAAATTGCTGCAAAATTCTACCCGCCATATCTACGACAATAGCAGTTCCTTTCTCGTACTCATATCCTATAATAATATTGGTAAAAGTCACTACCGGATTAGGAATAGCCTCTATTCCTTTGGTTTTAACTTTATCCGGTTTTAAATTATCTTTTAGTTTTACCACCCAAAAATCATTACCGCCAATACTGGATTTTTTATTTTTTGAAGTGCTGGACTTAGAGGTTCCTGCCATTAAATAGCCTCCATCTCTATTTTCAAAAAGTTTTTGCAGCACATCCTCTCCATTACTTGCTACAGTTTTTCTCCAGATTTCCTCGCCTTTATCATCTATTTTTAAAGCGATATATCCTCCTTTATTTTTATTGACAGCTCCAGTTGCTTTGCTCATTAGTCCTTCTCTGGTTTGTGTTGCTTCGCTTTGGCTATATCCGCCAATTAGATAACTATTGTCCTTGTTTTCTAACAACGAAGTCAAAACATCTGTTGGACCAAAATCAAAAGTCTTACTCCATGCAACATTTCCTTTTTTATCTAGTTTTAAAACCCAATAATCTGTCCCTCTTCCTACCATGCCTCCTAATGAAGTAAGTGCATTGGTACTATTAGAATTTCCTCCTACTATATAGCCTTCATCTTCTGTTTGATGAATTACATAAAGTTGATTGTCTCCATTACCTCCGTATGTTTTTTGCCACTGGATTTTACCTTCCTCATCAATTTTAATAATCCAGTAATCTCCAATTCCATTATTAGGTTCAGTTTTATCTCCGGATTGTGGTGAATTGGAATAGCCTCCCAGAATGTAACCTCCATCACTGGTTTGTTCCATACTCCTTAATACATCAGCATATGTTCCGCCGTATGTTTTTTGCCATTCCAGAACTCCTGATTTATCCAGTTTTACGATCCAATAATCCATATTACCACGACTTTTCTCTGATTTTGTATACAAATCTGGTAAAGAAGAAAAAGATTGATCTTCCAGTAAACTACTAGCTTTTAATGGTGGACTGGAAGACGAAGAACCACCCAACATATATCCGCCGTCTCTGGTCTGAAAGGCACATAACAATTCATCCTGACCAGTACCTCCAATTGTTCTTTGCCATTGTTCTTCGCCTCGGGCATTAAGTTTGATTACCCAAAAGTCAGTACCTCCTTTGCAAGAATCTTTTTTCTGAAAATCATTGGGTGAATTAGATGTTCCGGCTAGAATAAAACCGCCATCTCTCGTGGTTTTTATACTTTGAAGTAAATCGAAGCCACTACCGCCAATACTTTTTTGCCAGTCGAGATCTCCTGTTTCATTCATTTTCCATATCCAGTAATCGAGATCACCATTATTGCTATCGGTCTTATTACCTGTTTTATCAGATAGAGAACTTCCAGCCAATATGAATCCATAGTCAGAAGTAGGTTGCGCATCAAACATATAATCTGCATGTATGCCCCCATAGGTCTTTTCCCAAAGAATATCTTGAGAATGAATAAATATTGAATAGAATAATAAGAGTAGTAAGTATTTTTTTTTCATATTGCTTTAATTTATTTGTAAGTAAAAACTTAAACAATTAGCAATAATAGGAATAGTTTTGAGTAAAAACAATACCCACTTTTAGTGATTTTTCAAAAAAAGTCATTTTTATTATCATTCAAAAAAACGAACTTTTCTTTATATGTCACAATAAATTTTTCAGTAAAATTAAGCGGCAATCTTCTATTAAAACCACAAAAAAAAGCACTCCAATTGGAGTGCTTTTTCTGAAATTGAATATATAATTTAAGATTAGAAGTTTTTAGAAACTCCAATATTAAATGTTTGTCCAAAGTTGAAGTAGAATTTACTAACATCTGGTCCGTTATTATCATAACTCAATGTTTCATATCCTAAACCACCAATACTGAAGTTAAGACCAAAACCTTTTTTCATGTTAATGAAAAGAGCTGGAGTTACACCTACATACATACCATCTGCTTTAGATTTTGAATAAGCATTTGCAGGACCATATACTTTAGATTTTTCATTTTGAAAACCAGCACCCATATCAGCAAAAATAGAGAAAGTTTGGCTCAAAGGCACTGAATAACGAACAAATGCTCCTATTTTGAAATTATTATTTTTAATTTCTGTAGTTGCAGTTTCGTTTTTAGCAGAAGCTACTGTAAATTCACCTCCAACAGTCCAGTTGTCATTAAATTGGTAACCAACTTTAGGAGAAAAGCTAAATGAATTTTTTGTTGTTTCACCAAATTGAAATTCTGATTTTTCAGAAGTGAATCCGATGTTTCCGCCAACTAAGATTGTTCCTTTTTGTGCATTTGCAAAGCTAAACATAGCTAAGGCCAGAATAAGTAAAATTTTTTTCATTGTAAATATTTTTTTTAATTACTACTGCTTTAGCAATAACGATGCCGTTGCTGTTGGCCTTTAAGTTTTTTTTATGATTTCTTTAAAAGATAAAATCGTAGCAATCGATCGTATTTCTGTTTACTTTTGTAGCAAATAAAAAGTCATGTCGATAGAAGTAAACAACATATCAAAAAGTTACGGAACTCAAAAAGCATTAAATTCAATTTCGTTCTCTATTCAAAAAGGAGAAATCGTTGGATTTCTTGGTCCAAACGGAGCAGGAAAATCTACTTTAATGAAAATTTTG
>Ga0247810_10001059_pt1 | contig 19174 bp, 16 predicted proteins | sample UWRJL119311C1_FD_179918 | JGI IMG/M metagenome (GOLD analysis project Ga0247810, IMG submission 179918) | Plant litter microbial communities from Arlington Agricultural Research Station in Wisconsin, United States - UWRJ-L119-311C-1 | ecosystem: Environmental > Terrestrial > Plant litter >... | reverse complement strand
GGTCATTGGTTTTTTTAAACCGGGCTGTCCCTGCCCCGAGAAGAATTTTATCCCTGAAGGACTGAATGGAAGGAATATTATTGAAAAAGAAGGACGTACGGGTATAGGGCGCGGTGAGCTTTGTACAGCCTTCGAAATGTGCCAGGTAAACATCTTTGCCGTTCCCTGCCAGGCTGCAGCCATAGGTTAGCAGTCCCTGTTTTTCTGTAAAGCTTTTCACGTGCAGGCTGGGGGTATAGAATACCCCTGCTTCGAGGGTGGTGAACCAGTAGCCACCTTCGCTGTCCTTCATGACAGAAGATACGGAATAATCCGCCAGCAGCTCCGATACTCCGATGACTCTCTTTCCGTCCCTGGAAAAGACCTCGCGTCTTACACCCTTTCTGAACCGCCCTATGAACAGTTCGTTCTCCAGCAGGTCCATGCCTATGATGCCGGGACTTTTATAGTGTTCTTCAAAGGTGTTGGCATCGTAAATGAAATCCTGCATCTGTACAAATGCCCGGTTCCCGTATTCGGTAATTCCCGTTCTTTTAGAAATATGGATGCTGTTCACCAGTTTCGACTTCCCGCCGGAGAAGAGGCGCACCGGCGAAGGTATTCCTGTTCTTCCGCCAGGATCTATTACCGGGAGCCAGTGTCCGCCGGTCTTTATTACGAATGCTTCACCCCGGCCCCTGTTCAGGGAAGTGACTTTCCCTTTTGCCGAGATCTTATACCCTCCCAGAGAAGACATCGCATAATACACATTGTCTTCTTTGTCTACATAAAAAGTACGAAAAGTAATGATCAGCGCGCCTTTGATCTGCTCGATCCTGTTATTGTAGCGGTACTTCACCATTTTCCCGTTCTCATAATAGCTCAGGAACGTATTGTAGCCAACGAACCAGACCCTTCCCTTGTAGTCTTCGTAAATATTGAAGATCACATTATCGGGCAATCCTTCCTGTTTGGTGAAAAGTTTGTAGCGGTAGCCGTCGTAGCGAACAACTCCCCTGTCTGTTGCTATCCAGATATAGCCGTTCCTGTCCTGATGAATATCATATGTTTCCGAGCTGGGTAAGCCTTCTTTGGTGGTTATATTTAAGTAAGAGGGCTCTGCCGGCTTCAGCGTGAACGGAAGAAATGTTTGCGTATATGAAGAATTTCCCGGAAAGCAAACAACCAGCAACAGGATTATCTTGAAGATCCGGTACCGGCCGAAAAAAAAAGAGCTGATGGTTTGCAGGTGAATATTCATAGGGCAAAAATAGGATCATTTTCAATGCCCCTGACAATATGTGAAAATCTGTTAATTCAGGGATCCGCCGGCTGGAATAGTTAACTTTGCGAACTAATTTCAGGGTAAGCACATGGAGGACGGATTTCCACATGAATTAACGATCGGGCGAATGTTCAGCTTTCTTACCAAGCAGTACATCGGATTGCTCACGCTCAGAATGAAAGACACGCCGATCGAGCGTTATTATTATCCGCTCTACCTGATCGGCAGGAACTCCGGAGCTATTAGTCAGCAGCAGCTGGCCGACCAGATCATGACGGATAAAGTGAGCATGGTCCGCATCCTGGATTCACTGTCCGAAGAAGGACTGATCGAACGCAAGGTAAATCCCGGGGATCGTCGACAGCATTTGCTGTACATTACCGAAAAAGGACTTCCATGGGTCGATGAAATAGAAAAAGCACTGCATGAAACAGATCATTTGTTCCTGAATTTCCTTCCCGGGGATGAAAGGGCATTATTCTTGCAGCAATTGCGCCTTCTTATCAGTTCTGCAAAGAATTTACCGGTCGAACAAGTCGAATTATTTTACAATCGTATCAAAGACACACAACAATGAAACACATTCCAGCTGCAATAGCATTAACCGTACTCCTGGCTTCCTGCGGAGGAAAAGAAGAGGAAAAGAAAGGGAAATCCGGCCCGGCAGGACCTGCAACCGTTGAAGTCGTAGCCATAGAGGCAACTGATGTTGTTCGCGAGATCACCATTCCCGGAACGATCATTCCCGGGGAAACCGTACAGCTTTACAGCGAAGTAAGCGGACGGATCCAATCCATCAACTTCAAAGAAGGACAGGTCGTGAAGAAAGGCGCGCTACTTATACAGGTCGATACCGACGTGCTGAAAGCCCAGAGACAGCAGCAGCAGGTTGAGCTTGACCTGGCCGTAAAAGACGAAGCCCGCAAGAAATCACTTTATGGCGGTAAAGGAATTACGCTGGAAGAATATGAGCGCTCCGCATCTGCACTCGCAGCTGTTAAAGCCCAGATCGACCTGATCAATGTTCAGATCTCCAAAGCTTCCATCCGGGCGCCGTTTACAGGAAGGATCGGATTGCGTCACGTGAGCGAAGGAGCATTTATCACCAACACAACATTGATTACAACGCTGGTACAGGAAAATCCGATCAAAGTCGAATTCGCCATTTCCGAGCGTTATGCAACCGCTGTTCAAAATGGACAGACCATAGAATTCAGCCCCGAAAAAAGCCAGAAAACATACACAGCTAAAGTCTACGCTTCAGAGCCGATGATAGACGCCGGAACGCGTATGATGACTATTCGCGCTTCTTTAGCAAACGACGGAAAACTGATAGCCGGTTCTTTCGTCAATGTGAAATACGATCTCGGAAAAGAACAGAACGCTTTTATGGTGCCTGCAGAAAGCGTGATCCCAGTTCTGAAAGGACAGAAAATCCTCGTGGTGCGCCAGGGAAAAGTAGCCGAAGTTCCTGTTGAGATCGGCATCCGAACTGCTGATAAAGTACAGGTTATCGGTGAGATCAGCGCGGGAGACCAGGTGCTCATTTCAGGATTGCTCGCCGTAAGAGAAGGAATGGCTGTAAAAACTCAACTCATTCAAAAATGAATTTAGCGTCACTCAGCATTAACAGGCCGGTTCTCGCAACGGTACTGTCCATTCTCGTCGTCATTTTCGGGATCATCGGTTTCGCTTACCTGGGAATCCGCGAATTCCCTTCCGTAGATCCGCCGATCATTACCGTAACGACCAACTATCCCGGAGCGAATCCCGACGTGATTGAATCGCAGATCACCGAACCGCTCGAAGAATCCATTAACGGAGTCTCCGGAATTCGTACGCTGAGCTCTGTAAGCAGCGACGGACGAAGCACGATTACCGTTGAATTCGACCTGAGTGTCGACCTCGATGCAGCGGCCAACGATGTCCGCGATAAAGTTTCCGGAGCCGTCAGGAACCTTCCGCAGAATGCCGATCCGCCCATCGTTGCAAAATCCGATGCCAATGCCGAAACGATCTTCTCTTTAACGGTTCAGTCGGACAAACGGACATTGCTCGAGCTCACCGATCTTGGAAACAACGTTTTTAAAGAGCGGCTTCAGACCATTAAAGGAGTCAGTGAGATCCGCATCTGGGGGGAGAAGAAATATTCCATGAAATTCAACATGGATCCGACAAAGATGGCCGGGTACAATCTTACCGCACTGGATGTGAGCAATGCCCTGGCTGCTCAGAATGTCGAGCTTCCTTCCGGACGGATCGAAGGAAACACGGTGGAATTAACGATCCGTACATTTGGCCGACTGACTACCGAGGAGGATTTCAATAACCTCATCATCAGGGAAGAAGGACAGGAAATTATCCGCTTGAAGGATGTCGGAACAGCAACACTTGCTCCGTTAAACGAACGAACGCTGCTCCGTGGAAATCATGGTATTCCAATGATCGGGATAGCGATCAATCCTCAGCCGGGAGCAAATTACATCGAGATCGTCGACGAGATCAAAAAGAAAGTCGAGCAGATCAAAAAAGAGCTTCCGAAAGATGTAACGCTCGGAGTTGCGCTCGACACCACCGAAAATATCCGCAAAGCGATCTCCGAAGTAGAGGAAACCATCCTTATCGCATTCGGGCTGGTGGTGCTCATCATCTTCCTGTTCCTGCGCGACTGGAGAACAACGCTTATTCCAATTATCGCGATCCCGATCTCCCTGATAGGAACGTTCTTCATTATGTACATTTCCGATTTCTCCATCAACATCCTGACCTTGCTGGGAATTGTGCTTGCAACGGGACTTGTTGTAGATGACGCGATCGTTGTAATGGAAAACATTTATGCCCGCGTGGAAGAAGGCGAAGAACCAATGGAAGCGGCTCATAAGGGATCGAAAGAAATCCTGTTCGCGATCATTTCAACGACTATTACGCTCACAGCCGTTTTCCTTCCTGTTATTTTCCTCCAGGGATTAACAGGCCGACTCTTCCGTGAATTCGGGATCGTTGTGGCAGGATCGGTGATCATTTCGGCCTTTATTTCCCTGACGCTCACCCCAATGATGAGCTCACGACTGCTGAAGCGCAAAGAACGCCATTCCCGTTTCTACAATTTCACAGAAGGCTTCTTTGTCGGGATGAACAACGGCTACCGCAGATCACTTGCATGGTTCATGCGCCGGCCGTGGTTCGCATTTATCCTCATGGCAGTCAGCGTGCTGATGATCGTGCTCAACGGCGGATCACTTCAGTCGGAGCTGGCCCCGATGGAAGACAAGGGACGTTTGCAGATCACCGCAACGGCCCCGGAGGGAACTTCTTACGACCGCATGGATGAATACCAGCAGCAACTGGTAGCTCTTACAGATACGATGCGCGAAAAAAGCTCGATGATCGCCGTTACTGCTCCGGGTTTCGGTGCAGCAGGCTCGGTTAACAAAAGCTTTATTCGTCTCAACCTTGTTCCCGCATCGCAGCGAACGCGCTCACAGCAGGAAATTGCCGATGATCTGACAGCCCGTTTGCAGAAATACAACTTTGCAAGAGCTTTCATCATCCAGGAACAGACAATCGGCGGTGGACGTGCAGCAGGTCTCCCGGTTCAATATGTGATCCAGGCGCCTACTTTCGATAAAATGAAAGAGATTCTTCCCGAATTTATGAAAGCAGCGAGTGCAGATCCGACCTTCCGCATTGTCGATGTCGATCTGAAATTCAACAAGCCGGAGATCCAGGTGAACATTAACCGCGACAAAGCTGCCGGAGTTGGCGTTACCGTGGAAAACATCGCAGAAACAATGCAGCTTTATTTCTCCGGACAGCGTTTCGGCTATTTCATTATGGGGGGAAAACAATACGAAGTGATCGGCCAGGCCATGAAAGAAGACCGCGACGATCCGACCGATCTGAAAGGAATCCAGGTTCGCAGCAAAACAGGCCAGCTGATCCCGATCGATAACCTCGTAGAGCTGAAGAACGAATCCAGTCCGCCGCAGTTATTCCGTTATAATCGCTATGTTTCTGCAACCGTTTCGGCAGATCCTTTGGAAGGAAAAACCATTGGCGACGGAATTGCAGCAATGGATAAAGCCGCGGCGAAAGTACTTCCCGAAGATTTCTCCACGAGTCTTGCAGGAACGTCCAAGGAATTCGCAGAAAGCGGAAGCAGCCTTATTTTTGCCTTCCTTCTTGCGCTGGTACTCGTTTACCTGGTTCTGGCAGCCCAGTTTGAAAGCTTTGTCGATCCGCTCATTATCATGTTAACCGTTCCGCTCGCATTGGCCGGAGCCGTGTTCTCACTCTGGATCACCGACCAGACGCTGAACATCTTCTCCGAGATCGGTATTATCGTACTGGTCGGACTCGTTACCAAAAACGGGATCCTGATCGTCGAATTTGCCAATCAGCGCAAAGATGACGGACTTTCTCCGCTGGAAGCCATAATAGATGCAGCGGCAAAACGTTTCCGCCCGATCTTAATGACCACACTGGCAACAGTACTCGGAGCTTTACCGATCGCACTTGCATTGGGAGACGCTTCCACCAGCCGTATCCCGATGGGGATTTCCATCGTCGGCGGCCTCGTATTCTCATTGATCCTGACGTTATTCGTCATCCCGGGATTGTATGTGTATTTAACTTCTAAAAAGAAAAAAACAGCATGAAAATCCTCCTGATCATTTTGCCGGCATTGTTCGCTCTTTCACTTCAGGCTCAGGAAACACTGACGCTTGAACAGGCTGTGGGCCGGGTGCTGGAAAACAACTTCTCTGTTCTGATCGAAAAAAACAACGTTCAGGAAGCTGTGAATAATAACAACATCGCCAACGCAGGCTATCTTCCGGTTATAGGAATCACTGCCGATCAATACTGGAGCAACTACAATACGCGCCAAGTATTTTTCAGCGGACAGGTGAATCAGTCGGCGGGTGCGAAGAACCAGGCAACAAACGTTGCAGCCAGGCTCGACTGGACATTTTTCGACGGATTCAGAATGTTTGCTGCCGACAAGCGTTTGCAGCTTCAGGAAGATGCTTCGCGTTTTCAGCTCACTGCCGAAATGGAAATGCAGATCTACCAGGCTGCCGTTGCTTATTACAGCATCGTCCAGGCGCAGGAAATGACGAATGTTTACGAACAGGCGCTCGATCTGTCTGTTGAGCGCTACAAGCTCGTGGAGCTGAAGCTGAATAACGGTGCTGCAACACAGCTGCAATTATTACAGGCGCGCCTCGATCTTACGGCCGACAGCTCGCTTCTTTTGCAGCACAACAAAAACATTTACGATCTGAAAGTCGATCTGAATACATTGATGGGCCGGGAGCCTTCCACCCCATTTACCATTGAAGGCTCCATCGTTCCGGACGCAGACCTGTCCTGGGAATCGGCATGGCAGCAGGCGCAGACTCAGAATACGCAGCTCCTGCTCGCAAAATCGGCGATCGCCATCACAGAAATGCAGCGCAAAGAAGTACGCTCGGCTTATTATCCGCAGATCGGCGTTTACGGCCAGTACATTTTCGGAGCACAGCAAAACCAGGTCGGCGTATTGAATTCCAGCAGAACCTACGGGCCGGGAGTTGGCTTTACGCTGAGATGGACCATTCTCGACCGGCTGTCGACTTATACCGCCCTGAAAAACAACCAGCTGTATCTCGACAACGCGGAGCTGGTTCAGCAGCAGCAAACACAGCTCATCGAATCCGAGCTGAGAAAGACTTACAACGAATACGAATGGGCGAAACAAAACCTCGATCTTGAACAGCAAACCATTCTGAATACGGAGGAAGCATTCGCGATCGCCCGCCAGTCCTATGAAAACGGAAGCTTAACAAACCTCGAGCTGCGGGAGATCCAGTACGCGATCGTACAGGCGCAAAGCCGTTTGTCGACAGCGCAGCTTGCTCTGAAAACCGCGGAACTGAACATTTCCCTGACTACCGGAAGCTTTCAGCGATTATTGAACTGATGAAATGGGTAGTTAAATAGTAGGCGCAGGATGCACCCCGAGCCTACTATTTCAAATACAAGCTGAAAATCACGGAATAAATCGTATTTTCGATCAACTTTACAACAGGATGTATAAATTCTTCATCATCACATTTCTTTCCGGATTACTGCTATTCGTTACATCGTTTAGTTTCGGTACGCGCGCTGAAAGCAAGTCTTCCCCGACCCGAGCAGCATTACCGGATATGGCTATGCCGGTATACAAAACGAAGTACGTCGTAATCCTGGTGATCGACGGGCCAAGGTATACGGAAACTTTCGGCGACACCAGCTGCAGCCTCATTCCCCACATGGGAAAAGAAATGGTAAAAGAAGGAGTGCTGTTCACCAATTTCCGGAATAACGGATCGACCACCACAAGTGCCGGGCACACAGCTATCACAACCGGATTCTACCAGCACATCTCAAACGGTGGAAAAGAGCTTCCCAAACGTCCGAATATTTTCCAGTATTACCTGAAAAGCTCCAATGCCGACAAGTCGAAAGCCTGGATCATAGCCAGTAAAGGAAAACTGGAGATCCTGGCCGGCACGCGCGACAAGCACTGGTGGAATATGTACATGCCTTCGACTTATTGTGGTCCGAACGGAAACGCCTCGAGCTATGCCGGTGATCCGGGAACAGTGGAAAAGGCCAAAGAAGTCATTACCGCCAATCATCCGCACCTGATGCTCATTAACCTGCTGGAAGTGGATACTCACGGTCATGGAAATGACTGGGAAGGCTACAAAACAGGTTTGCGCCGCTGTGATCAGCATGCTTATGATATCTGGAATTACATCCAGGCAGATCCTGAAATGAAAGACCAGACTACGCTTTTCATTACCAACGATCACGGCCGTCACCTCGACGGACATAAGAACGGTTTTGTGAATCACGGAGACAAATGCGAAGGCTGCCGTCACATCAGCCTGCTGGCTATGGGACCGGATTTCAGAAAAGGAAAGATCGTTAGCCGCGAAGCCGAAATGATCGACATTACAGCAACGATTTCCCAAATGATGGGATTTGCAATGCCTACCCAGAAGGGACACTTGCTCTGGGATCTTTTTATTTAATCGCCGGAAGCCCGGTAGTTTATCGATCCAAAAATCCCGAATTCATTGAGTTGCCGGATTCCGATTGCTATCGGGACAACCTTCAGTTTCCCTTATTATGAGTAGAATGAGCAATTCCATAAAGTGTGATGCGGATTTCATTAACGTTTATCAACATTAGCAGCCGCTCATTTATTCATTCCCGTTATTCCCGAACATTTTTTAACAGCAATTGTAATAATTCACACTTTAAACATTATTAATCTGTAAATCAATTGATTGAATAAATAAAAAATCAATTCAATTCCGGATTCTACAATTACAGCTACCACTTTCTCTTTTCTTACTTGTCAAAAAATCCTAAGGAATTTTTCGCGTGCTTTTGGTTCTCCTAATTTCAGCTATAGAAGACAAGCAAACGGACTTTGTAGCAGGAGCCCGATTTTAAAACCAAATTGACAGACATGAAAAAGATACTTATTCCCGCACTAGTGTTCATTGCTTCTTTCGGGGCGAATGCGCAGGACGGCCGAGATGATTTTCACCTCGGTCTGAAGATTGGGGCAAATTACTCCAACATTTACGATGAAGACGACGATGAATTCGAAGCAGATGGAAAGCTGGGTTTTGCCGGTGGTGCTTTCGTAGCCATTCCACTTGGTAAATTCCTCGGCCTGCAGCCGGAGATCCTGTATTCTCAAAAAGGGTACCGCGCGGGAGGAACCGTACTCAGTACCAATTATGAATACACCAGGACCTTGTCCTACATCGATGTTCCTTTACAGCTGGCCATAAAACCGGCTCCGGGATTCACGATTCTTGTAGGACCTCAGTATTCTTACCTCGTTAACCGCAAAGACGTATTTCGTTCGGGAGATTTTTCCGGAACAGACAGTGAAGACTTCGAGAACGACGACCTTAGAAAAAACACCCTTTGTCTTGTGGGAGGATTTGATTTCACCGCAGCAGGATTCGTTATTTCACCCAGAGCGGGTATAGACCTTATGAATAACAACAGTGACGGAACATCAACAACTCCGCGCTACAAAAACAACTGGCTCCAGTTAACAGTCGGATTCAGATTTTAATTTTAACCTGGCGTATGTTGCGCTTTAATACTTAGAAATCATGGGAAATTTACTTTATACAATAGCCGTCATTTTAGTCATAGTTTGGCTGATCGGCTTTTTCGGATACGCCTTAGGAGGCCTGATCCACATTTTACTTGTACTCGCTGTTATAGCGGTTGTTCTTCGCCTTATCAGAGGAGCAGGAGCGGGTTCCGATCCGATCTGATCTGATCTGAACAGTCATTACCGGATTCATAAACGGCGTTTCGAAAGGAAGCGCTTATTTACGGAGCAGCGGTGCCGGTTTTCACCAGCTGATCCAACAAAAGAGCCCTGACGGTTAAACGTCGGGGCTTTCTTTATTAGAGTTTTTTACCACTCATCAGCTGAGAAATTGCAACATGCAATGGGTAATGCTAAGATAGGTCATGTTAATGTTAAAGAACATAAACAAGGTCTGAGGAATTCTATATAAAGGCCTGGGGAATGTTAAATCAAGGTGTGAGGAATTCTATACATGGTCTGAGAAATTCTATACAAGGCCTGGGAAATGTTACACAAGGTGTGAGGAATTCTATACAAGGCTTGAGGAATGTTATGCAAGGTCTGAGGAATTCTATACAAGGCTTGAGGAATGTTATGCAAGGTCTGAGGAATTCTATACATGGTCTGAGAAATTCCATACAAGGTCCGGGGAATTCTATACAAGGTCCGGGGGGGGGATAAACAGGCACAAAGTAGATGTATGATAAGATACACAGGAATTCACAACAGTCACTAGTCCGCTAGCGGACTACTCGTTTTCTTTTTTAACCTGCACAAAGTTTCTGGCGTCTTTGCTTTTTAGTCGCGACTTTACGTCGTGGTGGTTAATCATATTTAACATCCATTAAGAATCGCTCATGAAATCATGTAACGGAATCTGAAAGTTGTGTAATCGAAAACAGCCGCCTCCTTCAGAACTTTGCTAAACCAAGGCGAATAAAAACACCGATTATTTTTTACTAATAACACACCGTTTTATGTTACAGGAAATCGTATTTCTCACTACTTATCCACCGCAGGAATGTGGAATAGCAACGTTCTCCCAGGACCTTGTTCAATCGCTCAATTCAAAGTTCAGACAATCATTTGATCTGCGCATAGCAGTGCTTGAAAACGGGGAAGAACAGATCGAATTTCCCAAAGAAGTGAAATACGCCCTTAACACCGCCGACGAGCAATCTTACATCAACCTTGCGAATGTTCTGAACGACAACGACGAGGTGGCACTGATAGCCGTTCAGCACGAATTCGGTCTGTATCACGGGCACGAAGAATTCTTCATCGAATTTCTTTCCCTTCTGAAAAAACCGGTTGTTATTGTTTTCCACACCGTGCTTCCTCATCCGAACCAGGTATTGAAGCAGCACGTGGAAAACATCGCTTATTATGCCTCCGATATAGTCGTAATGACAGAAAACGCTCAGCAATTGCTGTCTGAGCATTACATCATTCCAAGGGAAATGATCAGTGTGATCCAGCACGGAACGCACCTCATTCACCATCATGATAAAAATGAGCTGAAAGAGAAGCATGGTTTCGCAGGTCGAAAAGTGCTTTCTACTTTCGGACTGATGAGCTCAGGGAAAAACATCGAATCTTCCCTGAATGCGCTGCCCGCAGTAATCGCTCAACATCCGGACGTTCTGTTCCTGGTAATAGGCAAAACACATCCGAATGTCATTAAACACGAAGGCGAAAAGTACCGCGAGTCGCTTGAAGCATTGATCTCGGAGCTGGGAATAGAGAACAATGTTCAGTTCATTAACCGTTACACTTCGCTTCCCGAGCTGCTGGAATTTTTGCAGCTGACAGACATTTACCTTTTCTCGTCGAAAGACCCGAACCAGGCTGTCAGCGGTACCCTATCCTATGCACTGAGCTGCGGCTGTCCGATCGTTTCGACGCCGATTGCCCACGCACAGGAGCTGGTAAGCGAAAATGTAGGAATTATTGTTCCTTATGACGATAACGAATTGCTTTCGGCTTCTGTAATCCGCCTGCTTTCCGACGAACAACTGAGAACAGAAATGGGATTGAACGCTCTTCACATGATGGCAGCTACTTCCTGGGAAAATTCGGCGGTTGCTTATGCTTCCCTGTTCAAAAAAGCGATCCGACCGGCTTTCAAACTGGAATACTCTGTTCCGGAGATCAACCTGCAGCACATGCAGAAGCTTACGAACGGCCACGGAATGTTCCAGTTCTCCAAGATCAATCAGCCCGACCCGGAATCAGGATACACACTCGACGATAACGCACGTGCGCTTATTGCTATGTGCCAGCACTACGAGTTGACGAAACAGGAAGATGATCTGAAAAATATCCGGATCTACCTTTCATTCATTGTTTCCTGTCAACATTCAGCCGGCTATTTCATGAACTATGTGGATGAGCGCAAAGCGTTCACCGATCAGAATTTCGCCACGAATCTTTCCGATTCCAATGGCCGCGCGATCTGGGCGTTAGGCTACATGATCTCGTTGAAAGACATTCTTCCGGAACAGCTTACAGAAAAGGCAGAGAAAACGATGAAACGTGCGCTGCTTCGTATTTCCGGAATGAATTCACCACGCGCCATGTGTTTCGCGATCAAAGGACTGCGTTATTACAACTCAGCCGTGCCTTCATTCGACACTGTTGCACTTATTATGCTGCTCGCCAACCGTATGGTTCACCTGTACCGCAACGAGAACAGCGAAACCTGGAAATGGTTTGAAAGCTACCTGACTTATGCCAACAGCGTTCTTCCGGAAGCCATGCTCTGCGCTTACGAAGCAACGGGAAATGCCATTTACCGTGAGATCGCCAAACGCTCTTTCGATTTCCTGATCTCGCATACTTTTACTGCAGAAGGGATCCGCGTTATCTCCAATAAAAACTGGATGACCAAAGGCGAACAGCGCGAATTTTACGGGGAACAGCCAATCGACGTAGCTTATACCGTTCTTGCATTAAGTCGCTTCTACCAGGTTTTCGGAGAAGTCGAATACCTTCAGCGAATGGAGTCGGCATTCAACTGGTTCCTCGGATGCAACCATCTTGGACGCATGATCTACAATCCGTGTACAGGCGGTTGTATGGACGGACTGGAAGAAACACACGTGAACCTGAACCAGGGCGCCGAATCGACCGTTAGCTACCTGATGGCGCGCATGACGATGGAACAGCACAAAGAAGCATTGCGCGAACTGAATGGAAGCGATCTGATCATCGAGCTTACCGATGATCTACAGGCGCAGGAAAGACTGGAACAGCGTAAAAAAGAGCTTACGGCAGAATTCGCGACTATTACCCGCCAGATGGAAGAATTTCCGGAATTATACGTGAGCCTTTCCGAATCTCCATTGTTCATTTCGAACCACGAAGAAGAAACAAGTATTGAGAAATTTGAAAATTACCTGGAAACACTCCGCTCGCAACTGAGAAAGTACACGGAGAATCCGGAAATAGGAAAAGTAAGCTGAGGCTTTTCTGAAGTACGGCCAGCCGGAAGGCGGCAATACTGACCCACATATATCAATCGTCCATACTACATTGACGATAAAAAAATAGCTCCTGTGTTATAGCGTACACAGGAGCTATTTTGATTTTAGAGGACAGGTGAAATAAGTTTTAAGACCGGAATTTCAATCCCTGTTCATTCATAGCCTCTTTCATTTTTTCAATGGCATTCGGACCCATTCCATGCAGATCCGCCAGTTGTTTTTCCGTTAGCGATGAAAGTTGTTGTAACGAATGTATCCCGGCATGTTGCAATGCACGTTGCGCGGGACGGGCGAGAAAATAAGGAAATTCTTTTACCGGCATAAACAGCTGATTTTGGAAAATTGATCAATCGAACCAGGTCATTTCCCTAAAAGTAAGTACTTGACATAAATCTTCCAAGCTTTCCACCCTTTCATTTTAACACCCTGTTAATTAACAAAGTTCTTTTTGCCCGCTTGGTCATTTGGTGTAACTTACTAAAAATTAGCACACCATGATAACAACAGCACAAGAAACGGAAACAGACCTGCAGCAGTTGACTCAGGAGATCCTGCGGGTTACCGGAATTATCAAAGTTAATTTCCCGGCTCTTTACTCAGCAATCTGTGAAACGCCACAATTCACAGCGTTTGAAGAAGAGCAATTGGAGGAAAACCAACACCAGGATTACCTGGGCTTTCTGAATGAACAGCTCCGTATTCATCGCACATCCTATAGCAAAAATTAAAGTCGGCAGAACACGCCCAGCTATTCACTGAATCTTTTAGGTGCCAATATTTGCCAAGACCTCACTTGCGGACGTTCCTTTTCGTATCTTCACGAAAACCGGGATTTAGCAGGAATAATCCTCTTTACCGGCAGCAAACGAGAATAATAACCAATACTACCGGTTAATAGTCCGGAGCACATTCCCGTTTAAAAAGATGAGAATGTTTCCGGCATGTTAGTTGGCAAACTGTCCTGCATCGTGATTAAAGTACGGAAAGAAGGTATACTTCTAAATAAAACGAACCATTCCTTTGAAAATGAAGGAGTGCTGAATCCTGCTGCCATGCAGGTCGGAAATACAGTTCATCTTTTCTACCGCGCCGTCCATAAAGGCAATTATTCAACGGTTGGCTACTGCCTGCTGGACGGGCCGATGAACGTCATCATGAGGGATACGCTGCCACTCATTTCAGGGGAAAGCCCTTTTGAGTCGAAGGGAGTGGAAGATCCGCGCACGGTTTATATTGACGGAACGTATTACCTCACTTATACCGCTTACGACGGCGTGAATGCTTTAGGGGCGCTCATCACTTCGAAAGACCTGAAAACCTTCGAGCGAAAAGGCATCATTGTTCCGCTGATAACTTACCATCAGCTGTCTCAGTTTGCCCGGGAAAACGGGAAGATCCCCGACGAATATTTTCATTTTCACCCGAAAGTAGAGCCTCACGATCCGCGGGAGCCCGAATATGTGTGGAACAAAGACCTCATCCTGTTCCCCCGGAAGATCAACGGGCAATTTGCCATCATGCACCGGATCAAACCGGATATCCAGATAGAATTCATCGACGAGATCGAAAACCTTACCCCGGCTTTCTGGGAAGATCATTGCCGGAACCTTTCCGATCACATCATGATGCGCCCTGAAATGCCGCACGAAGCATCGTACATTGGCGGCGGCTGTCCCCCGATCGAAACGCAAGAAGGCTGGCTCATTATTTATCACGGAGTTCTGACCTCGGGCACCGGAAATGAATACACCGCATGTGCCGCTTTATTCGAGCTCGACAATCCTCAGAAAGAGATCTCCAGGCTTCCCTACCCGCTTTTCAAACCGGAGCATGAATGGGAACGCGTTGGCGAAGTAAACAACGTGTGCTTTCCGACAGGAACCTCTCTTTTCGACGACACGCTTTACATTTATTATGGCGCAGCCGACGAACGGATCGCAACTGCATCTGTTAGCCTGAGCGGATTGATCAAAGAATTACTAAGCTACGCCTGACCCCAGAGCAACTGCTACTGCATCAGATTTCACACTTCGAGCGCTTATTCTCAATGACGCGTTTAATTATTTATCCTTATGCAGCACCCCATTATCCCTTCGATCGATTACGGAATTTACATCGGTGAAAACAAGGCATCCATCGTTTCAGAAGATCAGATCCTGTTTCAGACAGATATCCCGGCGGATGAAGACAAAGCCCGGCAGACGCTGAATTGCTGTACGGCCATTTTCTCCAGGATCAAGCACCCTTTCCGGATCCTGATCTTCGGCCCGACACCAATGAAGTATGCACTTTATATGTTCATCGACAGTTATCCGACACCCGGCTATACTGTGAAAGAAGTCTTCGTTTCTCCGGATCTCGAAGATGATGACATCATTGCTTTTACGAAGCGCCACTTCGATCTCAGGATTTCATTGTAAAGTTTAACTAAAACAATATAATCACTTTATTCTCCCTGCAATTCAAGTCCTCCGCACACTTCCAGGAACATTTCCGCAGGATCGACTTTAATGGCCAGTGCTATCATATACAATTCGTCAACTCTCAGATGAGTAGAGCTATTAAGCGTTAACTGACTTAATCTTGCCTTACTGATTCCGGTTTTGCGGGAAACTTCCGATTTGTTAATAGATCGTTTTGCTAAAAAAACTCCCAGTATGGTCATGTGCTCCATTATACGTCAATACCTGCAAAATTGCGCAACACAGAGCAAAAACAAACTATTGCTTTTAATTTTAAAACTATATCTATAAATACAGATAGATATTCTATATATTTGGTGAATCTATTTTTGTTTTACCTGCCGCTATGGAACATTTAATTTTTAGTCTTATCAAGGACGACCTTATTCACACACGCTTGCTCTACGGCCTCACTGAGCTTGGTTTCGATACCACCGACTATTATCTCAACCTGGATGAAACGGTATTCACCCTCGCCGGCTTTACCAGTGAGCAAGTAACCGAAGAGCTCCGGGAATGGTATTTCAGGCACATGGAAAAAGCCCGCTTCCTCACTGTTCCTCCACGAGCTAATGTCGAACTGGAAAAAATGGCTGTCATGATCTACGCCGAATTACTGCTGAAGCTGGAATGAGAACCTGAACACGACTTACTTGTGTTTTCTGATCAGAAGGTCCTCTGTTTCCAGGAACGTGCTCCAGTCAGTAGTTTCCGTATTGGGGATGGAATCCAGCAATCTGCCGCTTTTGAACCAGACGAGGTAAGCATCTTCCTGCTTTGCGCTTTCCAGGTCTCTGAACCAATCGGATGATCTTCCTGTGAGGTAATAGATCCTGTCGACTTCGTTGCTGAACATCCTGGCCGTTTCGGGCAATGAGCGGATCCCGGCAATGGTAGAAGGAATGCGGATGCTTTTCGAGCTGTACTCGATTCCGTCATCAGCCTGTTTGAGGTGGCGGATAAAACGGGGAACGTGTACGAAAAGCAACACAAGGATGAAGACCTTCTTTAACCCCGAGCGTCCTGCATTATTTCCGAAGAGGTAAATCATCAGTGCCAGCAGTAAAATCAGGTAAGCCGGCGTGAGTGTGCGGTGATAAAGCGGGGTGAAATCGAAAAAAGTATTGGAGACGATCAGGAACAACAGGTAAACAGCCGCGTAGATCAGCAGCAGCTTACTCAGTTCTTCCGTCCCGGTCCGGATCCTGCGAATGGTAAAAATGGTAAAGGCCGCCAGAAAGAATCCCCCGATCGTGTAAGAAAGCAGCGAGCCGTTTCCGGCAACAGGAAGGAAAAAATCCTGTGTATTCGAGATCCAGTCTTTGTAATATTCTGCTGTCATGGGATGAAACGCCGCTTTTCTGTCGGTAGCGCCTTTAATAAGGATCATGTTCCGTACCATCCAGCCGGCAAGCAGCAGACAAGACAGGAATCCGTGAAGAGCGATCAACCCGATCCGCTTTCCGATCGCTTCGTTTTTCAGGCTGATCCAAAGGTAAATAACCGAAGCAATGATCAGCGTAACACCGACATACCGAACCGAAACGGCCATGGAGATGAGCAATCCCGAAGCGATCAGCCAGCTCACTTTCCTTCCTTTCGCAAACCGGTAGAGCGCATACAATCCCACCATGCTAAGGAACAGGAAAGGCGGCTCGGACCACGACATTTCGTAAATCTTGAAGACAGACAAATTGCAGACTATCAGCACCTGGGTAATGACCAGGAATGCAGTAGACAGGAACGGACGAAGCATGTAGCCGATAGCGAGCAGCAGCGCAAAAAGAAAAGTAACGCTCACCCAGCGGGCTGCTTCGTAGAGATCGTGTGTGAAAAAGTTGTAAGTGGCGATCAGTACGGAATATCCCGGCGGATAATGGCTCAGGTAAGCCCATTCCGATCCTTCGTAAATGCTTCTCAATTCCCCGGTATCGCCAAGCGATTGGGCTGCTGAAATGTAGAACACCGAATCGGGAGAAATTCCCGCACCGAAACGCGTCGCGTACAGTAAGGCAATCACTGCAAGCAGCGGAATGATGTAAAGCTGCCACGAAGGCTTAACGGAAGTTCCAGTATTTCGCATAAAGTGTGTCGGATGATGTGGCCTCAAAGCTACCCATTTTTTTTACAAAGCTGAAAAATGGCGACGTATTGCCGCGACGGCTGAAATCATGAGCTGATGCATTTTCCCGGTAAGATAGGTTCATTTCTTAAATTTCATCAAAACGAACGGCCAGATTCTCTGGAAAACCTTAACATGGCCTGTTATTGGTGGTTTTGCATACAATCTATTGTGACAATGAAATTAATTGTTTTACTCATTCTTCTTACAGGTATGACCTTTTCATTTATACTGTCAACCGGCCGGGATGCTGTTCCTGCGGTTGAACTAACGAATATCGCTTACGGCAGCTCTTCCCAGCAGCAGATGGACGTCTATCTTCCCGCCAACCGATCGGAAAGCACCCGAACATTTGTCGTTATTCACGGAGGCGCCTGGGTAAGGGGCGACAAAATGGAAATGCAGCACATGATCGATTCGCTGAAGCTCCGGTTTCCGGATTATGCATTTGTGAACCTCAACTACAGGCTGGCCGCAAATGGCATTACGAATGTCTTTCCCGCGCAGGAAAACGATGTAAAAGCTGCCATCGACTTTTATCTCGGGAAATCTTCGGAATACAACGTTTCGAAAGACCTGGTATTATTCGGGGTTTCTGCAGGAGGCCACCTGGCTTTGCTTCATGGCTACAAAAACGATCCGGACAAACATGTAAAAGCGATCATCGACGGTTTCGGACCCACCGATCTTGTGACCACTAATGGCGGCTCCTTAAGATCGGCTTTGTCTTACATTACCGGCACAACCTACAAAGCGAACCCGGCTCTTTACCAGGAATCTTCGCCTTTGTTCTACATTACCCCGAAAAGCCCGCCAACATTAGCGATGCATGGAGGAATGGACGGTCTTGTAGCGCCATCACAAACAGAGTCGCTGATCACTAAGCTGAAGGAAAACGGTGTCATCTGCGAACAGGTCATTTATCCCAGGGAAGGTCACGGCTGGGGAGTGCCAGCACTGACGGATTCGTTCAATAAGATCGAAGTGTTCATCCGGGAAACTGTTAAGGAAACAAACGGTAAGTCAGGACCAGCGAATTTGTAATACCCGGTTTCTTTGCTTGTTACTTCTTCCCTCCTATGATACCCGCTATTTAAACCCGTTTAAGCAGTCGCTAAGCAATGGCTAAGCAGTTGCACAGCAGTTGCTCACCTGAAACCATCCTGTATATGCCGGTTTTGCAGGGATTGTAGAGAACCTATTTAACATAACATTCCGCGAATTGGCAAACTATCCAATTAGCTACCGATCATTTTCAGCAATTACCAGGCAGGACTTCCTGCCTTTTATTTTGGAAAAGCAAGTCTGAATAACACGCCCTCTCCCACTGTTCCGTGTGCCGAAATAAATCCCCGGTGAGTCATCACGATTTTCTTACAAAGTGCCAGTCCGATCCCGGAACCGGTAAATTGCCTGCCCGACTGGAGCTTGGTAAAGATCTTGAACACACTTTCATTGTATACCGGATCAAAGCCGATTCCATTGTCCGTGTAATCGATGATGTAATAGTTTTCCGGATGGGAAATTTCAGCAAAAGGCCCGCTGCTTTCGGAAATGCGGATGTTGATCACCGGTTTGCGCTCGTCGCTGCTGAATTTAAGCGAATTGTAAATCAGGTTCGAAAACAATTGCCTGATCAGGAACGGAACACCGTAAATAACCGGAAGATCGCCGTGCTGAAGCAAA
>Ga0247810_10001057_pt1 | contig 19184 bp, 18 predicted proteins | sample UWRJL119311C1_FD_179918 | JGI IMG/M metagenome (GOLD analysis project Ga0247810, IMG submission 179918) | Plant litter microbial communities from Arlington Agricultural Research Station in Wisconsin, United States - UWRJ-L119-311C-1 | ecosystem: Environmental > Terrestrial > Plant litter >... | reverse complement strand
TCACTTTCGGGATCCAGGCGGGTCGGGCAAGCCACCAGCGGCGGCAAGACCGACGCTCTGATGGCGTGAGGTCGTTGATCGCGCAGATAACGCGAACGGCGACGATTGCGACGCAGCCTTCTGACGCCACCCTTGAAACTTTGAACGCGGCGAACGATGCCAGCGCTCGGGCGGCGGCCACCCTGGTGGGCCGAGAGAAGTGGGTTCTCATGTGGACACAGTCGGAGACGAAGCGGATATCGAACCTCGTGAATCGGGCCTCGGATCTCTCGAACGGTCTTTCCCACACGGAACGCGAGGACCTGATGAATGAGGCAGCTGTCGTGGCGAGGTCGGTGGGCAAGGTGGTCCCGAAGACTTTGGTTGATTGGCTGCACGGCGAGGTGCGACTGTCGTGGTTCAGATCCGAAGTGAAGAGGTTGCAGGGAGAGGGAGTCATCGCGCCCTCGCCAAGATTCGCTCGGCGAGGAGGCGTCCTCGGCCGGATTCTGCCGTCGAGTTCCTGAGGAGCTTTCCGTCCGGGGAGAACATGGGTTCGGCCTGCTGGCATTTGTCCTGGAGGACGTCGAGAAGGAGCGGGTCGGAGCCTTCGGGGACGGGACCGGTGTCGGCTCCGGAGTCGACGCGAGCGAGGTCGACGTCGTGGTCGGCTCAGGCATGGGGGTGGGCGTCGTCGACGGAGTACTCGAGGGCGTCGGGGATGGGCTGGGGGTCGACGTCGGCGGCGCGTAGGTGCGGCCGACGAAGGGGTCCGAGGATTTGAATCCGGGGATCCCGTCGACCTGCCAGTAGGGGCAGTCCTTCGCCTTCGGCAGGGTGACCGTGATCGTCGTCGCGCAGAGCGGGACGCCGTGGTTGACCGACGCGTTGACGCCGCACTGTTCGGGCGGCGTCGCGCCGACGTTCATGACCTTCACCTCGGTCGGGACGCCGGCGAACGTCAGCCGCCACTCCCGCTCGCTGAGGCGCTCGATCGACTGCACACCGTCGGCAGGCAGCTGCGTCTCGATGTTCGGATCCGCGAACGCTGCCGGGTTGATAGCGAAGGTGACCGCGGTCAGCGCCAGGGTGCCGCCGGCGCACAGGAGAAGCGCCCTACGGATGATGTGAGTACCGGGAGCAGCGGCGCCGGAATGGGCGCTACGCTGCTCCCGGTGTGCTGCAGCGGGCCGACCCGAACGGCTCGCTGCAACAGCCACCCGACTGGAACGGGTGGGGGTCATGAGCGGTCCCCCGCGATCTCGTCGCGAAGCAGGCCCGACACGACCGCCGCAGAGGGGGCGATCGTGTCGGGGGTTTCCTCTACCGTCTGGGCATCGACCGATCGAGGTTCCAGCTCGTCGGCGACAACAGCAGAGGAGTTTCATGGCCGAGAGCCTGCATTCCAAGATCGACACGCTGCTCGCCGCGGGCGAGATCGCCCACGAGTCCTTCGGTGACGGTGACGACAGCAACAACGCTCGGATCAAATGGCACATCGGGCAGATGTGGCAGGCCATCGGGATGATCGCCCGCGAACATGACGCGCACGTCGCTCGGTGTGAGGACGGGATGCATCCGGACGCCGGGAACTGACTCTTCGCGGGTAGGACCCGACGCGACCGGGGCAGAGACACCGGCCGCGTCGGGGGTTTCCTCTACTGTGTGCACATCGCAGCGACGAGTCTTCACCTCGTCGGCGACAAGAGCAGAGGAGTCTTCATGGCCCACGACCTCGACCTGGTGAACGCCGCCAGAAACGCTAAGTCCGCAGCTGACCGCGTCCGCGCCCAGGCCGACTGTGACGACTGCGAGGACCTCGCGAAGGTGGTCGAGACGCTCGCCGCCGCGCTTGAGAAGCACGGTTCGAAGAACTTCTAGCTCCGTCTGCAGGCTCCGGGTGAGGCGCTCGGAATCCATCAGCGCGACGAGCTCCATCTGCTCGTCCGCGTCGTGAGTCGCGCTGTCCAGGCGTCGGAGCGCGGCGCGCAGCTGGGTGAGGTGCCGCAGCACCTCGACAGGGACGTCCTCGGCCTCGAGGTCTGTGAGCGTCACGAGGCACCTCCGCGAGCGCGGAGGGCGATGGGCAGGCTGTCGAAGAAGCGGGTGCCGACGTAGAGGGCGCCCATGCCGGCTTCGGACTCCTGCACCTGGATGTAGGCCGGGGCGGTCACGAGGCGCGCTCCTCGAGCGCTTCGCGGATGCCGCGGGCGCGCTGCTCGGCTTCTGTCGCGATGCGATCCGCGTAGTCAGCCACGGATTGAAAGCTGAGAAGCCGCGCGCCGGTCCCTCCCGGCAGCTTCTGTTCGACCACAATCTCACGAGCGCGATGAGTCGGCCGATAGCTTTGTTGTCGAGGCCGGTGAGCTCTGCGGCTTCGGCCACCGTCACAGGTGGGCGACTGGTCCCTACTTTGGTCATTTGCACAAGTTAGCCACAATGATCCAATGGGTCAAGTCCCCAACTTGGACATATTGCGTAGCTAGGTCGTGTGGGCTAACTTGGTCACATGACTATTGCGCCTGACACTCGTCGTCGCCCCGCCTTCACCATCGGCGATCGCCTTCGTAAGTCACGCGGCCTCCTCGGCGCGGACATGGATGTGCGAACCTTCGCCGATCACCTCGGCGTGAGCAAGAACACGGTGACGAACTACGAGCTCGAGAAGACTGCTCCCGAGAACATGAAGACCATCGTGCTCAAACAGTGGGCGATGGCGACGGGAGTCGATTTCGACTGGCTCCTCAACGGAGATGTTCCTGATGGCGGACCGGAGTCCGGAGAGGTGGGCCCTACCGGGCTCGAACCGATGACATCCACGGTGTAAACGTGGCGCTCTACCAACTGAGCTAAAGGCCCGCGAAACGCATTTCGCGCTGGGTCGAGGCTAGCAGGGCTACTGCACGGTCGCGGTCAGGCGCAGGACGTGGTCGAGGGTGTGCGCGAGGCGCCCCTGTTGCGACCAGGCATCGAGCGTCAGTTCGGTGCTGTGATCGCGGTAGTACTGCTCGACCTCACGCACGTCGGCGGTGAACGAGGTGCTGTGCACGAGGACGGAGATCTCGAGGTCGAGGGTGAAGGAGCGCATGTCGAGGTTGCTCGACCCGATGACGGCGACGTCGTCGTCGATCGTGACGTGCTTCGAGTGCAGGATCGTCGGCCCCTCGTAGAGCCAGATCCGGACGCCGGCCCGGAGGAGCTCCTCGTAGTAGCTGCGCTGCGCGTGGAAGACCATGAATTGGTCGCCGACCTCGGAGACGAACAGCTCGACCACGCGACCGCTCTGTGCCGCGGTCGTCACGGCGTAGCGGATCGAGTCGTCGGGGACGAAGTACGGGCTGGTCAGGATGACCTTCTCGCGCGCCGAGTAGATCAGCGAGGCGAAGAGGGAGAGGTTGTTCTCCACGTCGTAGCCCGGCCCGCTCGGCACCACCTGGCAGGACAGGTCACCCGCCTCGACCTCGGGCGGCTCCGCCTGCTCGTCCGCGAGGATCTCCCCTGTCTCGCAGAACCAGTCGGTCAGGAACACGGCGTCGATCGCGGACACGACCGGGCCCTCGAAGCGCACCATGAAGTCCTTCCACTGAAGGCCCTTCTTGAGGTTCTTCGGCTTCTGGTACCCGGGGTCGATCAGATTGCGCGACCCGGTGTGAGCGACCACGCCGTCGACGACGAGCAGCTTGCGGTGGTTGCGCAGGTCCGGGCGCTGGATCTGCCCACGGAGCGGGCGGAACGGCAGCATGAGCTGCCAGAGCGCGCCCATCTCGTCCAGGCGCCGGATGCCGGCCTTGTAGCCGGGGTACCCGTGACTCCCGAGGTGGTCGAGCAGCACCCGTACGACGACACCGCGATCCACGGCCCGGGCGAGCGCGTCGTAGAAGGGCGCGACCGTGTCGTCGAGGGCCATGATGTAGAACTCGACGTGGATGGTCGCCGTCGCCTTGTCGATGTCGCGGATCATCGCCTCGAGCACCTCGGCGTGGTGGTGATGGAGCGTGGCGCGATTGCCCCCGACCATCGGGATCGAGCCGAGGTTCTCATTGAGCGTCGCGATCGGGTCCAACCACTCCGGCAAGGCGGGGCGCTCGAGATCGAGGTCGTCGACCGCGCGGCGGATGAGCATGTCCACCTGCGCCTGCCGGTCACGCCGCGCCTTCGGCAGTCGGGCCCGGCCGGCGATGAGATAGAGCGGCAGGCCGATCCAGGGCAGGAAGGCGATGGCGAGCAGCCAGGCGAGCGCCGTCTGGGGGCGGCGGCCGGCGGCGATGACCACGAGCGCGATGATCCGGATGACGATGTCGACCGCGAGGACCGCGACCGCGATGATCAGCGCAGTCATCTCGGCGGTCATGCATCCCAGTATTCCGCACGGCCGTAGACTCCCGATCATGGCGACGACGGCGGAGCGGGCGGCGAGATCCGAGCACCGGTGGCCGGCGATCATCGCCCTGCTTCTCGCTCTCGCGCTCTATGCCACGCTGCCCAGCAGCTTCCTCCCCGTCATCCGCTGGGTGGTCGTCGGAGTCGGGGTCGGGCTCCTCGTTCCGCTGCTCGTCGTGAACCCCTTGCGGTTCACCCGACAGACCCGGTGGTCGCGCCCGCTGTCCCTCGTCCAGACGCTCGTCCTGCTCGCGGCCAACCAGGTCGCCCTCGTGCAGCTCGTCCACCAGCTCGTCACGGACACGAGCTCGGAGGGACACACTCTCCTCCTGGCCGCCCTCCAGGTCTGGGTGACGAACGTCATCGCCTTCGCGCTGCTCTACTGGGAGATGGATCGCGGTGGGGCCGTGACCCGAACCCGCGCGCCCCGCAAGGATCTCCCGCAGGCCGACTTCCGGTTCCCGCAGGATGAGGACCACGACGCCGTCCAGGAGGTCGCGAGCCGCTCGTCGATCGCCTCCGACTGGACGCCGAGCTTCGTCGACTATCTCTACTTCTCGGCCAGCAACTCGATGGCGTTCAGCCCGACCGACACGATGCCGCTGTCGCACCGGGCGAAGGGCCTCATGCTGCTCGAATCCTTCGCGGGCTTCGTCATCCTCGCGCTGGTCATCGCGCGGGCGGTGTCGCTGCTCGGATAGAGACGGCTGAGCGTCAGGCGCCCGCGGGCTCCAGCAGTTCGGCGACCGCCGCCTGGTATTCGGCCAGCGAACGGGCCTCGCCCGGCGCGGTGATGAAGGACGCGCGGATTACGCCCTGGGTGTCGATGAGGAAGGTCGCGCGATTCGCGAAGCCCTTGTGCTCGAGGAACACGCCGTATTCCTTGGCGACCTCGCCGTGCGGCCAGAAGTCGGCGAGCAGCGTGAAGTCGTAGCCCTCCTCCTCGGCGAAGGCGCGCAGCGTGGCCTTCGAGTCGACGGAGATACCCATCAGCTCGATGCCGTTCTGCTGGAAGAGGCCGATGTTGTCGCGGAGGGTGCAGAGCTCGCTCGTGCAGGTGCTCGAGAAGGCGAGCGGGAAGAAGACGAGCGCGACGGGCTTGACGCCGCGGAACTCGCCGAGACGCACGTGCTCCCCGTATTGATTGGGGAGCTCGAAGTCGGGAGCCTGGGTGTCGTTCTCCAGAGCCATGGTGATGCAATCCTTCCGTGCTCCGGAAACACGGCCGGAGCAGACGCAATCGCCCATGCTACGCCTGCGGGCGCGAGGTTGCCGTGAGATGAACGGCAGCCTGTCGCGTGACGCGTGCGTACCCCGCGCGAGAACTAGACTCGTTGAGGCGCTGCCCGAGAGACCCTGTCATCGAAACCCGTTGATGTGGCCGGCGCGCCGCACGGCACGGCCTCAAGCCATGCCGCATCTCAATCCAGAAAGAGGTCTACGGTGACGGTGAACGATCAGGACCCATACTCGGTGAACCCCGCCGATCGGGACCCTGAGGAGACGGCCGAGTGGCAGGAGTCACTCGACGCCCTCGTCGAGCAGGCGGGTCACGAACGTGGCCGCGAGATCATGCTCGCCCTCCTCAAGCGCTCGAAGGAACTGCACCTCGGTGTGCCGATGGTTCCGACGACCGACTACCTCAACACGATCGCTCCCGAGAACGAGCCGGAGTTCCCCGGTGACGAGGAGCTCGAGCGTCGCTATCGCGCGTGGATCCGCTGGAACGCCGCGATCACCGTGCACCGCGCTCAGCGCCCCGGCATCGGTGTCGGCGGCCACATCTCCACCTACGCGGGTGCAGCCTCCCTCTACGAGGTGGGCCAGAACCACTTCTTCCGTGGTGCAGACCACGCCGGCGGCGGCGACCAGATCTTCTACCAGGGCCACGCCTCCCCCGGCATGTACGCCCGCGCCTACCTCGAGGGCCGCCTGAGCGAGGACAACCTCGACAGCTTCCGCCAGGAGAAGTCGCGTGCGCCGTACGGTCTTTCGTCCTACCCGCACCCCCGCCTCATGCCGGAGTTCTGGCAGTTCCCGACCGTCTCGATGGGTCTCGGCCCGATCAACGCGATCTACCAGGCGCAGTCGAACAAGTACCTCACCAACCGCGGCATCAAGGACGCCTCCGACCAGCAGGTCTGGGCCTTCCTCGGCGACGGCGAGATGGACGAGGTCGAGAGCCGTGGCGCCCTGCAGTGGGCCGCCAATGAAGGCCTCGACAACCTCAACTTCGTGATCAACTGCAACCTGCAGCGCCTCGACGGACCCGTCCGCGGCAACGGCAAGATCATCCAGGAGCTCGAGAGCTTCTTCCGCGGTGCCGGCTGGAACGTCATCAAGGTCGTCTGGGGTCGCGAGTGGGACTCGCTGCTCGCGAACGATTCCGAGGGCGCGCTCCGCGACCTCATGAACCGCACGCCGGACGGCGACTACCAGACCTACAAGGCCGAGAACGGCGCCTACGTGCGCGAGAACTTCTTCGGTCGCGACCCGCGTGCGCTCGAGATGGTCAAGGACTACACCGACGACCAGATCTGGGGCCTCAAGCGCGGTGGCCACGACTACCGCAAGGTCTACGCCGCCTTCAAGGCCGCGCAGGAGCACACGGGCCAGCCGACCGTCATCCTCGCGAAGACGGTCAAGGGCTACGGCCTCGGCCCGAGCTTCGAGGGACGCAACGCGACCCACCAGATGAAGAAGCTCACGCTCGACAACCTCAAGCAGTTCCGCGACGTGATGCGCATCCCGATCACCGACGCGCAGCTCGAGGAGAACCCGTACAAGCCGCCGTTCTACCACCCCGGTGAGAACGACGAGGCGATCCAGTACCTGCACGAGCGTCGTCGCGCGCTCGGCGGCTACCTTCCGGAGCGCCGCTCGAAGTACACGCAGATCGCGGTCCCCGAGGCGAGCACGTACGACGTCGTCAAGAAGGGCTCCGGCAAGCAGGAGATCGCCAGCACCATGGCCTTCGCCCGCCTGCTCAAGGACCTCCTGCGCGACAAGAGCATCGGCAACCGCATCGTCCCGATCATCCCGGACGAGGCGCGCACCTTCGGTATGGACGCCTACTTCCCGACCGCGAAGATCTACAACCCCAACGGCCAGACTTACACGTCGGTCGACCGAGAGCTCCTCCTCGCCTACAAGGAGAGCCCGCAGGGGCAGATCGTGCACGTCGGCATCAACGAGGCGGGTGCCTTCGCGGCCTTCACCGCCGCGGGGACCCAATACGCGACGAACGGCGAGCCGCTCATCCCGGTCTACGTCTTCTACTCGATGTTCGGATTCCAGCGCACCGGCGACGCCATCTGGGCGGCCGGCGACCAGATGGCCCGCGGGTTCATCATGGGCGCCACGGCGGGACGCACCACCCTCACGGGTGAGGGCCTCCAGCACGCCGACGGCCACTCGCACGTGCTCGCCGCGACCAACCCGGCGATCGTCGCCTACGACCCCGCCTACGGGTACGAGATCGGCGCGATCGTCAAGGCCGGCATCGAGCGCATGTACGGCGGGACGCACCCCGACCCGAACGTCATGTACTACATCACGCTCTACAACGAGCCCGTCGTGCAGCCGGCCGAGCCGGAGCACTTCGACCGCGAGGGCGTGCTCAAGGGCATCTACCAGCTCAACCACAACCCGGCCGCCGGCCCCAAGGCGCAGCTTCTCGCGTCCGGTGTCGGTGTGCCGTGGGTGCTCGAGGCCCAGCAGCTGCTCGCGCAGGACTGGGGTGTCTCGGCCGACGTCTGGTCGGTGACCTCGTGGTCCGAGCTGCGTCGTGACGGTCTCGCGGCCGAGGAGCACAACTTCCTCTACCCGAACGAGCCGAAGCACGTGCCGTACGTCACCAGCCGCCTCGGTCAGGCGCAGGGGCCGTTCGTCGCCGTGTCCGACCACTCGCACTCGCTGCCCGACATGATCCGTCCCTTCGTCCCCGGCGCCTTCGCGACGCTCGGAGCCGACAACTTCGGATTCTCGGACACGCGTGCCGCCGCCCGCCGCTTCTTCAAGATCGACGGACCGTCGATCGTCGTCCGCACCCTGCAGGAGCTCGCCACCCGTGGCGAGGTCGACCCGTCGGCCCCTGCGCAGGCGATCGAGAAGTACCGCCTGCACGATGTGTCGGCCGGGACCACCGGTTCTGCCGGAGGCGAGAGCTAGAGCGGATGCCGCCCAAGACGAAGGCGCAGACACTCGCATGGCTCCGCACCATCTCCGGTGAGCTGTCCACCGCGACGCTGAAGCGCCTCGAGGACACGCTGCCCTGGTACGGCGAGATGCCGCCAGGGCGGCGGTCCGCGGTCGGGCTGGTCGCCCAGGCGGGCATCAGCTCGTTCATCAGCTGGTTCGACGACCCCAAGTCGACCCCGTGGATCGCCGCCGACGTGTTCGGTGGTGCTCCCCGGGAGCTGTTGCGCTCGGTGTCGCTGCAGCAGACGCTGCAGCTCATCCGCATCACCGTCGAGGTGGTGGAGGCACGCATCGGCGACGGTGACGGGCTGCTGCGGGAGTCGATCCTGCTCTACTCGCGCGAGATCGCCTTCGCGGCGGCGGACGTCTACGCCCGCGCCGCCGAGGCCCGCGGCCTGTGGGATGCGCGTCTCGAAGCGCTCGTCGTCGACTCGATCCTCAGTGGCGAGTACGACACGGAGCTGCCGTCGCGCATCGCCGCGCTCGGCTGGAACGGGCACGGCGAGGTCTGCGTGCTCGTCGGCACGGCGCCCCGCGTCCTCGACGTCGACCAGCTGCGTCGTACCGCGCGCCACCTGGACGCGGACGTTCTCATCGGCGTCCAGGGAAGCCGTCTCGTCCTCGTCATCGGACGCGCGAGCCCGGAGGGTGAGGACGCGGACACCGCGACCCTGCGCCCCTTCATCGACATCGCCGGCCAACTGGAACCGGGCTTCGGCCCCGGGCACCTGGTGCTCGGCCACGAGGTCGCGTCGCTCGTCGATGCGTCCAAGAGCGCCAAGGCCGCGCTGGCCGGCTTCGCGGTGGCGCGCGCCTGGCGCAACGCGCCGCGTCCTACCCACGCGGACGACCTCCTTCCGGAGCGCGCCTTTGCCGGCGACCCCCTTGCCCGCGCGACGCTCATCAACCGGATCTACCGCCCGCTCCAGGCCCACTCGACCGAGCTGCTCGCGACCCTCTGGTGCTACCTCGACAACGGGCGTTCGCTCGAGGCCACCGCGCGCGAGTTGTTCGTTCACCCGAACACCGTGCGCTACCGCCTCAAGCGGATCAGCGAGGTGATCGGCTGGGACGCCACGGGTGCGCGCGAGGCTCTCATCCTCCAGGCGGCTCTCATCGTCGGCTCGATCGCCGAGCCCGACGCCACGCGCAAGCGCCCCGTCTGACCCGCCGCCGGAGACTCAGGACGCCGCACCTTCGGAAACTCAGGAATTCGAGTGCCCGGCGGCCTCCGGTAGCGGTTTCCCGGCCCGATTCCGCCCCGGATCCTGAGTTTCCGAAGGGGGCGGGGTGAGGGGTTACACAAGAGATCGGGCGAATGTTGGTGGGTCGTCGACGGCGTGAGGCTCCGGACGCTGGCAGGATGGAGGGCGTGATCGTCGTCGTAGCGCCCGGACAGGGCTCCCAGACCCCCGGATTCCTCGAGCCCTGGCTCGCCGAAGGATCCTTCCGCCAGCAGCTGGAGGGCATCTCCGACTCCGTCGGCATCGACCTCGTCGCGCACGGCACCACCTCCGACGCCGACACCATCCGTGACACGGCCGTCGCGCAGCCCCTCATCGTCGCCGCAGGCCTCCTCACGCTGAGCGCCCTGTTCGCCGACGGTCGCCGCGACAAGGTGGGCGGCATCGCCGGTCACTCCGTCGGTGAGGTGACCGCCGCCGCCGGCGCCGGGATCCTCAGCGAGACGGACGCCGTGGCATTCGTGCGCGAGCGTGGCCAGTCGATGGCCGCAGCTGCCGCCCAGGTGCAGACCGGCATGAGCGCCGTCATCGGTGGGGACGAGGAAGCGCTGCTCGCGCGTCTCGCCGAGCTCGGCCTCTCCCCCGCGAACTTCAACGGAGGTGGCCAGATCGTGGTCGCGGGAGCCCTCGACGCCCTTGCGGCCCTCGCCGCCGAGCCGGTGCCCGGAACCCGCGTGATCCCGCTGCAGGTCGCCGGCGCCTTCCACACCGCGTACATGGAGCCCGCGGTCGCGCACCTCCGTGACGTCGCCGCGGGCCTCGAGGCCCACGACCCGACGCTTCCCATCTGGACCAACAAGGGCGGCGTCGCCGTCGAGGACGGCCGCCACTTCGTCGACCTGCTCGTCGACCAGGTGTCCTCGCCCGTCCGCTGGGACAAGACCATGGAGTCCTTCGCCACCGCGGGCGTCACCGGCATCATCGAGCTCGCCCCCGCCGGCGCGCTCGTGGGCCTCGCCAAGCGCGGCCTCAAGGGCGTTCCCACCGTCGCGGTCAAGACGCCGGACGACCTGGCCGCCGCCTACGCCCTGATCGACGGAGACGCATGACCCGCCCGACCCTCACCCAGTCCACCGGAGCGCAGTACACGCGCATCTACAGCTACGGCGCCGCTCGAGGCGACCTCGTGGTCCCCAACGACGAGCTCGTCGGCCCGATCGACTCGAGCGACGAGTGGATCCAGCAGCGCACCGGCATCATCACGCGGACGCGCGCCTCGGCCGACGTCAGCGCCACCGACCTCGCCACCGACGCGGCGAAGGAGGCGATCGCCAAGGCCGGCATCGAGCCGAGCCAGATCGACCTCGTGATCGTCGCGACCATCAGCAACGTTCAGCAGACCCCGTCCATGGCCGCCGTGGTCGCCGACAACGTCGGCGCGAACCCCGCGGCCGCGTACGACGAAAATGCCGCCTGCGCCGGCTTCAGCTACGGCGTCACGCAGGCCGACGCGCTGATCCGCTCGGGCGCTGCGCACTACGCTCTCGTGATCGGTGCCGAGAAGCTCTCCGACATCGTCGACCCGACCGACCGCACCATCTCCTTCCTTCTCGGTGACGGCGCCGGCGCCGTCGTCGTCGGGCCGAGCGACTTCCCCGGCATCGCCGCGCCCGTCTGGGGCTCGGACGGATCGAAGGCCGGCGCGGTCGGCATGAACTCGACGCTCACGCAGTACCGCGACGGTGCCGCTGAGTGGCCGACGCTGCGCCAGGAGGGCCAGACGGTCTTCCGCTGGGCCGTCTGGGAGATGGCGAAGGTCGCCCAGCAGGCGATCGAGGCAGCCGGCATCACCGCCGACGACCTCGCCGCCTTCATCCCGCACCAGGCGAACATGCGGATCATCGACGAGTTCGCGAAGCAGCTGAAGCTTCCCGAGAGCGTCGTCATCGGTCGCGACATCGCGACCACCGGCAACACCAGTGCGGCGTCGATCCCGCTCGCCACGCACCGGCTGCTCGAGGAGCACCCGGAGCTCAGCGGCGGCCTCGCCCTGCAGATCGGCTTCGGCGCGGGCCTCGTGTTCGGGGCCCAGGTCGTCGTCCTCCCCTAAACTTGTCCACGGTCACACCGACACCCCCTCTAGGAGATAACACAATGGCACTGTCCACCGAAGAAGTCCTCGCCGGCCTGGCCGAGCTCATCAACGACGAGACCGGCATCGCGACGGACACCGTCGAGCTGGACAAGTCGTTCACCGACGACCTCGACATCGACTCCATCTCGATGATGACGATCGTCGTCAACGCCGAGGAGAAGTTCGACGTGAAGATCCCCGACGAAGAGGTCAAGAACCTCAAGACCGTCGGCGACGCCGTCACCTTCATCACCAACGCCCAGGCGTAGGTCTTTCGACGGGGCAGGGGACGGAAGTCTCCTGCCCCGTTTTCCATAGCCATGTGAACCACTGTGAGGAATCAGTCGTGACCAAGAAGATCGTCGTCACCGGCATCGGAGCCTCGTCCCCGCTCGGCGGGACGGCCCGTGACAGCTGGACCGCCCTGCTCGCCGGCGAGTCCGGCGTGCGCCCCATCGAGCAGGACTGGGTCGCCCAGTACGACCTGCCGGTGACCTTCGCCGCCCAGGCCAAGGTGCCCGCCACCGAGGTGCTCGAGCGCCAGGAGTGGAAGCGCCTCGACCCGTCGGCACAGTACGCGCTCGTATCCGCTCGCGAGGCCTGGGCCGACGCCGGCTCCCCCGACATCGACCGCACCCGGATCGGCGTGGACTACTCCACCGGCATCGGCGGTCTCTGGACCCTCCTCGACGCGTGGGACACCCTCCGCGAGAAGGGGCCGCGTCGCGTCCTTCCGATGACCGTCCCGATGCTCATGCCGAACGCCGCCGCTGCGGCCGTCAGCATGGCCTTCGACGCACGCGCCTTCGCGCGCACCGACGTCTCCGCCTGCGCGTCCTCCACCGAGGCCATCGCGAACGCCTACGACCACCTGCAGCAGGGTCTCGCCGACATCGTCATCGCCGGCGGCACCGAGAGCTGCATCCACCCGATCACGATCGCGTCCTTCTCCTCGATGCAGGCGCTGTCGAAGCGCAACGACGAGCCGGCCCGCGCCTCACGCCCCTACGACACGAACCGCGACGGCTTCGTCATGGGTGAGGGAGCGGCGACGCTGATTCTCGAGACCGAGGAGCACGCGCTCGCCCGCGGCGCCCGCATCTATGCGGAGATCGCCGGTGGCGGCGTGACGAGCGATTCGTACCACATCACCGCTCCGGACCCCGAGGGTCGCGGCGCCGCCCGCGCCGTGTACGCCGCCCTGGAGCAGGCCGGCGCCTCGGTCGACGACGTCACCCACATCAACGCCCACGCGACGAGCACGCCAGTCGGCGACATCGCCGAGTACAAGGCGCTGCTGGCGGTCTTCGGTGACCGGGTGCACGACATCCCGGTGTCGGCGACCAAGGGAGCGACCGGTCACCTACTGGGTGGAACAGGAGCCCTCGAGGCCGTCTTCACCATCCTGGCCGTCGCCGAGCGCACCGCGCCGCCGACGATCAACCTGGACGACAAGGACCCGGAGATCCCGCTCGACGTCGTGACGTCGCCGCGGGCGCTCGGCGATGGCCCGCAGCTGGCCATCTCGAACTCCTTCGGCTTCGGTGGCCACAACGCCGTCGTGGCGGTGCGCAGTTACGAGGCGTAGGTCTCGACCTGCAGAGGTTTGGCGTGGGGCGTCCTCCTTCGGGAGGGCGCCCCACTGGTCTGTGACGATTCGAGGACTAGAACCCTCGGATCGGACGGCAGGAATCGTGGATGGTGCAGTCCCCCTCGTCGAGCTCCGCAGCCTCATCCTGCGTCACGAGCCGTTCGAGCTGCTCCATGTCGATCAACGGTGGTGCGACCTCGTCCATGAGTGCGACGAGCTCTCTCTGCAATGAGTCCAGCATCTTCGTTTCCCTTCTCACGATCTACCCCGTGTGAAGTGGCGGCGTGTACGCCGCTTCACACGCACTCGCGCCGCAGAAGCGGCGGCGCGTCAACCAACTTTGTGCAGCCAGACCACCTGGTTGTCGGCTCCGACGTGGCGGAACGCCTCGAGCTCGTCGTCCCACGCCTGCCCGAGGGCGAGGCGTAGTTCGCGGTGGAGTTCGAGGGCGTTGGATCCGGCGAGTTCCATGGCGGACCGAATGCGGTCCTCCGGGATCACCATGTTGCCGACCGAGTCGGTCTGGGCGAAGAAGATGCCGAGGTCGGGGGTGTGCATCCAGCGACCGCCGTCGTTGCGGGCGGACGGGTCCTCGGTGACCTCGAAACGGAGGTGCTCCCAGCCGCGGAGGGCGGAGGCGATCTCGGCACCGGTGCCGGGGGTTCCTTCCCAGTAGAACTCGGTGCGCTGGGCGCCCTTGAGGACGGGCTGTGCGGCCCAGGTGAAGTTCACGGCGCGATCGATCGCGCGCCCCACGGCCCATTCGATGTGCGGGCACAGAGCACGAGGAGCGGAGTGTACGTACAGCACTCCGCGCGCGGTTGGTGCAGTCATCTTCTCTCCATTCGGTCTGGTGCGACTTCCCCATCGACCAACTCGAATGCGAGTGACTGCGTATGCGATTGTGGCTTGATTATCCCCCGGGAGGCTGGGAATCACAAGCCTGTGATTCCCTAGACTCGGGTGGTGTCCTCCCTCGCCCGCGTCGCGATCATCAGCGACTACTACCTCGACTACATCGGCGGGGCGCAGACGTCGATGCTGCAGCAGAAGGCGGCCCTCTCCGAAGCCGGGCATCACGTCGTCCTGGTGGCCAGTGTCCGGAAGGGCGCGGAGCACCCCGCCGTCGATCTCCCGATCACGCCGTGGTGGAGCGTCCCCGGGCTCGAGCTTCCCGTCTCCTCGGCCACTCCCGCCCTGGTGGGCCGACTGAAGGAGTACTTCACGGCCGAGTCCATCGACGTCGTCCACGTGCAGACGGAGTTCGGACTGGCGCACGCGGCGGTCACGGCCGCCTATGAACTCGGCATCCCCGCCGTCCACACCGTGCACACCTTCTACTGGCAGAGCACCGGGGCAGCGCCCAACCTCGCGGCGCCCGCCATGCGTGCCCTGCTGCAGAGGTTCACCCGTTGGCGTTTCCCCCGCCTGTCGCTCAGCCCGCGCGCCGCCGACAACGTCCTGCGCAACCTCACGGCAGCGATGGCCATGCGGGCCGACACCGTGATCTCGCCGTCCGCCCACCAGGCGAAGGATCTCGCGGATGCCGGGGTCACCGCGCCGATCGCGGTCGTCGCCAATCCGATCGTCGCCGGCCCCGTTGCTCCCGCCCTCCTCGCGGAGGACGCCCCGGCGCGCTTCGTCTGGATCGCCCGCTGTGAGCCGGAGAAGCGCCCCCTGATCTTCGCCGAGGCGGCGATCGCGGCGGCACAGCGCGCACCCATCGAGGTGGACTTCGTGGGCGAAGGCAGCCAGCTCGAGGAGCTGCGCTCGCTCGTCGCCGGCACCCCGCAGATCCGGGTGCACGGCAGCCTGCCGCACGCCGAGGTGACCCGGCTCATCGATGCGTCGTCGATGGTGGCACTCACGTCGTACGGTTTCGACAACCAGCCGATGACGATCGCCGAGGCGGTCGCCCGCTATCGGGGCGTCCTGCTGTGCGACCCCAACCTCAGTGACGGCCTGGCCCATGCGGGGCATCTGACCCCCGACCCAAGTGCCGCGAGCCTCGCCGACGCGCTCGTGCATCTCGCCACCACGCCCGGGGCGATGCGCGCGCTGTCCGAGGGCGCCCAGCGGGACTCGTGGACCTTCGGTCCGGAGGCGTACGTCGAGCAGGTCAGGACGGCGTATGCGACCGCGCGGGCCGCCCGCGACGCGGCTGCTCCGCGCTGAGTCCGTAGGGCTCGGCGGTCGCGAGGAGCTGCTCGACCGTGTCCAGCCAGCGCAGGTCGGCCTCGCCCGTCTCTCGGGCGGCCGCCAGCACGATCGACTCACCGAGATCGTCGGAATCCTCCACGAGCGCCGCCAGCGCCTCGGCGGTCGCCCGTCGCTGGGCGGCGATGATCGAGGCGGCGTCGATGCCGGGCAGGGTGACGGCGATCGCGACCTTGACGGCGAGCTCGTCGCGGGTGCCGCGCACGATGGATGCCCCCAGCCACGCGTCCACCTCGGTGCGGCCGCTCGCGGTGATCGCGAAGAGCTCACGCCCCTCGGAGTCCTCGCCGTCACGGACGATGAGCTTGTCCCGCTCCAGGCGGTCGAGGGTCTGGTAGACCTGCCCGGCGTTCACCTGCCAGGTTCCACCGGTGCGGCGGTCGAACTCCTGCCGCAGCTGGTGCCCGTAACACGGGCCCTGGGCGAGGACGGCGAGCAGACCGTGACGGACCGACATGGCTTCACCGTAGCGACTATTTGGCGTCCGCGTAGCTGTCGACGATCGCCGTGGTGACCGGGAAGCGCACGGGTAGGGCGCCGAAGATGAGGCGTCCGGCGTCCTCCGCGGCGGCCGCGACCTCCTGAGCGACCGCGTCCGCGAGATGTGCGGGCGCGTGCACCATCACCTCGTCGTGGAGGAAGAAGACGAGATGGGGCCGCTCGACGAAATCCCCGTCGGCGAGGTTCCACAGTCGGCCGCGCAGGCCCGCCATCCAGCACAGCGCCCACTCCGCGGCGGTCCCCTGCACGACGAAGTTGCGGGTGAACCGACCCCAGCTCCGCGCGCGTCCCCGCGCACGGCTCTCGGCCGCCGCACTCGCCGACGCCTCCGACTGCACGGCATCCCACTCGGGGCCGGGCGCCGGAGAGCTACGTCCGAGACGCGTCGACACGATCTCGCCGCGCTCGCCGGCGCGCGCGGCATCCTCCACGAGCCGGATGGCGCGCGGGAAGGCCTTCGCGAGCGACGGCATGAGCCGGGCGCTGTCCCCGGTCGTCGCCCCGTACATCGCGCCGAGCATCGCCACCTTCGCCTGATCGCGGGTCGCCACCGCACCCGACGCGACGATGCCCTCGTACATGTCACCGGATCCGGCCGCGACCATACCGCGATCCCCACTCAGCGCCGCGAGCACGCGCGGCTCGAGCTGGGCGGCGTCCGCCACGACGAGCTTCCAGCCGGGATCGGCGACCACGGCACCGCGCACCTGCTTGGGCAACTGCAGGGCCCCGCCACCGCTCGCCGCCCAGCGACCGGTCACGACGCCGCCGGGCACGTACTCCGGACGGAAGCGGCCGCCGTCCACCCACGCGTCCGCCCAGGCCCAGCCGTTCGCGGTGAGCAGGCGCGACAGCTTCTTGTACTGCAGCAGCGGGACGATCACGGGGTGGTCGATCGCGCCGATCTCCCATTTGCTCGTCGATTCGACCCGCAGGCCCGCCTTGCGCAGGGCCTTGAGCAGCTCGACCGCGGAGTCGGGGTTGAACTCGAAACCGAGGATCCGCACGAGCTCGCCCTTGAGCCGCTCGAGCTCGGCGGGGCGTTCGAAGCCGCGCGGGCGCGGGCCCAGCACGCGCTCCAGCAGCGTCTCGTGCAGCGCCTTGTCGAAGGGCAGGCCCCCGTGCTTCATCTCCACGGCGATGAGGGCGCCGGCCGACTCCGCGGCGAGCAGCAGTCCGAGACGGGCGGGCTCGGGCGCAGCGGCGACCGCCTCGCGCTGGAGGAGCCACTCGGCCACGACGTCCGGCTCGGTGGGCAGGGCGGACGCTTCGAGATCGAAGAGCGTGTCCTGGCGGGGCGGGCGTTCCTCGACGAGCGCGGGAGGCGCATCCCATTCCCCCGCCTCGGCGCGCGCCAGGCGCGAGGCGGCCGTCGCCATCGACGCCCGGATGATCGCGTGGCTCAGGCGCAGGTCGACGCAGCGTTCGACGCGGACACCGGCGGCGAGGAGGCCGGGGTACCACCGACGCGTGTCGTTCCAGACCCAGCGGGGCCGCTCGCGTTCGCGGCGGGCCACGTAGGCCGGCAGGTCGTGGACCGCCTCGTCACCGGCCGGCGTGCCGTCGTCCTCGAAGCTGCGCGCCCGCGCGCGGGACAGGACGATGAACACCTGCCCATCCTCCCGCACTCCCCCGACCCGCCCGTTTCGGAAACTCAGGAATCGGGACCGTTCCGGTACCGCAGGAGGGAAATGGGGACACTCACACGACCGGATTCCTGAGTTTCCGAAGGGCTGGTCAGGGCGACGATCGCCGGTGTTCCTCGATGGCTGCGCCGAGATAGGGCGCGAGGGAGCGTGAGTAGGAGGCGGAGAGGTGGTGCTCGTCGATGTAGGTGACGACGCCGCCGATGGCGACGTGACAGAGCTCCTCGTCGCAGAACCACGGCAGCATGTCGACGAAACCGACGCCGTCGGTCGCCCGAGCCGCTTCGGCGACCAGATTGCCGTGCTCCTCGCCGTCCGCACGCGGGGTGGCGCAGGGGTCGTACTGCAGGTGGTTCTGGTCGACGCAGGCGGGGGCCGGCTGGTCGGTGGCCGGAACGTCGCCGATGGCGACGACGGTGCGCCCCGACGCGACGAACCCCGCCAGAGTCTCGCCGATCGCCTCCCGCAGCTGGTCCGCCTCCTCGGTGGTGACGGGCCGCTCGGCGAGGTATTCGGACGACCCGTTGTTCGTCGCGACGACCACGATGTCGATGTCCGGGTCCCCCAGCACGCGATCGACCACGTCCTGCGTCCAGTCGGCGCACTCGGCGTCCGTCTCGCGGGTCAGGGGCGCGAGCGAGACGCCCGTGCAGCCGGTCTTGCGCATGAGGTCGACCTGCCAGCCGTTGTCCTCCCCGTAGGCCTCAAGGGCAGCGACGAGGTGGCCGGCGTGCGAGTTGCCGATGAGCGCGACCGTGTGGTCGGGCGAGGTGGTGTCCCCGTAGGAGCAGACGACGAGTTCGGCATCGGTCGCGTCGCAGGGTTGGCCGAGCGACCCCTTGTCCACCGGGGCGAAGGCCGAGCGGAGGCCCGCGGGCGCCTCGAACGGCGATTCACAGCCCGGTTCGACGAGGGCGGCAGCGCCGTAACAGGGGTCGGTGCGGAAGTCGACGAGCGCCTGGCGGGCGGTGGCCGCGTTCGAGGCGCCCAGCGACACCCCGGTGACGGTGCTGGCGGCGACGAGGAGGGTGACGGCCAGCGCCCCCGCGACGAGAGGGACTCGTGGTGGCAGCAACCGAGTCCGGTCCTCCACGAAACGCTTCGTGAGCATCGCCAGCAACAGGCTGAGGGCGATGACGAGCGGCCCGGCCTCGCCGTCGATGACGTAGGGCGCGACCACGATCAACGGCCAGTGCCAGAGGTAGAGGGCATAGGAGTGGTCGCCCAGGAAAACAAGGGGGCGCGCGGAGGCCAGGCGGTTGCTCCCCGCGATGACGAGCAGGGTGCCGACGACCGGGAGGAGGGCGGCATAGCCGGGGAAGGACGTCGCCCCCGAGAACAGCACGGCAGCG
>Ga0247810_10001056_pt1 | contig 19194 bp, 12 predicted proteins | sample UWRJL119311C1_FD_179918 | JGI IMG/M metagenome (GOLD analysis project Ga0247810, IMG submission 179918) | Plant litter microbial communities from Arlington Agricultural Research Station in Wisconsin, United States - UWRJ-L119-311C-1 | ecosystem: Environmental > Terrestrial > Plant litter >... | reverse complement strand
TTACTGCCGCCAAGTGGTGTCAGGAACAGCATTACCGATGTCAAATGGCGCGATTCCCGTTACCTCTACATTTGCGCCGAGCATTTCGATTTCCTGCTCTTCGATACCAAGACCAAAGAATTCATTCGCTACGACGAAGCCGAAAGAAGCATCAGCACACCTTCGCGTTTAGCGCGGAATGGTACGCAGATCGCCGTTGCCGGTTCCGAGCTTGGATTGTTCATTCACAACGAATCGCTGATCTTCGGTGAGCGCATCCGTTACCCGTTCGATATCCGCCAGGTCGCTTTCAATGCTTCCGGTACAGAATGGCTGGCCTGTAATGCAAGTAACCAGGGCGAAGTGTTTTTTAAAAATGCTTCGGGCAAGGGAACGCTTTACCAACTGTTCGATCAGAAGCGCGAAGCCGAATTTGAATTCCATTTCGTGGAGAATATGGGTGATAACCGGTGGTTTGCGATCGGCACCGACAGGATCGTAAGCTTTTCACCCGGAAAAGGATTGCGACAATGTGTGAGCTTCAATTCCCTTGCTTTACAGGTAAATCCTACTTTGCTTGTTCCCACGGCTGCTTTCAACGACGGCGATTCCGTACTGTGGATCGGAACAAAATACGGGGGAATGATGCATTATTCCGTTCGCAGCAACAAAGTGTCGCTTTACCTCAAAGGACAGGGCGATCCGAAAAGTCAGCCGCTTCACAATTCCTGGTTCTTCAGCTTCATAAAAGACAAAGAAGTGTTGTATTACGGCTATGAAGAAGGAATTGGGGCGATAGATCTGAAGACAAAGCGGTTTTTCAGGCCTGCATTCTCGGGTTTGCTGCCCCGCGACCAGGTACGGTCAATGGCCATCGATCAAAAGGGAATTCTCTGGGTGGGAACCATGGCAAACGGGATCATTGCCGTCGATATCCGCAAAGGAAAGATCGTGAAGAAGATCACCGCGAAAATGGGATTGCAGACTCCGCAGGTAAACAAGCTCGTTTTCGATAAGCAGTACAATCTGTGGGTGCTCAATCCGAATTGCGTAGCCGTGATCAATTGCCAAACCTTCAGCATTCAGCCGCTGGAGAACCAGCACGGAATGTCTGGCATCTACGATATCGTTCTCAAAGGAGACAGCCTTTATTTTCTGCAGAATAATGGGTTTATTACCACTCTTTCCGGCCGTCCGCTGCCGGCTTTCAACAATCCGAAGCCCTATATTCAGCGTGTCAGGGAATTGAACGACCTGCCTTTCACCAATAACAAGCATACGTTCTCTTACAATGAGAATAACCTCGGCTTCGAATTCGGTGTGCTCGATTATTCGAACGCGACCAACAATTTCGTGAGCTACCGCCTGAAAGGACTCGAAGAAGCCTGGCGAAGCGGGAACGGAAAAGACGAAGCTACCTATTACAACCTTCCGGGTGGCAAATACACCTTCCAGGTGAAGCTGGTGGAAGACGGCCGGACGCGCGTTGCCGAATACGCATTCCGCATTATTCCACCGTTCTGGCTGCAATGGTGGTTCGTTGTGCTGGTCGTGCTTGTCGTTGCTGTTTCGATAGGCTGGTACATGCGCATAAGGATCCGCCGGATCAAAAGCACGGAAGGCATGCGAACCGAATTCAACCGCCAGATCAACGAAATGGAATCGAAAGCGCTGCGGGCACAGATGAATCCGCACTTTCTCTTTAACAGCCTGAACTCTATCCGCTTGTTCATTCTTAAGAACGAGGTGGAAAATGCTTCCGATTACATTGCAAAATTCTCCAAGCTCCTGCGAATGATCCTCAATCACTCGCGGCTCGATTCAATCACCGTTTACGATGAGATCCAGACCCTGAAGCTCTACCTGGAGTTTGAACGACTGCGATTCGACCACGGTTTTGAGTTCGACCTTGAGATCGATGGCCAGGAAGTGCTCGATTACCATTTACCGCCGATGATCATTCAGCCATTCGTCGAAAACGCCATCTGGCACGGATTAATGCCCCGCCAGGACGATCAGGGCTACATCCGCGTGTCGTTCGTTATTCAGCCCGGAAGATTGTACGTCACTGTCCAGGATAACGGCATCGGACGCGAGAAAGCCCGGGTGAATAACCGGCGCGCTTCCCTGAAAGAAGGCTCCGTTGGTTTGAAGATCACCAAAGACAGGCTGAGAACACTCACAAAACGCACCAATCGCCTGAATGACTACGTGATCGAGGATTTAACCGATGAAAACGGACGGGCTACGGGAACTTTGATTAAATTGTACTTTGAAACGGAAAATAAGCCATGAAACTACGCGCTATACTTGTCGACGACGAGAAACACAGTCTCGAAACAACCGCTATTCTCATCCGCAAGTTCTGCGCTGATGTGGAGATCATTGCCGAACTGAATCAGCCGATGGATGCCGTTGCGATCATTAACCGCGAAGAGCCCGACCTGCTTTTTATGGATATTTCCATGCCCCAGATGAATGGTTTTGAGCTGTTGAATACACTGACCTACAAAGATGCAGACGTGATCTTCACCACCGCTTACGACGAATATGCGCTCGAAGGCTTTAAGCACGGCGCCATCCATTACCTGGTGAAACCGATCGAAGCATCCGACCTGGTGGAAAGCGTTCAGCGCGTTAAGAAAAAGCGCCAGGAAAAGAAGCAGCAGCCGAACGCGTCAAACGGCTTAAAGCCGAAGATCCCGATTTCTTCCCTGAACGGCATCGAGCTGCTGGAAGTAGAGCAGATCATCCGCTGTGAATCCGACGGTAACTATACGACCATCGTTCTGGCAAACAGGAAAGTGACCGTTTCGAAAACACTCAAAGAGATCGAAAAGCAACTGGTCGATTTTCCCTATTTTTTCCGCCTGCACAATTCTCATCTGGTCAACCTGAACCACGTAGCCAAATACATCAGGGGAGAAGGTGGCTCCGTGATCCTTACCAATCAGGAGGAAATAGGCGTTTCGAGAAGCAAAAAGCTCGAGCTGCTGGAAGTGCTGGGGATTAATTAAAGAAACACGAAACTTAAAGTGTCTCCATCCCTCTGTCGGAAAGTGTTACGATTGTTTTTCAAAGCCTGAAAGATCAATCGCCTGATCACCGAACAAAGGATACTTTATAAATACTATCCACACACTCAAATCCGTTTTCTGCGTAAAAGCCTCTGATAGAATACATCCTAAGATCTATATTTGCTCAAATTTCTTCGTTATGAAAGCATATTTATTGGTCCTTGTTTCCTTTTTCTCATTCACCGGCATCTCTTTTTCACAGGAAGGCCTGATGAAGAATATCAGTGGTGCTGCGAAAGATAAGCTGAAGAACCAGGATTTCAATTCCACGCGTTCCAATAAGGAAAAAGGAATGCTTCAGAATGAAAGGAAATCGGCCCCTGCTCCTGCAGCCAGTCCTGCACCGCCCGTTGAAGCGGATACCACAACTGCTCCTGCCAATCCGGAAACGGCTTCTCCCGGAACGGCTGTCACCGACTACAAACAGAGCTACTCGTTCCAGAAAAAGCTGGTTTATGAAACCGGTAAGCTCGGCGGTTCCAAAGAGAAAACGGAAACCATTTCTTACTATTACGGAGAGGGAGCTGTGATGATCATCGATGGCGATAAAACGGATATGGTAACGATCTCCGATTTTGACAACGAAGCAGCGATCACGTTCGATGAAAAAAACAAGACGGCCACCGTGATGTCGACCAGATGGGCCACACAAATGGCGGAGAAATACGCAAAAGACGAAGAGCTTACCATAACCAAAACGGGGAATACGAAAAAGATCCTCGGCTACAATTGTGAAGAATACATCGTACTCGATAAAAAGAACAAATATGTGCAGTGGGTCACCTCCGATATCAGGATCGATTACTCGAAAGCCATGGCTACGATGGTGAAGAACATGCACATGAAGATCGACGGATCCGATATGAGGGGGCAAACGCTCCTGATGGAAATGACTTCGTATAATCTCAAAAAAGACGAAGCTGAATTCCACATGATCATGACCGAATACAAAGAAGAAGCCACGGAAAAATCGCTTGCAGGCTACGCAGTTACGGCTCTTTAATCGTTCATGAAATCCATCGGATCGTCGTAAACATAGCGGTACCCAAGTTTCCTCGATTGTTCCGAGCTGACGATCTTCCCGGATGCTTTTTCATCATCGAAATGAGGTGCAGTAATTCCCAGCTTTTCGGCCATCCGTGAATAGAACACTTTTTTCGAAGGATGTTTTTGTGCACAGCCATTAACGATCTCGCCCCATAATCCCTGTTGAATGAGATAAGCCGGTAATCCGACCGCATCTTCCAGGTGAATAACGTTCACCGGTTCATTTCCGGCATATGTTTTCCCGCTTCTGCTCATAGCTGATGCAGGATAGCGACCGGGGCCCATCAATCCGGCTAACCGCACAATAGTCAGCCGGTTTCCCAGCTCGTCGAACAGCGCTTTCTCGGCAAGAGCAATTCTGTTCTCTCCGTTTCCGTTGTCGGGAACTGTTTCAACGGCCGTTTCAATAGTATTCGCATAAACGCCGGTAGAGCTGATCATCACTACTCGGCAATCCGGGGAAAGTAGCTTTACGACGGCAACGCAATCGTTCCGGTAAGCTTCAGCAGAGATTCGGGAAGGAGGGAAGGCCAGTACAATTGCATGAACTACGGACAGCAGTTTTTCAGTAGATCCATCCGGGGAAGGAAAAAGCAGGATGTGCTCTCCCGAATCTGGAGTCAAAGTACGCTTCGTTGAAAAAACAGAATGTCCTTCAACGCGAAGCTTTTCTGCCAAAGGAAGCCCGAGCCATCCCGAACCGATCACTGCAATGTTCATCCGGCAAAAGTACGAACACCGATCCATTCACCATAACTTGTTCCGAACACCTTCGGATAGAACGATTATTCAGTCCTTCCTGACATCCTATAATCTTAATATCCTGATATCTGAACACAAAAAACGCCCTGCGTTAACAGAGCTTTCCAGGTGGGTCGGAAAATCACTTACTCACCATCCTCTTCTTCGTTGAACCACGAATTTTTGATCGTGTGCCGAACGAGGTAATAAACATCGTCTCTCCAGTAAAAGAATGCCACGCAGTTGTTAACCCCGTCGATGATCATTTCATAGTCATTCCCGGCATCGCTGGTGATCTGCATGGTGTATTTCACTTCGTCTTCGTTGTAATCCCAGTCTTTGATATAGTAAGTGGAAGTGATGGTTTCTGTCGTATGCTTGAAAGTTGTGAGCTCTTTGTTGAATTCGAAAAGCGTTCCACCTTCGTCTGTTGAGGTGATCTCCCATTCTTCGTCAGTTGCTTTCCAGTAGCCATCCTGGCGCAGGTTGGTGGAGATTCCCAGCTGTCCGAAAGCGAATGTAACCAGGAAGAGTGCAGTAATTGTCGTAATAAGTTTCATTTTCCCATTTTTAAATGCGATCCGAAAAGCAGGTTTTAAGAGCGCTTGTTTATCAGATCAAAGGTGAAACAGTTTTGCAGTATCCGCAATACGTCATTTGCCTTATTTTCTGATTAGCGGCCTGGTGTGTTCAATCGGGGCAATGTGCTGTGTGAATTATAAACCAGGACCTATGCGATAAACCTCCGAGCATTCAAAATCTAAGGTTCACAATCCACCATCCATAATCTAATATCCATAATCCGTCATCATCAATAATCCACTATTCATCTTATTTTTGCAAAAACTTTCTGATATGTTCTCTAAAGGATTTGTACGTCTGAACTGGATAACGCTCGTTCTCATTTACCTGGTTGTAATCGCCGGAAGCGTTGTAAGAACTACCGGAAGCGGAATGGGATGTCCCGACTGGCCGAAATGCTTCGGATCATGGGTTCCGCCAACGAATGCAAGCCAGCTGCCGGAAGATTATAAAGCCGTTTACGGAGAAAAGCGCGTGAAGAAAGTAGAAAAGTTCGCGAAGCTGCTTTCGGCTATCGGGATGAAAGAAACGGCTGAAAGGATCAAGAACGATCCCGCCACTTACGAAGAGCTTCCTTTCAACGCCGGAAAAACCTGGGTCGAATACGTAAACCGCCTGGCCGGATTTCTCGCCGGGAATGGTGTACTGCTCATTTTCCTGTGGGCATTCTTCAAATTCAGAAAGCAGCACAAAAAACTGTTCTGGCTCAGCCTGGTCAACCTGGTGCTGCTAACATTCCAGGCTTGGTTCGGGTCCATCGTGGTTGCCACGAATCTTGTTCCATGGACGATCACCGTTCACATGTTCCTGGCCCTCGTTATCATCGCGCTTCAATTAATGATCATCCGCATGGTGAGCCCCGTTCAGCAACAGCCAATGGTGTTTTCGAAAAGCATGAAGATCATGATCGTTACCGTATTCCTGATCACCGCTTACCAGATGTTTCTCGGAACACAGGTTCGTGAATACATCGACGAGCTCACCAAAGAAGGATTAGGCAGGGATGCCTGGACAACGCGTTTCGGCTGGACCTTTTTCATTCACCGGTCATTTTCCTGGCTGGTACTGGTAATGATGACCGTCATGCTCTGGCTGAACTGGAAAACCGGGAAGAACAGAAGCGTGTATGCTGCTTACATCATCCTGGCGATCGAGCTGATCTCGGGAGTTTGCCTTGCTTATGCCAATATGCCGGGACTCGTTCAGGTAGCGCATCTGCTGTTTGCTTCGGTGCTGTTCGGTTTGCTGTTTATGCAGATCATGAGGATGAGAAAAGCCCAGGTTCATTCGGTTTAAGATGAAAAGGGATCCTAAATATCCTCTTTGGTTACTGGCCGGCATTTTTGTAGTTGCTGTTCTTGCGCTGTTCCTGCCTTTTTATTCCGGCTACACGCATGAACGGGTCAATGCAACCAGTTATGTTATTGAGGATGTCGGGTACATGACAACGTTTACAGGTATTCACACCGTATTTGCATGGTTCGGTTTGGTAACGTCCTTTCTGTTGGTTATTCTTAACCTCGTCAGGCAAAGGGGAAAAGTTGTTTGGATCATTATTGCCGCGATTTACGGACTGGCCTTTATCTTCCTGCTGTTTACCAATATGCTTACGCTCGGAGCCAGGCCATTTGGTGATACAATGGAATACGGCTTCCTGCTGATGAACGCTGCAATTGTCGCATTGTTTGTTATGGCTGCGGTAAAGGCCTTTCGCGCCTTTCCTCCACGTCCTGATAGTGATTTACTCGATGATTGGGATGGGCGGTAATTGGTGAATCGTCATTTAAAGCGTGGAAAGCTCAATCCACACAGGAGCATGATCGCTTGTCTTTTCCCAGCCCCTAACATGGTTGTAAACTCCGCCACCGATCAGTCGTCCTTCCAGTTGCGGGCTCAGCAGGAAATGATCGATCCTTAATCCCGCGTTTCGTTCATAGGCGTTGCGGAAATAGTCGAAGAACGTATAGATCGTTTCACCCGGATACAGCTTGCGGATCGCATCTGTCCATCCCTGCCCGGCAAGGTGGTGGAAGGCAGCCCGTACTTCCGGCCGGAACAATGCATCTTTTACCCAGCGTTCCGGTTTGTAAACATCCAGTTCTGTCGGCATCACATTAAAATCCCCGATGAGCAACACGGGAACGTCGAATTCCAGCAGGGTTTCTGCACGTTCGGTCAGGCGCTGAAACCAGTTCATCTTGTAGTCCAATTTTGGTCCCGGCGCCGGGTTTCCGTTGGGAAGATACAAACAGCAGATCACCATACCGTCTATCATTGCTTCGATGTAACGGCTCTGCAGGTCTTCGGGATCTCCGGGAAGTGTGCGGCAAATTTCCTCTATCTCCCTGTTCCTGGCAAGTATCGCTACACCATTCCAGCTTTTCTGCCCGTGCCAGATGGCGTTGTATCCCGCATCCTCAATAGCTTTCGCAGGGAACTTCTCATCGGGAGCTTTCAATTCCTGTAAACAGACAATATCAGGGCGTGCTTCTTCCAGCCACCGCAAAAGCACAGGTAGCCGCCCATTGATGCCGTTTACATTGTAAGTTGCTATTTTTAAAGTTGCTTTGGGATCCATACCGCTGAATGTTTAAAGCTGAAAATAGGAATTAAGGTACAACGCCCGGCTATTTTAACTTAGTTAAAGAATTAAGCTGTCTCTGTCTTTGCAGTGAAACCGGTGAAAGATTGTTCCGGCGTATGGTTGAAGACTACGAACTTTTAACGGCTTGAGTTTGCAAAAACGGCAGAAATGCTATATTTGCATCCGTCTATGCATAACATAGATTCATAAAACAAGCAATTGTTTGGTCCTATAGCTCATTCGGTTAGAGCAACTGACTCATAATCAGTAGGTGCTTGGTTCGATTCCAAGTGGGACCACGGAAAGAAAAAGCCCTGACGATACTGTCGGGGCTTTTTCTTTTCTGTCAAGTCTCGTGCTCAAACTCAAACTGTCTTCCAGTATGCTTTTCTTTTAGGGAAGAGTGTTAAGAGTGAGAGTGTATTCCAGTTCGAAGCTCGAATGTATCTCCTCCGTCTTCATTTCTTTAAAAACGCTTCGATCAATACTACTGTGACCTGAGGTAGCTCATTGCTATCGTTTCCCGATCCCATTTCGCCAAAAAACTGGCCATGCGTACCTGGTAAAACGATAAGCTCGGCTCCAGGTATTAATCGCGACATGGCAATGGTATGTTCTACGGTGATAACATCTTTATCGGCAACCATAAAAAGTGCGGAAGATTTGATCTGACCAAGTCCTTCATCGCTGATGTCCTTAAAGTCTATCATGCGCTGTTTGTCTTTAGTAAACATAGTTAGCAGGCCGGCTGGATCCGGCGTAACTTTTAAATAAGCCTCTTTTAGAGGTTGCGGCATGCTTTCAAATGTGGCCGTTTCCATAAAGTCGAAGAAGCCAGCCATAAAACCATCGCGTTTGTAAGCGCCGGAGATAACAACCATTTTATGGATGAGCTGTGGATGCCTGATGGCTATTTGGAGGGTGGTGGTGCCGCCATTGCTGAAACCAAGAATGTTCGCCTTGTCCACATTTAAATACTCCAGCAATGCTGCAACGTCATCGGCGTCCTGTTCAAATGATTCGGGGGTATTACGGTCGCTTGTACGGCCATGTGCCTGTAGTTCTACCGCTATGATCTGGTGATTACTGGCAAGTAATGGCAGCAAAACACTGAAAGATGTTTGTATCGTTGAGCCGCCGCCGTGGATCAATACCAACGGTAATCCTCCCTTGCCATGGATCTCATAATACATGTTAATACCATTAATTGGCGCGTGGCCTGATGTTGTTAGCGTTTCCATTGTGTCTGCTGTTTTTTGTGCGAAAGACTGCCACGTGATCAATAACAGAACGAATGCAGGCAATAATCGTCGCGTAATGATCATGATTTCGTTAATTGATTCGTTAGGTACACCTGAAGTTTTTCTAAGTTTTGTTTCAATCCTTCGGCAGCATTGTGGGCTTTGATCACTGCCTGGAAAATCTCCGCTGAATCGAACAGCATGTGCCAGGTAAGGTGTGTTCTTTCGCCGTCCTCTAGGAAATCAATGGTAGCGATTATGTGCGGATTAAAATGCTCATAGCTTATCCGTGTAAATTCAATGACTTCTATGAATGTGCTTTTATTCGGGTAATTGGTGCCGTCCGGTCCGTGCATCGTAAGGTGCCAGTGACCACCCGGTACCAGATCCATTGTTGTTATTGTATTGGTAAACCCGTCAGGTCCCCACCATTGTGCTAGGTGTCCGGGATTGGTCCATACCTCCCAAACCAGCTCGATGGGAGCGTTAAGGGTTCTTGTCAGGCGTAATTCGCGGTCTTTCGTATTACTTTCCATGTCTTTCCTTTTTAAGTTTATCCAAATAAGTTTCTAAATTGTCCAGTTTGTTTTCAAAGTGCCGGCGATACTGTTCCACCCAAACGGCAACCTGATTTAGTTGATCCAGTTGCGCTTCGCAATACCGCTCGCGACCCAGCTTTTTCATTTTAATTAATTCACATTCGATCAGAATTTTGATATGTAGAGATATGGCCTGTCTGCTGACATCAAAGCTTTCGGCGATGGTAGTTACATTTAGTGGCTTTTCGGCAACCATACTAATTATTTGCCGGCGGGTAGGGTCGGCAATCGCCTGAAAGACATCTCTTCTTGGTAACATTATGCAAGTATATACTTGCAAATATAAGCGCAATCATATACTTGCGCAATTAAACTTCAAAAAATTGAACAACAAAGAGAAACATTGGTGAAAAACACGGTTATTAAGTTCCCAAACTTCAAACCTCTTCGATCCCCCCGTTCCCCAGAAACTTCCTGTATTCAGTTATTTTTGCTAGTATTGAAATCAGGCGAAAGCTATGAGATCGCATTAAACAAAAAACAAACGAAAATGAAAAAGACAATACTGTTCTTAACCTTAATGCTCTGTGCACTGGTTGCTTTCGGGCAGAAGAAAGGCAAATCGGATCAGGTAGTTACCTCTAAACCGTTTGTGCTGGGTGTAATTGACGAAATCCCATCAAAAGAGCTTGCAGAAAAAAGAATACTGAACATCTATCTTCCGGAAGGCTACAATCCGGACGATTCCATAAAGTACCCGGTGATTTACCTGCTTGACGGTTCCGCAGATGAAGATTTTATACACATCGCAGGGCTGGTTCAGTTCTATAATTTTGAATGGATCAATCAGCTTCCGAAGTCGATTGTAGTAGGCATTGCAAATGTTGACAGGCAACGGGATTTTACATTTCCAAGTACCATCAAATCCAAAATACCCACACCAACTGCCGGACATTCCGACAAATTTATCTCGTTCATTGAAAAAGAATTGCAGCCATACATCGAATCGAAGTACCACGGTAATACGAATAGAACGATTATCGGGCAATCTCTGGGCGGATTGTTAGCTACGGAAATACTGTTGACGAAACCAGCGCTTTTCAACAAGTACATCATCATCAGTCCGAGCTTGTGGTGGGACAATGGTTCGCTATTGGGGCAAAACCCGGCAATTCTGACAGAAAGCTTTACACAGCAAACAGACATTTATATTGCTGTTGGTAAAGAGGGACTCACACCAACCGAAATTCCGCGGGTAATGGAAGTGGACGCGAATTTACTGGCGGATAAGCTGAAGGAAACGAAAAGTGAAACCGTAAACGTGTTTTTCGATTATTTGCCCCTGGAAAATCACGCCACGATCATGCATAAGGCAGTGATGAATTCGTTTGACTTTTTATACCCGGCGTCTCTGCTAAAAGAGTAAAGTGATCAGGCTTTTCTGCCTCAATACTCACTCTCAAACTCACTCTGTATAAAAAAGCCCCTCTGTCAACTAACAGAAGGGCTTTTTGCGTTACGAAAGAACAGTGCTCTATTCCTTCACGAATTTTACGTTGGTCCCGGATACAGATCTTATAAAGTAAACTCCTGTGTTCAGTGAGCTTACGTTAATACTGTTCTTCCCGACTTGTAGGCTCGCGCGCTGGATCACTTTTCCTGTTACATCAATGAGTGTAATCTCAGTTGCTTCGTCCAGTTCGATGAACAATTCATCGGTTGCGGGATTTGGATAAACAGCCCACCCGTTTTGTGCCAGTGTTTCCAAACCGAGCGTCGTAATGGTAATGCAGTTGGATGTTTGGGAACACCCGTTCTGAGTTACGACAACGGCATAGGAACCATTTTGAGTTGGAGTGAAGGATGCATTCGTTGCTCCGTTTATCGGTTGATTATCGGCGCAGTTGATCCAGTGATAAGCAGCCCCGGTTGCGGACGCGGTGAGGGTCGTTCCCTGCGCGGTTATCCCTGCATTTACCGAATTCACGACAACGGTCATTGTTGCTGTTCCGACACATTGTCCGGAAGTTGGAGTGAAGGTATAAGTTGTAGTTGCCGCATTGTTTGCAACCGGACTCCAGACGCCGCTGATTCCATTGTTGGAAATAGTCGGAAGTGTAAATGCTGCTCCTGAACAAATGGATGAAACCTGTGTAAACTCTGGAGTTACACTAGTATTCACAGTTACGGTCATGGTCGTAGTCAACGCACACTGTCCGGCAGTAGGCGTAAAGGTGTACGTTGTTGTTGCAGCAGTGTTGATCGCCGGACTCCAGGAACCCATGATCCCGTTGTTCGACGTTGCAGGCAGTGTAAACGATGTTCCTGAGCAAATTGCCTGAATCTGCGTAAATGCCGGTGTTGCAGGAGTGCTGTTTACAGTTACCGTCATAGTCGTCGTCGAAGCACACTGCCCTGCGTTTGGAGTAAAAGTATACGTCGTCGTTGCAGCAGTATTGATCGCCGGGCTCCATGAACCATTGATACCGTTTGTCGAAGTTGCCGGAAGGGTGAAGGCCGTTCCCGAACAAATAGCCTGAACCTGTGTAAATGCCGGTGTTATACTGTTATTCACCGCTACCGTCATTGTCGCCGTCGAAGCGCATTGTCCTGCCGCTGGCATAAAGGTGTACGTCGTTGTTGCAGCGTTATTTACCGCCGGACTCCATGAACCGTTAATCCCGTTATTGGAAGTGGCCGGAAGCGAGAATGATCCTCCTGAACAGATAGCCGGGATCTGTGTGAATGTCGGAGTTGTATTATTTACGGTTACCGTCATGGTGGCCGTCGAAGCACATTGTCCTGCAGCTGGTGTAAACGTGTAGGTCGTTGTCATTGTATTGTTGATTGCCGGACTCCATGAACCATTGATCCCATTGCTGGAAGTCGCAGGCAGCGAGAAAGACTCTCCGGTGCAAATGGCCGGAACCTGTGTAAACGCTGGTGCGGTGGCAGTGTTCACAGTAACCGTCATCGTTGCAGTCGAAGCGCACTGTCCTGCATTTGGCGTAAAGGTATAAGTCGTTGTCGCGGTATTGTTGGCTGCCGGACTCCAGGAACCGCTGATCCCGTTGCCGGAAGTGATCGGAAGTATCAATGAGTTTCCTGAACAGATCGCCGGGATCTGTGTGAAGGTCGGTGCTATAGAGCTGGTGTTAACAGTCACCGTCATGGAAGCTGTTGAAGCTGCACACTGTCCTGCGGCTGGCGTAAACGTATAGGTTGTTGTTGTCGTATTGTTTACTGCCGGGCTCCAGGTACCGCTGATCCCGTTGTTGGAGATCGCTGGCAAAGTAAAGGTTCCTCCCGGACAAATCGCCGGGATCTGGGTAAACGCCGGTAGGGTGGAAGAGCTGTTTACAGATACGGTCATGGTGGTTAGCACCGCACACTGTCCGGCAGTTGGTGTAAAGGTATACGTTGTCGTTGAAGCATTATTGACCGCCGGACTCCACGTACCGCTGACACCGTTGTTGGAAATCGTTGGCAATGTAAAGGTTCCTCCTGAACAGATCGCCGGAATCTGGCTGAATGTTGGTGTCAGGTTGTTGTTCACGATCACTGTCATGGTTGATGTAACTGCACACTGGCCCGCATTCGGTGTAAACGTGTACATTTTCATGGTCGTGTTGTCTGTCGCCGGGCTCCACGTTCCGCTGATCCCGTTGGTGGAAGTGGCAGGAAGCGTAATTGTTCCGCCTGAGCAAATGGTCGGAACTTGTGTAAACGCAGGAATCGTTCCGTTGTTAACCGTTACCGTCATGGTTGCCGGCAATGTACACTGTCCTGCATTCGGCGTAAAAATATAGGTTGTCGTTAGTGTATTGTTAATCGCCGGACTCCAGGTACCGCTGATCCCGTTGGTGGAAGTAGCCGGAAGTGTGAAGGAACTACCTGAGCAAATACCCGGAACCTGCGTAAATGAAGGAGTTGTATTGCCGTTTACGGTCACCGTCATAGTTGCTGTCGTAGCGCATTGTCCGGCAGCTGGCGTAAAGGTATACGTCGTGGTTGCAGTATTGTTAACTGCCGGCGTCCATATCCCGCTGATGCCATTGCCGGAAGTGACAGGAAGCGAAATAATTCCTCCTGAGCAAATCGCAGGATGCTGTGAGAATGCAGGTACTGTAGCTGCCGTAGAAGCATTCATGGTAATAGAGTTGCTGTTCACAGTGACTGCCGGAGAGCAGGTTGCATTCCCCACCATTACAAGGGAAACGACGCTTCCGTTTGTCAGGGTTGAGGTAGTGAAGACAGGACTGTTTGTTCCGGCATTGACTCCGTTTACTTTCCATTGATAAAAAGGAGCTGTACCGCCGTAAGTAGGAGATGCATTGAAAACAACGCTTTGCCCGGTGCAGAAAGAAGTGGTGGCTGTACTTATCTCCACGGAAGGCGTACAGGAAGCTGGTGCAGTACCGGTCAGGCAAATGCCAAAAGTTCCGGTAGATAAAGCAGTCGAGACGTTAAATACCCTGATATAATAGGTCTGTCCTGTCACAAGAGCGCTCCACATAGAATATTCGCCCCCGCTGGAGCCGTTTTGATTGGTACAGAATAATTCAGTTCCGTTGCAACCGCCTTCAATCAGCTGGAAACCGTGATTCACGCCACCTACACTTCCAAGCTGGATAGCCACGTTGCTGGATGTAGCGATAAATTTGTACCACACATCCTGGGAAGCTGCAGGCGCGCAGGCAGCAATGTTCCCCTCCTGCATGGCACCGGCAAATGTTCCGTAGGTATAGTTGCAGGTACTTGCAGGTACCAGCTGTACCGCGCCGGAGCAAAGGTCATTTGACGGACTTGGGTATTTGACGATACACAATCCGAATGTGATCGTGCTGAGACTCGAGGACGCATTGAATATACGAACATAGTATACCTGGCCCGGAATAAAATCGTTGTTGAAGTATCCTTCGCTGATGCCGGTGGAATTGGTATTGACACAGTAGAGAACAGTGCCGTTGCAGCCGCCTTGGATAATTTCAAAACCGTGGTTCAAACCTGATTCGGAAGAAAGGCTGATGCTCATTGTTCTGTCGGTAGCCGTAAACCTGTACCAGATATCCTGGGAGGTGGAAGTAGCGCACGAAGGAACTCCGCCATCAAGCATAGCACCGCTGAAAGAACCGTAAGTGTAGTTACAGGATGTAGTCGGTGTGATTTCTGTTGCGGTTGCACAAATATCGTTGACTGGTTTCGGGAATTTCCGGATGCAGATCCCGAAAGTCGTGGTGCTGAGGCTTGCAGATGCGTTGAATACGCGTACATAATACACCTGTCCGGGGATGAAATCGTTGTTGAAGTACCCTTCGCTGATGCCGGTAGAATTGGTGTTGACACAGTAGAGAACGGTGCCGTTGCAACTGCCTTGTATAATTTCAAAACCGTGGTTCAGGCCGGATTCCGAAGAGAGGCCGATGCTCATGGTTACATCCGTTGCCGTAAACTTGTACCAGATGTCCTGGGAAGCTGATGGAGCGCAGGAGGGAGCAGGGCCGCTGAACATGGAGCCGCTGAAAGAACCGTAAGTATAATTGCATGCTGCATTGGGTACGATCTCAGCTGCGGTTGCACAGGCATCGTTGGCTGGTTTCGGGAATTTCCGGATGCAGATGCCGAAAGTCGTGGTGCTGAGATTCGGAGAAGCATTGAATACGCGCACATAATACATCTGTCCGGGTATAAAATCGTTGTTGAAGTACCCTTCGCTGATGCCGGTGGAATTGGCGTTAACACAGTAGAGAACGGTACCGTTGCAGCTGCCTTGTATGAGCTCAAATCCATGATTCAGTCCCGCTTCGGAAGAAAGGGAGATACTCATGGTTGTATCTGTAGCTATGAATTTGTACCAGATATCCTGGGAAGCTGACGGAGCGCAGGCCGCAGTGCTGCCATCTGACATCGATCCGCTGAAGGATCCGTAAGTATACGTACAGGCTGCATTGGGCAGAATTCCGGATGCATTTACACAATCATCATTGACTGGTTTCGGGAATTTCCGGATACAAATACCGAAAGTTGTGATGCTGAGATTTGGAGAAGCGTTCAGTACGCGTATGTAATAAACCTGGCCGGGAACAAAATCGTTGTTGAAATAGCCCTCGCCAACGCTGGTGCCATTGGCGTTGACACAGTATAGAACGGTACCGTTACAACCGCCCTGGATGATTTCGAAACCATGGTTCAGGCCCGATTCGGAAGAGAGGTTAATGCTCATCGTTGAATCGGTAGCGGTAAATTTGTACCAGATATCCTGCGATGCTGAAGCAGCGCAGGCCGAAGTCGAGCCATCCAGCATTGCACCGCTGAAAGAGCCATAAGTATACGTACAGGCTGCGTTCGGCAGAATTTCAGCTGCACCGGCACAAAGATCATTGGCAGGAGTAGGAAATTTCCGGACACAGATCCCGAATGTCGTGAAGCTCAAAGCTCCCGAAGCATTGAATACGCGAACGTAATATTGCTGCCCCGGGATAAAATCGTTGTTGAAATAGCCCTCGCCAACGCTGGTGCCATTGGCGTTAACACAGTATAGAACGGTACCGTTGCAACCGCCCTGTATGATTTCAAAACCATGATTCAGGCCCGATTCGGAAGAGAGGTTGATACTCATGGTCACATCCGTTGCGGTAAATTGGTACCAGATATCCTGGGAAGCAGATGGTGCACAGGCAGGAGCTGCACTGCTGATGGTGGCGCTGCTGAAGCTCCCGTAAGTGTAGGTGCAGGTTAGCCCGGGAGTTAATACCGCTGCATTGACGCATTCGTCATTCGCACGGGCTGAAAAGACGGACGCTATGAAAGCAAAGAAGATAAAATAGTTTTTCATATGATAATTATTACGCAGCAAAGGTAATTTGCTTGTTTGTTCAGGGTGTGAAGGCATGTTGTAGATGTATATACTATTGTTGCATTCTCAGTAAAATCAACGTTTTCCGGTCAATTGGCTGGGGCTTTTTCCAAAGTATTCCGTGAACGACCTGGTGAAATACGACTGGCTGCTGAAACCACATTTGTAAGCAATTTCGGTAATGTTTCCATCGTTATTCACCAACAGATCTTTTGCCTTTTCCAGGCGGATCATCCGGATAAAATTGGTGGTCGAAAAGCCTGTTAAGGCTACTAATTTTCGGTGAAGCTGACTTCTGCTAACAGACATGTCGTCGGAAAGCTCATTGACGGAATAGGTGTGATCGTCGATATGGCTGATGATGCAGTCGATGACTTTGTTCACATACGCATGCTGACTTTTGATCCGCTCTTCGAATGTTCTTTCCGAATGAATGGAATCGGTGTAGGCATCTTTATTCCGCTGAACAGTAATAAACAGGTTCCGGATGATCAGTTTCAGCTCCTCAGGTGAAAATGGTTTTGAAATGTAAGCATCTGCTCCGTGCTGTAATCCTTCCAGGCGGCTTTCGAGTGACGCTTTTGCGGAAAACAGGACAACAGGCAGGTGATTGGTTAATTCGTTTGCCCGGATCTCATGCAGTAATTCAATGCCGTCTTTTCCGGGCATCATAATATCGGAAAGTACGATATCGGGCAACTGCTCCCGGATGGAATCGATGGCCTCTGAACCGTTTTTGACGTAAACGACCTGGAAGCTTTCCTTCAGAACAGCTATAGTAAAAGCTGCGGTGTCGGCGTCATCTTCTGCTAGTAAAAGTACCGGAATTTCATCGTCCCAGGCAATTGCATCGGCGGTTTCCGTTGCTTCCTGTAGTGGAATAGTCACAGTGAATGCTGTTCCGGCAGCGCTGCTTTGAAGAGCGATCGTTCCCCCGGCTAATTCTACCAGCTCTTTAACGAGCGATAAGCCTATCCCGGTTCCATGTACGCCGGCAGCATGTTTTCCCCTGAAAAAGCGGCGGAATACCTTTTTCTGCTCGTTTTCGGGAATTCCCGGGCCGGTATCGCTTATCCGGATCACCAGTTTGTTTCCATCCATCAGGGATGTAACCTGGATAGAGGCTGCCGGCTGACAATAGTTCACGGCGTTCCCGATGAGGTTCGAAAGGATCTTTTCCAATCCGTTGGAAGGAAAGGAATAGTGTTTTTCCGTAGGATACTTTGTGTTGATGATCCGGATATGTTTGGATTCAGCCTCCGCGGCAAAGCCGTTAACAATGTTCTCAATGAAATCATTGATATCTCCGGTTGTATAGTGGAGCTGGTAGCTTCCTTTTCCGACTTTTGATGCATCGAGCAGTTCGTTCACCAGGTAGATCAGCTTTTTTGAATTCCGTTCCATTAATGCCAGCTGTTCCCGGTTGGTGGGATCGGAATGCTGCTTCATCAGCTGAATGGGACCGTCGATCAGTGTGAGCGGAGTTCTTATTTCATGGAAAATGTTCTCAAACAGCCTGAGTTTTTCCTGCTCGAATTTCTGCGTGATCCTTTTTCGCTGGAAAAGCAGGTAGGTAACAGATCCCGCGATTAAAAACAGGGCAATAGCACTCAACAGAAGCAGGTTCTGCTGGTTTTTCCGTTTTTCAATTTCCTGTTTCGACAGCTGGATTTCTTTTTCCTTTTTTTCGCTCTGGTAGCTGATCTCCAGCTCTTCGATCTCTTTCTGCTTGGCTACCGAAAATAACCGCTGGCTCGTTTCTGCTTCCAGTTTTTTATAGTAGTAGGCATTTTTATAGTCCCGGATAGAATCGTATAATGTGCTTATTCGTCCGAACAAAGCGGGTTTATACTGGTCTTCCGGTCGCAGCTCGTTAGCCGCAATGGCTCTTTTCATGTAGACAATTGCCTGGGAGTAATTCTTCTGCTCGAAGTAATAATCGCCTATGTTCTGGCAGGTGGTCATTACGTTCAGGTAATCCTTGTTTTTTGTAGAGAGCTCAAGTCCTTTCTGGTAGTAGTAGATACAGGAATCGGGCTTAACCGTCTGATAAGCGGCACCCAGGGAATTGTAAACAGTTGCAAGGTATTGGTCCTGTTTGTTTTTTAAAAGTGTTTTTTCCGCTTCTTTCAGCGTTTTGATCGCTTCGTCATACGACTGGTCCATGATCTGTAAAGCTGCTATGTTTGCTGAGATCAATGCATAGTACTGGTAATCATTTGCATCTTTCTTTGCCTGTGCGGCCAGTTTCAGGTAGTGTTCCGCTTTGCTTAAATTGTTCAGCGCGAAATAACAGACACCTATTCCGTTGTAGATGGTTCCCGCGAGTGATTTTTCGTTGTGCTTTTCAGCCAGTTTCAGTCCTTTCAGGTAGAAAGAGATCGCTTCCTTCAGTTTATTCTGTTTTTGACAGGCTTCTCCCATCATGGAATACGAGCGGATAACGATGACGTGATTGCCGGTTTTCTGCCCGATAGCTTCGGCAATGTGACCATAATAGATCGTAGAATCGGGAGCCTCCGACAGAAAATGATTGGCAAGCTCAAGC
>Ga0247810_10001054_pt1 | contig 19281 bp, 10 predicted proteins | sample UWRJL119311C1_FD_179918 | JGI IMG/M metagenome (GOLD analysis project Ga0247810, IMG submission 179918) | Plant litter microbial communities from Arlington Agricultural Research Station in Wisconsin, United States - UWRJ-L119-311C-1 | ecosystem: Environmental > Terrestrial > Plant litter >... | reverse complement strand
ACCCATTGCTCCCTTAATATTCTCCTATGTTGGGTAAGTTCCAGTACTAATGGATGCTTTTTAAGTTTCGCAGGAATAGTCTTCAAAGCTTTATCGCCTTTAACTGTAATCAGATCAGCCCTTCCATCGTCTTCTATGATAAGGCCTACCGTAGTATCATCAATAGTTACCTGTGTATCTTTTGATAATATGTTCTGTACCTGCTTGGTTTCCATCGCCCATGTGAGTCGGATTGGATCGGGATAGCCGGCATTCCTGGCGAGGTTCTCCATCGCAATCCGGATTGCCAAACCTTCACTTGTCTGCCGCATCGACCCAAATTCCTTACTTTCTTTTTTAAATTGCTGTAGGTATTCATACCTGGCCAGCACATCTTTTTCCGGATTGGCCTTACTCAGCGGAACCAGTCCATATACCCTAAGGTAATCCTGGTCGCGCTTGTCTTTTACTTTTGTAGTTACCTCACGTATTTTTAGGTCGCCCAGAAGCGTATCCGCATACAGTTTTGCCCTACGGTGCCCATTACCGTCAGTGATATATTTTGCAGAGTCGTAAAGGATTGCCCATTTGGCTTTCCCAAGTTGTTTGTATGCACTGTCAAACCAAACTTTGTCAACAGCCCCATCGGAAAAATCGGCAAGCTCTACCGAACTGTATTTCGCAATTTCACTTTCCGCCTCTGCAGTAGCCTCTCCATAGCCGGTAGTTTTAGTATGTGCATGCATCCACCATATTGCAGCATCGAGGCCTTTCCAGTCCAAATGGTTACTGATCAGCTTTTGCCATTGGGGTGCGTATACTGCAGCCTGTATCAACCGGGTCTCGGTTATCTTTTCTTTCTTTACAAGGGCATCAAATGCTTCCTGTGTATCAGTAGCGGCAGGATATGATTTTTTTAATAATTGGCTGAACAGTTGTTGTTTATTGACGTTATTGCCGTAGGTATAACCCTTATACAGATTGGCTTTACCCAAACCTATAAGAAGAGCCGCAAACCGATTAATTCCATAAATCTTTTCAAAGTTGGCCACAAATTTTGTTATAGGGCTATTTGTATCGCCTCTTTTGAGTTCTACATCCAGGAAAAGGTTCCTTATTCTATCAATCATTGGGGGTAGGAACAGGAAAACCTCTGTAAGTTTATCATGTACGGAACGTGCATAGCGCTTATTTTCGTTGGTCAGCATACGTATAGTTTCAGGAACTAAAATGCCCTCATACATTTCATCTTCGGTAATGATTTTGTTCTCAAACGCCCTACAGTACAGATATATTGGAGGCATACTCCTCTCGCTATTTTGTTCTAAACCGTTAAACTGCCTCCAGCGATATATATTCCAGGCTTTTTTGATTTGCCCATCTGTTAATTTCAGTAGATCTAACTTGTCCAGAAAAACATCAAAATGCCCGCTTTGCTGCCATCCGTCTCCACTGTTTCTATAATGATGTACACCGGATTCCGACTTGAAAGGATCGGTAAGCACTTCTTTAGGAAACTTGCTAAACAGTGTAGCGGTAGCATCGAGTATAAATTCATTCTTTTGCTCAAATGGGTATTTGAACTGCAGTATTTTTAAGATATGCAATATAGGGTTATTCCATTCGTAAACAGTCTTGACCCTGTTTGAAACGATCTCCGCATTATAAAATACATTGTCTTTTAAAAACTGCTCCCATTTTTTTGTATTCGTGCTGTAGCTAAGTGTCAGCAGGAACAGGTCTGAACGAGCCATGCCGGAGTCTTTATACCACTGGTCCCAGGTTTCCGCGAGCGGATGGTTGTTAAATCGTTCGACCCCAATGATAGTACTATCATACTGTTTAAGGGTGTTGAAGCTGTTTCCTAAGAGTACTGTTTGCATCGCCCCCGAATAATCCTCATATTGGTATTCATAATTCAAATTGGCATTAAATAATGCGGTAAGGCGGTCTACTTCGGATTGTATAACGTCAATTGATTTAGTAAAGCCATATTTGTTTTTTTGGGTTAGTTGCTTGTAAAGGCTATCCGCATCCGGAACAGGAAGTACATATGGTGTCGTGTTTTTCGGGTTATAAATGCCATAACCATTTTCTTTAGATAGCACTTCAGTTGTATTGGAAGGCTGTAACTGTTCCAGGAAATGGTTCTCTTTTTCTGAAACCTTTTTTCCCTTATAAGATGCAACCCATTGCTGTATGCTGTCGGAAATCCTGTTCTGGTTTTTAAGTTGCAACATCAGTTCTAGTGAAGAGGAACGCTGCTCAAGGTCTCCAACCTGTATCAAGTTATCAATAAACGGGATAAGTGGGGCGTCTTTTTGCTTTAACAGCAATTCGAGCAGTATCCTTTTCAAAGTAGCATTCTTTCGTTTTAGTAGTTCGCCAAATGTCTGTAATTCAATTGTATTTAGTTCTACAGCTTTAAATACATTTATCGCAGAAGCAACTATAGACTCTCCCCGGTCCTTCAATATCCGGAGTGCAAACTCCCTTTGGAATTCCGTTACAGGTTCTAATTTTTCCGCTTCTTTATCATAGTTGTAACTATAAGAGTAGCGGTAGTATTTACCGAGAATTTGTCGGGTTAGCTGCTCACGAAGATGAATAGGGAGGGACTCAAAATGGCTAAGGATAATATCCAACCTTTTGGAATCATCACCAACAAGCGACATCATACAGCTATACAAATCACTTTTGTTGAATTTGACTGTCAGCCACGAAAAAACCTTTCCTGTAAAGATCTTCTCCTTTTCTGTTATGCTTTGTGTCAAGTTATAAAGCATATCGAAAAAATCTGCATAAGATGGGTTTTCAATATAATGTCTGGATTTTATATTAGCCTCCAATAACGGTTTCATACCGGGCATTGCAAAGGCAATCAGCTGCAGATTACCCTCTTTAACCGCCTTAAGGTACAATGGCATTGCTATATAAGGGTCACCGGTCTCAGTAGCAAATTTCAAAGCCAGTGATTTCTTCTCGATACTGCCCTTGTCCATAAGCTGTTCAAGATAAGGAACTGTCTTTTCAACATCGAATACACCTTGTACCCAAAGTGCCATATAAACTTCATTGTTATTGGTGCTATTTACGCCTTTAACTATTGTTTCTGGATTGGAAAAGTAACCGTTGGCGAGAGCGATTGTTGATCGTACCGTTGTTTCCTTTTCTGATTCCCATCCCAAGCCTGTCCATGTACCTATAGAACGTATCACCGAAGAGAAGCGGGTCAGTTTATTATCAACAATAACATTTATCATATATTGTAACGCACCTACAATTGTTTCATCCAGGGCTTCCAGTATAGTCTGTCTCAACCCTTCCTGCCGTTGTGCCGACAATAACAATTTCTCAACCAATTCCCAATTGGATTGATGACTACTGTTGAGCAAGGCCTTTATAATATTACGGCTTACCTTTCCGTGTTCATGTTTATTGTAAATGATGTCTTCAAACAGCTGATATATTTTAGGGTCACCGGAATCAAGCGCCATTGTCCAGATCAGGTACTGGTAAGCACTGTTGGTGAGCTCATGGTCATGAATAATCTGTTGCTCGATGGTTAATCCGGTATAAAAAGTGGACTCTCCAGCGCTATAATCATATTCTAAAGGACTTATAAGTACCGAGCGTAGAAAATTTACTTGGTTTAGCAACGCAAACCTTTTGTTTTCGGGAGCTCGAAAGGACCGACGGTCTGCACCGGTCAAGTACATCTGGTAAGGCATCAGCTCCCAGGCCTGTTTGACATATCTGGCTTTTTCCTCACCAAAAAAATAGATCAGCAACGCATAATAATCACGGTCTTCCCAAATATTGTCCTTGATAAGTTCAGTGAATTTGATGGCCTCTTTAGAACCCAGGGTCACTATAGGTTCATAATATAGATCTTTACGTTTAAGCAGTTCTATTCCAAGCTCAGCTACTTCTTTTTTTAATTTTGAAGGCTTAAGCAGCTTGTTCAGGAAATTGCTGTCACGGATTGATTCAAGTTCTTTGGTGAATGTTTCAGACGGATTCTTGCTGACTTTAATAAGATTGTTTTTGTTGATTGACATAGGTATATGTTGATTGCTTACCAGTAACTGCCCGCTAAAAAGGTCAGCCTGATAAATGTAAAAGGGAGATTAAGGTTTAGGTCGATTATTTGATCAGTTGATTCTAATTGTTCGTCACCCTGAAAAACGGCAAACAGCCCATCTTCAAAAGCAAGTAGGGTGCTCTGTATGGCCACTTCAAGATTAACTATTTTATCATTGTAGATATTGCCGAATCCTGCTTTTCCATTGTCAGTTAATAATTGTAAGTAATCTGTATGTGGAGGATGTAAAGTGTCTTCACTGTCAGGTACTGCTTTTTTGGCTTGGTAAATTTGCACCTGCTGTGTAACAACCTTTGAAAGGAACTGGTTTAGCGAAATGTTTGGCGCAGGGTGGTCTAGTTCTAAGGACTGCTCCCTTATCAGTGGGTTTTTCTTCCCTTGTTGCTTAATGGTTATTTTTATTTCCAATTTCACAGTACTTTTATGATACGGAAATTACAACTAATTTAAACAAGGATACTTTATTAAAAAGTTAAATTTAGTAGCTATATGCATAAATGCAAAAGAGATATCTACAAAATAATTTAATTTATGGGTTACAGACCGATATTACTTTAACCCTTGCCGGCATAGAACCCAACGATTCCGCCTTTTTAAAATAATAACAGGCTTTGTCATTATCGCCAATTTTATGATAGCTTATCCCAAGCTCATAATATGCTTTGGTATACCCGCCATCTTTAGCAACGGCCATTTCCAGATACTGAATTGCCTTTGTATAATCTTCTTTTGCCTGATAAAGTACCCCTATATTATAATAAGGCAATGCATACTCCGGATTCGATTGTATAGCTTCCCCATAAGCATGTATGGCATTCTCATTCTGTTCTATAAGCTGATAAGCAACACCAAGACCGGCCCAGGCTTCAGTAAAGTTTTTATTGAGTTGCAATGCCTTTTGGTAATCGGCTATCGCTCCCATATCGTCAGCCGCCTGTCGTTTTAGTTTGCCCCTCTCATAATATACGGAAGCAGAATCAGGAACCAGTTGTACAATGGCATCATAGTTTTTAATAGCCTTGTCCAACTGTCCAGAAGATACAAAAGTTACTGCCTCATTGCTGAGGTCATTGACCCTAAGCAATTCTTTCGGGAACAAGTTCCTGCAGTTTTTAAACAGGTAATTATGAACAACAGCATATTCGGCAGAGATCTTGTTCGTAATTAAATGATGTGCCTTCTTCATATCCATACAAGCCGCTGTCTTATCTTTTAAAGTATCTTCTGCTATAGCTCTTAAATAATAGTAAGTGTAATTTAAAGGATCCAGTTTGATCAATCCACCATAATCAGTAACTGCCTGCCTGAATTTGCCTTCTGCCTCATTCGCCTTAGCCCTGATCCTATACGCATCAGTGAAAGATTTTTCCAAAGCAATAGCCTTATCGGCATTACTGATACTATTGTTGTAATTTTTGAGATTATAATACGCATTACTTCTGCCATAATAAAACAAAGGTTCTTTCGGATCCTGTATAATGAGCATAGAATAATCGTGAATGGCCCCGTTGTAATCCTTAATCCTGTCCTTAAATGCAGCTCTTTCCTTTAGGGAGCCAATAGTCTTGTCCATATCAACAGCCTTATCCAATTCGCCCAAAGCAGAAACAGTATCATTAACCAATTCAAAATAGGAAGCACTAACAATATAAGCCTGTGGATTATTAGGGAATTCCTGCGTAAGTTGGTGAACCGTAAGTTCTGCTTCTGTATTTTTATTGGTAGCAAGCATTGCCCTCATTTTGTTCGAATAGGGAATAAAATAGTCGCCGTCGAGACTAATTGCCTTATTGTAATCGGCAATAGCTTCTTTATATTTTCCCTGTAGCTGATAAATCTTTCCGCGGTTATTATAAGCTGTAGCATTCCCTGGATCAATAACAAGGACAGTGTTGATGTCGCCAAGCGCTTTCTTAGTCTCATTTTGTTCGAGATAGGCGTTGCTGCGATTGATATATGCCTTAACAAGGCGGCTGTCTATTGCTATCGCTTTAGTATAATAACTGATCGCTTCCGAATACCGCTTTTGACTCAGTTTTTTCTGTCCCGACTCAAATAATTCATCTTTTGTCTGCCCTGACATTCCAATACAGAATAACATAAATATTACCAGTACTATCCTGTTCATATCAATTGGTTTTTGACAAAGATATGTTTTTCCAAAGCAAAACAAAAAAGCCTTTCTTTACGAAAGGCTTTGGGCTGCTTGTATTTTATTCCGGTAGTTGGACAGAATGGCTTAATTGTTATTCCTTAACAATCTTCATTTTCCTTGAAGCCCCGTTGGCCTGTACATCAACTATATAAATACCAGCTGATAATCCTGATAAAGAAAGGTTTCCACTGTTGGCATTCAGTTGCTGGGTCACTATTCTTTGTCCTGTCAAATTGTATAGTGAAACAGTATCGATTGTAGATTTACGACTGTTGATTGTTATATGATCATGAGCCGGGTTGGGATAAAGATATTTGGCTTAGAGCTATCATACATAGTCGTCATACCAGCCCAGTTGTAACTGTCTATTTGAAGTTCATTGGATTCAAAAGTATCACCATTTCGGGTAACTACAACCTTGATCAGCTTTTGGTCGTAGCTGTCCCAATCATAAGTAAATGAGGCTCCATTTGCTCCCGTGATCTCCACAAAATCATCATTAGTAAACCAATATTTGGCATACCAGGTATAACTGTCATAAGTTACATCTCCAGTTATAACTGCAGTCCCGCTTGTATTAGGACACAATATAAGGTCTCCGGTAATTACAGGTGTTTGCGCAAATCCAAATTGGAAGCCACAAAATAATAGTAAAGAAAGTAATTTTGTTTTCATGATATAATTTTGATAGTTAATAATGGTTATTGCCTTTAAAAGACTGTGGCAATTTAAGTATATCGGAAATCAGGCGATAGATTTTACACGGGACAAAGCGTGACATTACTAATAAGTCTTCTATTTTGTGTGTATTTAACATTTAATTTATAGGAAATCACAATTCGCAGTTAAATAAAGCCTAACAATATGTGAAAGTTTCGAGTCTTCCCTTTTTCAAATGCCTAACTTTAATAATGTAATACAACATCTTAATTATTTAAAATAAACACTATGAAAAACGATTATCCAAAACACGCACTCGTTACTGGTGCAACAAGCGGAATAGGGTACGAGCTCGCTAAACTGCTCGCCAAAGACAATTACAATTTGGTTCTTGTGGCACGCAATAGAGAAAATCTCGAACATACGGCAAAAGAGCTTACTGAAATTTCACCTGCCATCCATACCCATATTATTGAGGCCGACTTATTCGAAACAGGTGCTGCACAAAATATTTACAACAAGACTACCGAAATGGGTATCCGTATTGATATACTGATCAATAATGCAGGGCAAGGGGAATGGGGTAAATTCACCGATACAGACCTGGAAAGGGAAATAGATATCGTACAATTGAATGTTATTGCAATGATGAGCCTGGCCAAATTATATCTGAGGGATATGGTGGAAAGAAACAGCGGAAGGATATTAAACCTGGCTTCTTCGGCATCCAAAACACCATCGCCTTTTCTGTCGGTTTATGCGGCTACAAAAGCATTTGTACTTTCACTGACAGAGGCCTTAATCAAAGAAATTGAAAATTCGGATGTGACGATTACAGCCTTACAGCCGGGCGCCACTGATACCGACTTTTTCCATAAAGCGAAAGCAGAAAACTCTGTAACTTATAAAGAGTCTTCTCTATACAGTCCTGAAGAAGTGGCAAAAGCAGGTTATGAAGGCCTTATGAGGGGTGACAGCACCGTTGTGCCGGGAGTAATGAATAAAACCCAGGGAATCCTGAATGCAATCATGCCGGATGATGTAGTGGCTGCTAATATGGAAAAACAAATGCAGCCAAGTACTAAAGCCGATGGCAAAACCGAAATCAAACATATGGCTTCTGCAAGGGAGAGAGAGACCATCAATACAATTAACGAAACAAGCCACGGAGACTATTAAAAGGCATTTTGAATTTTGAATTATAAATTTTGAATTAGACCGCGAGAATGGGAATAATTTAAAATTTATAATTCAAAATTTATAATAAGTTTAAAACGGATATCCTATAGCAAGATTAAATACCAGGTTCTCCTTACGCCAGGACCCATTGCCTAAATTGATCTTATCAAGTACCCATCGATCACCTTCTGGTAAATAAGGCTTGCGAAGGGGAAAAGCGAGATCTGTCCTAAGCACGAGGAAAGAAAGGTCAAAGCGAAGTCCTACACCAGTACCTACCGCGAGTTGATCCATAAATTTACTTGTAAATTCAGCCCCGGGTTTGTTTGGGTTTTTATTCATTAGCCAGATATTACCGGCATCTACAAAGACCGCTCCCTGTACTATACTAAACAATTTAGCCCTATATTCTGTATTCATCTCCAATTTTAAATCTCCGGACTGATCCGGTAAAAACGAATTGGAATCTACATCAGGATTAAAAGTACCCGGCCCTATAGAACGCGCACGAAACGCACGGATACTGTTTGTACCGCCAATAAAGAATTGTTTGATATACGGAAGTTCAGTAGAGTTGCCATAACCATAACCGACACCTACAATAATACGGCTGGCAAGTTGGGAATTAGCCCCAAGCTTCATATAATGCCTGAATTCATTCTCCAATTTGATGAACTGGCTAAACGGAACACCCAGCAATTTTGTAGTATCCCCTTTCTTTACATTGGCTCCGGATGCAAGTCCTGCAATTGTCCCAACTATATCTACCGCACCTTTATAATAAATGGTGTGCTTTTTATTGGTTTGCATCGTATTGGTATATGTATACGAGTAGGTAGGCCCGAAGATCAGTTGTTTATCGATGACTTTCTGTAGCGTACCTGTACTGTCGGCTCTAATTTGCTGTTTATATAATTCAGTTACACCGGTTGGGCTTACATAATTAATCTCTGTGATGTTTAACTGGTGTTCTTTACGGATATTTTCTTTCCATAAATAACCGAAAGATCCCTTAAATGAATTTAACGCATACAGTTTCTCCCTTTTTTGGAATTCATAACCTATGGTCGCTTTGGTTTTCGGGACATAACCGCTTGAAGATTTTAGCTTAAATGGAGATATAAGCCTCGGCCATACAAGGCTGGCTTCTGATCCTACGCGGAATACATTAAAGCCATTGTTCTGGCCTGATACCTGGAATTCGAGTCCGCCAAACGCAGAAATCGTCAAGAGTTCAGCACCCCTAAAGGTATTCCTGTTACTCCAGTTTACATTGAGTTCAGTACCTGTATAATTGGCAGAATTCGTTTTTCCCAATACTTCTACGCGAATCGATTTTCTGGGTAATGGAGTCAGGTAATAATAAGCGTCCAGCGCATTCTCATTTTCATCGGAAATCTTGAACTGGTTCTTTACAAACTTAAACGTTCCAAGATTAACAAGGCGGTTTAGGGAAAGGTTATGGTTGGTACGGTTATAAACATCATATTTGTGAAAGTACAGTGAACGGTCATAAATCCTCGGGTCAAACGATTTCTTCTTATCGATAATCGTATAGTCCTTATAATGTATAATTCCAGTGGTATCACCTTTGATGCTATCTCTTTTTATCTGCCTTAATGAATAGTCCGGATAGATATAAATGTCATTGATGGTAAAAACTTTTTTAGCCCTCTCTGGTGTTTCGTCCTTTACCTTAACCAATAAATCCACTTCGTATTTGCCAACAGTACTGTCAACCTGTACTTTTAAAAAGTCCGGATTAAAAAAATAGTACCCCTTTTCCTTAAGCCTCACATCTATTCTTTCGCGCTCTTCTTTGACCACATCAAGGTCATATGCCCCGCCTTTCTTAAATAGCGTTTTGTCCTGAGTAGCGGTAACAGCCTGTGAAAGCGCACTAGAATCGGTAGGGAAGATCACCTCGCGTATCTTATATTGCTTACCCGTAACCACAGTATAATCAGCAGTTACCTTTTTACCAGTTTTGGTAGAATCGGCTGAAGCGACTACTTTAAAATAACCGCGATTTTCAGAATAGTTTTGTAATATACTGGCATTATAATCGAGGTCAACCTGACTAAACAATACCGGCGCTTCACCTACTTTGGTACGTAGCCAATGACGGATTCCCTTTTCTTTTTTCGGTTCACCCGCAAGATTGTAAATATAAAGTTTAGGTCTTAATCCCAAAATTTTAGAATTGGGTTTAGGTCGCAATAAAGCCTTTAATTCGCCTTCAAGGCCTTTGCGTTGCTTCTTTGATATAAGGGAATCAACGACCTTTACATTTCCTCCAACATACAGCAATTCGCCCTCTGGAAGGTATTTTGTATTACTGCAGGATGCTAAAATCATTGCTGCAGAAAGATAAAAATATAGTAATCTCGTTTTCATGTTATATCTTTTGTGTGTCTGTACCTTTTTCTGTAGGCTGTTCTTTTTCTTTTTCAGCGTCCTGTGCTTTCTTGCGTTCCTTCTCTTCCTCTTCCTTTTTCTTCATTTGCCTCTTAAGCTGTCTCTCTTCTTTGGTACGGTGGAACAGCTCCCTGAATTTATTATAATCCATAGTAATAATAAATCCAATACCGGTTTCTATTATCTGCCCCTGAAGCGCTACCTGGTACTCATTTTTACGGTATGCCCTTAGTGTATAACGCCCATCTTTAGACAATTGGTAATCAGCAGAAATATCACCTGCGATATTATTACTTTGCTGGTTGGCCTGTTCTTCACCTTCAAGGCCAAAACTGCTTCCTACTGTAACCTTTAGCCTGTCGTCAAGCAATCTTTTTGAAAATGCGACATTCAGATCTGTTTTGTCTTCTCTTTGTCCTGAAGTATAATCATCTGTCGACTCCAGGTCAAAATTTACGTCAACACCCTTGATCAGGTTACCGGCCAGGTCATTCAATTGCTGTGATAAGATCTTGCTTACGCTCTGGCGTGCCAGTGACTCTGTACTTGTGCCTGACTCACTAGAGAAAGGATTCTCACCGATAAAACGATTCAAGAGCAGCAGTGCAAAAACCTGCTTATTCAATTCAGCCGGCTCCTGACGAAGCTGTTCCAATTTAGCCCTTGTGGTCGTAAGTATATCTGATGCTACACCATAATTACCTTCCGGAAGTGTAATATCAAAAGTGATTTCCGGTTTTAATAATTCACCATTCAGTTTAAGCAATGTTTCAAATGGCAGCCTTTGTTTATATGTATTTCTCACGGTTGCAGAAACTCCGCCCAATTGGTCATCCAATAAATCCAAAGGTGCCGTTTCGGTTTTATATACAGCTGTAATATTGATATCTGCAGAAGTTGGTTCCCCTGTCCATAATATATAACTGCCTTTTTGTATGTCAAACTTCCTTTTCAACATATTAAATGTCATCTCGTAGGAACCTTCCTGAAGTTCGTAACGTCCTGTCAGTGTCGTTTTTCCGGACTCATCAATACCACCTGAAAGTTTAGCTTCGCCCTTTACTTTTACAAAGTCACCATTCCCTTTATCGATAATCATCGTAAGCTCGGCATTCTTGTCTATTTCGATATTAACCGCTACATCCAGTCCTTTAAATACAGTTTTAGAAATAGAATCACTGTCGATCATTAATTTTTCTGTAAGCTGTGGGTTATCCTGGTCAATGAACTCAACTATTCCCTCCCTGTCTGCAATAGAAGGGTCATTCTGCGGCAGCACTATAGTTAGCTTAGTGTCCTCGTTTATCTTGATAGTACCGTCAACTATAGGTTTGTTCATATCCCCTTTGATCCTAAGCCTGGTGTTTAGGAACAGTTTACCATAAAACAGTTCATTGTCCTTGGCCGATGAATTAATAGCCCTAAAGTTGTCGGCATTGATATTCAGGTTAAACGCAAAATCCTTATAATTCGGCGTATTTATATTTCCCCTAATTGACAATACATTTTTATCAGCATCAGAAAGGGAGAAGTTAGTAAATACCAGCCCTTCATTGGTAAAGCTGATTTTGTCGTTCATCAGGTTAAATGGCGAATTCAATTGTGTTACGGTAAATGCGCCATCATGGAACTGTAAGTCACCTATCAGGCTAGGATCATCCATAGTTCCGGTCAATTTGAACTTACCTGAAATATAACCACTGCTCTTATTGATGTTACCGGCAGTAAAGGGTTCGATACTTTTTATGTTTAACCGGTCCATATCGAGGTCCATATCAAAACTGCTATTATCACTGCGGTAAGTACCGTCCAGATTAACGCGGTTGTCATTTCCTGTGATGGCCACTTTTGCTGCATACGTATTCGCAATCTCATTGTTTACTTTAACACTGATATTACCTATAGTATCTTTCATATAAGTGAAATTATCTATATTCAGGTCTGAAGTAAATACAAGTTTGGTAGTTATGTTTTTTAACAACACATTTCCATTGATCCTGCCGCCCATAGCCAGTGAATCCTTCTGTACCATTTTCGACAATGTCTCAATGTTGAATTCCTTAAAGTCAACAGCCAGCGGTGAGTTCGGAGCTTCGGATTCTGACTGTATTTTGATGGCACTGCTACTGTTGCTTAGTTCAAAATTATCAGCATAAATACCTTTACTGCCAAATCGGATTACATTGTTATCGGCAATAAGCCATGGCTCGTAGTTCAATACCAATCCGTCAGGAAGTAAATGTACTTCTGTATTGTCGCCAGAAGCTTTTAAGGTCCCTGCAACGCTATAATGATCCTTGTCTTTTACGTCTTTCAATAATAGGCGATAAGTTAGCAGGTTTTCGCTAAGCGTTCCTTCTATACTGGTATAGGGAAGTCTAAATGCGCTGCTCTGCACTTCATCTATAATGGCACTATAAACTAAGGTATTGTCTAATTTGTCAATCTTAATTACTGCGTTAGAGATCGTATTAGAGCCATAAACCAATCTCGGGATCGTAGCATTTAATACTATAGTATCATTAACACTATTGTACCGTCCGGTAATACTCATAGGTTCGAGTCTTGTGATCTGTGGTACCAATTTCATTAGGATAGGATCATTGATCACTTTAATATCAAAAGCAAACTGTTGCGGACGTGTAGCGGTCTTCTTTACATTAGGTGCAGTATCATAATATTTTGCTATAGAATTGGTCAATGCAGTACCAATTTTAGTCAGTTCGTATTTACCGTTGATATTCGCCTTAAGGAATTGTGATTTTACCATTAAGGAATTCTTCTTTTCATCTGCAGTCGCAACGATATTTATAGAGTCCAACTGAAACTGCTCCTTTTCGTTAGCAATCACAAAGTGATAGGCGCTGATACGTCCATTTAAGTAATCAGGATCTGCGGTATCAATATCCGCATCTACTTTTCCCCTGAGTTTAAGTGCTCCGGCATGTAAGTTCAGCTTATTTAAATCGGCTATATCCACATTTAGCCTTAGCTTGATCTTAGGATATTTGCCATTAAAATTACCTTCGGATACAAGGTCAAAATCAAGGTTTGGATCGGCCATTCCTGCTTTGGCATTAAACTTACCATTAGCAATATCACCCTTAAGCTTCAGGTTCTTATACGTATATCTATTAAAGTCAGCTTTGATAAGCGTACCATCTACTGCTGCAGTAGCTGTTTTTGGGTTTAGTCCTGTACCTTTTACCTTAGCCTTAAGGCTTATTTTTCCAAGCGAGTCATTTTTAATCAGTCTGCCAACGTCAAAATTATTCAACTCTGCATAACCGTCATATCTTTCCCTGTTTTTAACCCTCTGGTCAAAACTGCCCTTTACTTTTGCAGCCCCAAAACTGCTGTTCAGTGCCAAGTCAGTATTGAAATTTTGTATCGTGCCCTTAAATGTTCCTTTAAGCGCAAGCTGTGAAGGAAGCTGCAGCGAAGCAGGTAATGTACCTTTTGGAACCAGCGCGTTAATGTCTTTGGCGCCTGACTTTAAGTCGCGGATATTAAGGTCAAAGTAAGCCGTTTTAACGTCTGGTAATCCGACTATCCTGCCGCTGGCAGCAAGTCGGGTAGTCCCAAGGCCGCTGATTTCCAAATTCGGGATGGCGATATTGTTTAATTTACCGCTAACCTTTCCATTTACCGCCATTACTGCATTAGGGTTACCTTTAAATGGATTGGTATTGGCAAGGCCTGGAGCGAAAAGCAATATGTCTTTAAAGCCAATACTGCTGTTGTTTAAAGTTGCGTTTATATTAAGCGAACCCAAATCTGTTTTTATAGCTTCAACGGAAGGATAGTTGATGATAATCTCATCACGCAATACTGTTTGCGGCGTTTTGATGTATAAGTTCTTAAGGTATGCACCTTTGGTGCCGTAAGAGAAGTCCGTACGCAATTCCTGTAGGTCAAGCCCACTTTTATCAGCTACCTTTAAAGAGTGTATATTTCCGGCTATTGTGTTTGCGTCATACTTAAAGTCAGACGCTTCAAGATTAAAGTTTTTTAAGTTCAGGTGTTTGTAATCCATCCCTTTGGTAACAATCGCTGCATTTTGATCATCAAATCTGAAATCGATGTTTTTAAGGTTCGCCTCATCCAGATTAAGTTTCCATTTATTGGCAGTAGAGGCAGGGGTAGAGGTAGCCGCCGCCGCAACTGGAAGCTTGGTTTTTTCTTTTCCAATTGTAAGGCCGCCCCTAAGGCCGTCTATCTCAAAATTGTTAATCGCTATCTGCTGGTTCGGAAGATCGGTTTTGTCAAATTCAAGCAATAAACGGTCGAGTACTAATCCGCTGTTAAGTTGGGTACCGGCATTGTCATAAGAAATATTGATCTTTGAGAGTGCTATCTCGCCGAGCTTGATATTCAGGTCGGGTCTTGTCTTTACAAGCGAGTCAGCCGTTTTTACGGTATTGACCGCTATCTCTTTTACAAGTTCACCCTGTTTTAATTTCAAGGTTAATCCATCAAGCTTAATCTTAGGAATTTCAAAATCCATCTTGTCAAGATCAAATTTCTTTATCCGTGTATCAAAATGGGTAAGGTTTACACTTAGGTCATTCTTTGTGATAGCATCATCAAAGCGCACTTTCACATTGTCAAGATTGACTTTTTCTATAGAGAAGGTCATGCCCGCAGAAGTAGGATCCTTTGGTTTGTCTGATGCAAATGCATCTACAATGTAGTCAAAATTAAATACAGAGTCTTTATCGCGTTTTACATTCGCAACTATATCCTTTAGGTCAATCGAATTAATTTCAACCTCATTGCTTAGCAGTTTAAAAAGACTGATATCGACTGCTATTTTTTGGCCTGCAATAAGAGTATCACCATTTTGTGCCTGCAGGTAAAGATCTTCAAGTATGACTTTTTTAGGAAAGCCGATTTCAATCCTGCCCAATTTTACGGGAGTGTGTATTTTGCCTTCCAGATAGGTGACGGCTTTGTTTTTAATCATGTTCTGCACTGCAGGAACCTGGATCAATATAATTATAAGCAGCAACAATGTGATAACGGAACCCACTATCCACGCCGTAATTTTAAGGCTTTTCTTGACGTATCTATTCAATTGGAGAACGATTTTAAAATTCTAATAATGAGCTTTATTCTGGGAAATGCTTAAAGTTAAGCAAATAGGGAGTATAAAGACCTATGATTGAAACATTTCTCCTACAAATATGATGTAAAAAGAACGTTCAACGGTTATAGTTGTAGCCTGCTTTTTTATATAATTTCAATGTACAGCCATTAAATCTGCGCCTATCCGCGTCATCCTAGCCATCCGCTTTCAGTAAAGCAAATGAAGTCCATCTAATATCACAAATCTGGATACAAACAGGCACATTAACGCACATATCTAATGAATTTCATTAGCTATTACAATTCCCTCAAAAAAGCAATGATTTTTTCTGGTATGTCATCAAAACCCTGTAAGTTATAAGGTTTTATTAGAAAACCTTTACTGTTTAACTCCAAAGACTTCGCTTCATAAACCGGATTGATAGTAGTAGAATAAACAAAAGCGGGAATAACAGACAACAGTAAATCCTCACTGATTTCTTTTAACGCCTCAATACCATTTAATATAGGCATATTGATATCTGTCAGTATCACATCGGGCTTCCTATTGTTGCTTTTTAAAAATGATAATAATTCTTTCCCATTATTTACAACATCAACTTTTATAAAGGCAGTATGCTTTTCAAAACTCTGTTGGATAATTTCTGCATCATCTTCATCATCTTCAGCAATTACAATATGGAGATCTTTCAATTGTGTCATGTATTAATCTGTTATCGGGAAGTAAAGATTAAATGTACTTCCAACGTCTAATGTACTGTCTGCATCAATGATGCCGGAATGGTTCTCCATAATCTTTTTACAGATTGCGAGGCCTATTCCATTTCCAGAATATTCATTCCTCATATGCAGGCGTTGAAAGATAGTAAATATTTTCTTCAATTGGGATTTTTCCATTCCAATCCCATTGTCTCCTATACAGATTTTAAAGAAGTTCCGGTCTGGAAACATGATATCCACACCATTAACAATTTTAGATGTAATTTTTATTTCTGGAATTATATTTTCCTTACTGTACTTAATAGCATTTGAAATCAAATTCGCAAACAATTGCCGCATCTGTACCTTTGATCCCGATATTTCCGGTAGTAGGTCAAACTCTATTACCGCACTGTTCTCATTAATGACGAGTTCCAGATCTTCAAGCACTTCTTTAAGTACTTTGTTAAGGTCAATTTCACTGACCTCTGCCTTAGTTGCAATAAATGCATATTTAACCAAATCATCTACCAGCGAATTTAGCCTCAACGCTGAAGAATGGATCAGGTTCAGGTTTTTTAATTCGATTGCCTCAAACAACTCTGATTTTGTTTCATTAAGATGGGAAGAATAGGTCAGGATTTTGCGTAAGGGTTCCTTGATATCATGCGAGACCACATGGATGAACTGTTCAAGATTGGCATTGGTTAGGTTTAACTCATTGACTTTTAATTCCAGATTTTGCTGGTATTGTACCAAAGCCTCCTCGTGTTTCCTTTTTTCCGTAAGGTCAGTTACCACAACCCCAATAGCATCGACATGTGGCTCAAGATCAGTAAGTGATACATAAACATGCAATTTCCTGCCTTGTATATTGAGTACAAGCTCTCCTTTGCTCGGCCCATTTTGTAAAGAGGTCTTCAGTCTTTGGAATTCAAGTGCGGAGTCCACATACGCGTTAAAAAAGGTACCTGTAATTTTATCTGCCGGAAGCCCAATCAACTTTGCAAAATATTCATTGCAATACAATATCAGTCCCTCTTTAGAGATACTCAGAGCGCCTTCCCCAAATTTCTCAATAAGGATCCTATATGTATAATCGGCACTCTCTATAGAATAAACATGCGGCTTTCCGTCCTTGCTCAGTACGAGTGCATCCACGGCACCTTCCCGTATAGCTTCAATAATGCTATTGGCTTCAAATAACTGGTTTTCAAGGTCGGTTATCTGTGCTGCGAGAGATTCGTTATGTGATTGTTTCTGTTCCAAATCTTATTGGTTAATGTCAAGTATTTTAAGGACTTTTGCAGTGTCGGATAAATCTCCAAGGATTGTCCTTCTGGGATCCGGGCCAATTTTAATCAATGTAGGTATAGCTATGATCTGGTAATCTACAGCCAATTGTTTTTCACGGTTGATGTCAATAATTTTCAATTCAAAATTACCGGATAAATACTGGTCACAGATTTTCCGCATGTTCTCTACTGCATGGCTGGATTTGGCAGACATGCCAGAAACAAACAATATGAATTGATACACTCCTGAGGATTCTGAACTGTTAGAGATGTTATTCACTTTGCTTATTTAGAGGTTTGATATTTAATCCTACCAACACGCGTTCCTCATTCGAAAGGTCACCTATGATTTTACGGATGGGCTCAGGGAATTTCCTTACGAGAGTAGGTACTGCAAGGATCTGGTCGCCTTCCGCTAATTGTGGGCTGACTAATAGATCAATAATCTCAATCGAATAAATACCCGCCAAATGTTCTTCTGCGTATTTTTTTATATTGCTCAAAGCCTTAATCGACTTCGGTGTCTGACCTGCTATGTACAATAACAGTTGCCATTCTGCTGGTTCGTTTTTCATTTTTTAGAAGCTTTAGAGGGTTTGCTGATTCCAAGTTTGGCATTCATGTCTTCAGTGGTTTTCAAAATGCTCAATTCTTCCTGTACCGATTCGAATTCGTTTTGTAAAGCGATTATACTGGCTTCAAGGACTTTTCTCTTACGCTCGATCTCACGGTCTTTGCGATCCATCTCGCTTTGCAATTTATGCTGTGTTGCTTTTCTGTTCAGTTCATTCGTACGCCTCGCCATACCGGTAAGTATACCGTTCGGGCCAAATTCCACATCAAGCAATTCAATTCCCCGTTTGGTAATTACAAATTCCCTTACCTGGTTAGAATGGCCCATTCCCCGTGATTTGATAATAAAAATACCACGATTTCTTTCTCCTATTCCTTCCATATCCCTTACCGTAACCCAGGTATCGACTAATGAAGACACTGACTCTTCAGCCAGATCAGGACGGAAATCGTCATTCTGCTTGTTTAAAGAGGTAAATAAGGCGGTAATATTATTTAATTTGAGCATATCTATCAGCCTTACCAGCATAGAGCGGACCTCATGTGAGCTCCCCACAGTAATAAGGTTACTGATGGGATCTATGATTACGGTAGTAGGCTGAAACTCCCGGATCATTTTCCTAAGTGTCAGCAAGTGTAATTCAAGCCCGTTTAAAGATGGGCGTGAAGAATGTATCTGCAGGTAACCGCTATCCACGTGCTGTTGGAGATTCATGCCAATAGACTGCATGTTTCTGATCAGCTGCTGTGGTGATTCCTCAAACGCAAAATAAACCGTTTTTTCTTTTTTAAGGCATTGTTGGTTTGCAAAATATGCGGCAATTGTGGTCTTTGCCGTTCCGGCTGTTCCGGAAATTAATATATTGCTTCCCCTGTAAAAGCCTCCAAGTTCAAACATACTGTCCAATCCGGGAACTCCTGTAGAAACAATTTCTGAAGAAACCTCATTATTTAATTTGAGTGAAGTAATTGGCAATACCGAAATACCGTCCTCGTCTATTAGGAACGGATACTCATTAGTACCGTGTGTGGAACCTCTATATTTTACTACTCTCAATCTTCGTGTAGAGACCTGTTCGATAACCCTGTGGTCTAATAAAATGACACAGTCAGATACATATTCCTCAAGT
>Ga0247810_10001053_pt1 | contig 19295 bp, 21 predicted proteins | sample UWRJL119311C1_FD_179918 | JGI IMG/M metagenome (GOLD analysis project Ga0247810, IMG submission 179918) | Plant litter microbial communities from Arlington Agricultural Research Station in Wisconsin, United States - UWRJ-L119-311C-1 | ecosystem: Environmental > Terrestrial > Plant litter >... | reverse complement strand
GGTTTTAACTAAAGAGAACTTTATATTTTTAGAAGAAATCAAATATCCATCTGCAGCTGCAATGAGTAAAATAAGTTTCGATAAATATCAAAAAAGCGACACTGTAGATGTCGCTTATTTTGAACCGTATTATTTAAAAGATTTTATGATGGCACCTCCATCAAAAAAACAATAAACTATTTTATTTTTGAATTGTATAAGGCTGAACTGAAATTCCAGCTTCGTCTAAAGCCACTTTGCAATTCTCTAAAGTATCTGAAACCACCGATCCGTAATTGGCATTTGTCGCCCACGGACGTACTGCAAAATCTACAGAAGCAGCCGTTAAATTCTTTACGAAAACCTCCGGAGCGGGTTTTTTAAGCACTTTAGGATTTTGAACCAAAACCTCTAAAAGAACGTCTTTAGCTTTTTTAATATCAGAATCATAAGAAATTGAAAAAGTCAAATCGGCTTTTCGTTCTCCCTGCATAGAATAATTGATAATTGTTCCGTTTGATAAAGAACCATTGGGTACAAAAACAACCTGATTATTTCCAGTAATCATTTTGGTAACAAAAATCTGGATTTCAGAAACTGTTGCAATAACTCCCTGAGCTTCGATCGTATCGCCAACTTTAAAAGGCTTAAACACGATAATTAGCATTCCTCCTGCAAAATTAGAAAGCGAACCCTGCAATGATAAACCTACCGCAAGTCCCATTGCTCCTAAAATGGCAACAAAGGATGATGTCTCGATTCCTAGTTTTGAAATAAACGTAACAAATAATAAAATACGGAGCGCCCATATCAAAATGTCTGAAAGAAATTTTGTTAATGTAGGGTCTAAATTTCTTTGCACCATTATTTTTGTAATGATTCTGTTTATCAATCTGATGGCATAGATACCAACAAATAAAATAATAAAGGCCGAAACTAATTTAAGAGAATAATCAACTAATACGTCAGCATATTTAGTAACGTACTTGCTAACTTGATCTGGATTGAGGTTCATATTTTTCGAATAAAAAAACCTTCTCAAAAGAGAAGGTGAATTAATGCTGCAAATATAGCTATATTTCTTTTTATAAGAAAAAATGAGTTCTTATTCCTTAGGAGGAATCGTATCAATAATTTCGTCTGTTGCGGTTTCAGTTTTTTCAGTGGCATCTGCTGCAGTTTCTACCACTATGGTTTTGGTTGTGTCGGCAGTTTCACTTGTTTTTTCTTTTACAGAATCGATTACTTCACTTAACGAATCCGAAGCTTTTTCGACATATTCGCTTACGATGTCTTTTGCCTTGTTCGCATATTCAGCCGCACTTTCAAGAATGGGTTCTGAAGCTTCTTTTGCTTTTGCAATCGTTTCCTCTGCAAAAGTTTCTGCTTTGTCAATATAAGGAGCAGCAGCTTCTTTTGCTTGTTCAAACTTAACCTCGGCCTGATTGGCTAAATCTGTAGTTGAATCTTTGGCTGAGCCAAATAAATTCTTGAAAAATGAAGATAATCCCATAGTTTTATGTTGATTGGTTTAGAATACAATATTAGACTTTTTTAAAGGATATTAGTGGTGAAAAATAAAATAACTTATTGATAATTAAATGGGTATAGGGGTTTTTGAAAAAATACCTTATTCTGTTAGATTAAAAACTTATTTAGGATAGTTGAAAAAAGCGCAAGAGCTTATTTTACTTAACAGTACAATAGCTAATAAGTAACTAAACCCAAAATAATGGCACATTTTTCAGATCAGGTACATATCACAATCGGAAGTTTTACTCAAAACATTATTTATTATGATCTAAAGTTATCACAGAAAATGGCTGATCATCATTATTTTTCATTCGTGTGGCAATATACAGGAAAAGCAATTATAAATCCTGCCGATCAGGCCAAGGCAATAAGAAAGTATCTTGGCGACGAGGTTATTTTTACTTTCAAGAGTCTGACCGGAATTAAATTAATGAGCAAAGGAATCATTACTGATTTAGTCTCTATAGATCGTAATGGTAGTGCTGCAGGCTTGCATGTTGTAGGAAAAAGCCACACTATTGTTCTGGATGATCACCCTAAATCAAGAACCTTTCTTGAAAGAGGTATGGATGATATTGTTCTAGGGATTTTTGCCGAAGGTCCGGGAGAATTTTATCAAAGAAATGCCATACGTTCTACCTATCTCAAAGAGTTCAAATATTTGGCGCAGTATAACGAAACCAGTTTTAACTTTCTTAAAAGACTCTCAGCGCGATATGGTCAGTGGTTTTATTTTGACGGAATGCGTATGCAGTACGGGCAAACTTCACAAACAAAAATTAAGCTGATTAACGGAGCTTCATTACATAGTTTTAAAATACAGGCTATTATGGCTTCGCATAAAATTTCTTTAGCGGGTTATAATTATAATAATGCCGAAGGTATTAGAAATTCCGCAGCAAGGACTTCAACAGGTAGTAAGGATGGTTTTGCTTCTGTAATAGGTTTCAATCAAGGTACTGTAGTACAACCTGAATTAAGAATTGGTGCTTATACCAATAATGCCCAAAGTAAGGAAGAAATAGATGAAATGGTCAAATTGCAAACTGCCGGCAGTGATGCCAATAGTGTATACTATAGCGGAATTTCGTATTTGCCATTAGGACTCGGGCAAGTATTTACCATTGTAAACCAAACCGTAGAACACGAGTTAATTGTGATTGAGGCAACACACCATTCTGAAGTTCACGGAAATTACACTTGCGAGTTTAAGGCAATTCCTGCAGATGTATCTGCGCCACATTATACCGATGTTCATGCTTTTGCCAGAGCCGAAACCCAGCCTGCCAGAATAAAAGATAATAATGACCCTGAAGGTTTAGGACGTGTAAAAGTAGAATTCTATTGGGCAAGCGGAAGCACCTCAAGTGATTGGATGCGTATGATTCAGCCACATTCCGGAGCAGGAAAAGGTTTTTATTTTATTCCCGAAATTGGAGAAGAGGTTTTAGTTGGTTTTGAAGGAGGGAATGCGCAGTGTCCTTATGTAATGGGAACACATTATAACGGAAAAGAATCATCAGGTTATAGTACTCCGGAGAATGATTTGAAAGTAATTCGTACACGTTCCGGAATTATAATTATACTAAACGATGCAGATGGGAGTGTATTAATTCAGGATCCAAGCGGAAATAAATATTTCATGGACGGAAACGGTAGTATGGAATTTGATGCTCCTAAAAATATGACATTCAATGCAGGTGAGAATATTAATATGAACGCCGGACAAAACATGACAACGAATGTTGGTGTTAATAAAACAGACACTATTGGTGGAAATTATACTGAAACAATTACAGGCTCTAAATACCTTTCTATAGGGATTAACTTTGTTCTTAATGTTACAAGTAACATGTTTGAGTGGATAAAAGGAAATAAAGAAACCGAGAGCAAGGGGATAAAAGAAATGGCTCAGGAAGTGTTTTTAAATAGTACCGAAAAAAGTATCAATGTACGAGGAGCTAAAAATGTAAATAACCATAGCGGAGAAATATCTAAAAACGGCTAATCATGAGCATTACAAGAATTATAGGAGGCACCTTAAAAAAGACCGCTACAGACAATATTGATATACGCGCAACTAATGGCGATGTAGATTTTATTGCAGCTCAAAATAATAATTGGTACGGCGGCGAAGAAGGTATTTTTTATCATGACTATGATCCTCAGCATCCTGCTGATTCATTGGCTGATACGATCAGTATCACCTTAAATATTTTCTTTGATGGTACACAAAATAATAAAACCAATACAGAAGAAGGTAAAGATTATGAGGCATCAAATCATGAAGATGACAGTTATACTAACGACTATAGTAATATAGCCCGTGGTTACGATTCAATAGATGCCACTGTAACTAACCAGATTTCAGTGTATGTAGAAGGAATTGGTACCGAGGATCTAGAAAAAGATGATGTTTTACCCGATGTTGCAACAGGAATGGGAAGCCGCGGTATTGTTGCCAAAGTTACCAAAGCTTGTGTGGAAGTTGGGAAAAAGCTTAAACAGAAGGGATATCGGGATAAAAAAATTGATGAAATAAAAGTAAATGTATTTGGTTTTAGCCGTGGTGCTGCAGCCGCAAGGCATTTTTTGCATGTGGCGAACAGTCCTGCTAAATTACAATTGATAGACCGGCAATACGTTTATGCTGTTCCTCCTATTGACAGCAGTACAAAATTAAAATATGTAAAAATTAAAAAAGACGAACCTCTTATCCTTAAACACGGATATTTTGCAGCCTGTCTTTTAGATAATGAAATAAAACCACAAAAAATCAATTTTAATTTTGTGGGTTTATACGATACGGTGGCGTCGCACGGCGTTTACCACGGCAACGATGTAAAAGATTTACATCTTGATGCAGTAGAAAAAGCCTATTTTGTTTTTCAGCTTTCGGCTGATGATGAATATCGTGAAAACTTTGACCTTACAGATATTAAAAGTGCGGGGATTAAGGGACTCGAATATACACTGCCCGGAGTGCATTCAGATATTGGGGGGTCTTATAAAGACCGTGCTTTTGAAAGAGCTGTTTTATATTATAAAAAAGAATCTCTTTACAACGAGATGATACATAATGCCGAAGAAGAAGTTGCCAAATTCAAAGAAATTGTAATAAGGGAAGGATGGTACAAAGAATATCAAATTGATTCAGGAGTATTCCCGGAATCCTTTATTGACCCGAAAAAGAAAAAAGAAAAATTTGAGAATATGGAAAATACATTTTATACCGTAATAGGTACGCGTAAAATGCGAAATACCTATGATAAAATCCCTCTCAAAAAAATGTTTTTCTACTCTAGCCAGTTTGGGGTATGTTATGATGATTTAATTATTAAAAAATTTCATGAAATTGAAGACCCTTTTTTACAAAAGGTATACAATCAATTGTTGAATTATATGGTAGCATGCAATAATTTGCGTAACACTTATGTAAGAGAAAGATCGAATGATACTGCAAAATATTTAAACCAACTACGTCAGATATCTTATTTAGATTATATAAATTCTGAGGATTTAAAAACGTTGCGAAACGAATATTTGCATTGGTCGGTAAAAGCCAATGAATTTGGTTTAGGCTCAAGAGAAAGCCAGGCGCCATCAAAAGAAGGTGCCTTAGAACACCAATATAGAAAAAGAGAGATACACCATGGTTAAAACAAAAAAAACATTCCTGTTTTATATTTTATTAATTATTTTATTCACACCTATCATAAGCTGTCAAATGAAAAAAGAACTGCCTGAATTTCATGTAGAAATGTCGCATCCTGAAAATAAATATAGAATCGAGCCTGTTTATGATAGAATTAAAACACTCGAAGGGGTCAGGGCATCATTCCCTTATGGGGGGTCTTCTGGGGGTTGGGGAAGTTCTCGTAAATCATGGACAGAACAACATGGTACACCAATAGGGGCTGATATAACCTATTATGCAGGTTATGAAGATGCTTTTTATCATTTGAATGTTGAATTCCCGATTGATACCATAAAAGATTGGACAAAAAGGTTTTATCCCAACTCAGAGGTCGAAGAAAATCAAGATGAATTAGAAGAGTATATTTATGATCGAAAACCATCACAAAGAAGGGTTTATGATGAATTTAGCGATCTTGTTTTTGGTTTTGCCCCAAAAGGAATGGTAGTGGTTTGGCTGCGTTTTAGTGGTAATCAAAAAGAACTGGGGCGTTATCAGGCTGAATTAGTGGATGATGATCAGGCATTAGAAGCGAAACTTTTCGCCTCATGGTCGATGAGACGAAAAGAGGTTCGTGAAATATCTTTAATCCCAGATGCAAGTCCCGAAAAATGGGATAATTATCGTATCAAATACTTTTGGAAACCCATAATAACTTCTGAAAATAAAAACTTTAGGCTTTTTTGGGTATTAACGGAATATTTTAATGCAGAATATGAAAACAAGTTGCGCCCGATGGTATTACATCCTAAAAATGAAAAAAGGGCTATCCCAAGTCTTATTACTTTTTTCTGGGAAACAGGTAAAGGAGAAAAATTTGAAGGTAGAGTTTTTTTTGATTGGCAAAGAACCAATGAACAATTTAAAAATGAGGATACTAGAGATAATGAAATCCAAATAAAAATTGAGGCAGACAATCGTGATTTTCAAGTGATGCTAAATGGGAAAACATTAGAAACGGTTAATAAAAGAGTTTTTAGAACTGACAGGGAATTTAAAGAATCTTATAAATAATTAGTTAATTCATTTGGCAACAAAAAAAGAGAAAATACACGATAAATAAATTTAAAGAGTTAGATGATTTTAATACTATGGTAGCAGATCACAATATATTATTAGAATTAAGAAATCAATATTTGCACTGTTCCGCCAGTATGGATGGTGTAGGAATGGAACCTATACAGGACAATCAAAGTAATATTATCTGGAAACGAAAAATAATAGCAGGATAAAGATGAAAAAAACAATTCAATTTATTGCATTTATTATTTTGAGCAATCTTGTATTAATCTCTTGCCAAAAAAATATGGAACAAAAAAAATATTCATGGACTGCATTCGTGTGCACTCCTAAAAATTATCCTGCAGAAATTTTTTCAGGGCACCTAATTGTAGGTAATACTCCCGAAAGTGGGTATGTTTATATGCCTTTTGATCGAATCATAAACAGTGAAGATTTAGGTGATAATGATGGCTCGTCCTCAGGCGAGGCTACAGGAATATCCCCTAAAACATTAGACATTACCTGGATGTCTTATTCAGAAAACAAAAGTTATTCCGGGATTTTCAAACTTGATTCAGAAAAAATAGAAAGTTTAATGATCAATGGCAGTGAAAGGCCTGTTTGGGACGAAGAACTAAAAAAAGTAACAGTTGCTAAAGATTATCGTTTTGCCGTTAATGCAGGATTATTTCCAGGTGGTATGGTTGTCTTATATGTTTTTAGTCCTTCAAGTATGACGATTGTAGGAATGTATCAGGCACATGAAGATCATAATGTTGATTGGAAATTAGCACATCCTTCAATGAAAGATCAGGAAGGTATTACTTCATATGTCAATTATATGAATGAAGATCTGCCTGCAGAAATACAAGATCAAATTAAAAAAGGAACAATACCATTTGGGTACTGGGAAAAACTTTTTAAAAAATATCATTTAACCCCTGTAGTTAAAGCCGCGGATAAAGTAGAAACCATCGAAATTAATTATATCAATGGCGAATTCGAGTCGATTTTTCTGAGTTTAAATAATAATACAATGCCTGTGCAACAGCGTGCAATTCCAAGAAAATTAAATGTGGTTTGGCACGATATAAACGACAGACGTATGGAAAGTGATGTGTTTTTTGACGAAAAGAAAGCAATGGTAATTTTTGAGCAAATCCAACCCAATGAAGGAATACAATTTGTCATAGAAATTGATCGAAATACAAAACCGAGAGAAACGAAAGGAATTACGATAAAACTAAAAACGGCGACTTCAGAAATCGATATGAAAGAAGCAATTGTTTCGCAAGAATCATTTAGAAAGCTAACTCCTTATTAATTGTATTAGTTTGACAAGAGATAAATATAAAAGTAAAAGAGAGATAAACAATGGTTAAAACAAAAAAAACATTCCTGTTTTATATTTTATCCGCGCTAATAATAAGCTGTCAAATGAAAAAAGAATTACCACAGTTTCACGTAGAAATGTCTCATCCCGAAAGTAAATATATAATCGAACCTGTTTATGATAAAATAAAAACACTGGAAGGAAGCTCTGCTTCTTTCCCCTATGGAGGTTCTTCGGGTGAGTGGGGAGATTCACATAAGTCTTGGACAGAGCAGTATGGTATCCCTATAGGGGCTGATATTACCTATTATGCAGGTTATGAAGATACTTTTTATCGCTTAAATGTTGATTTTCCGGTAGAAACCATGCAGGATTTGACCAAAAGATTTTATTCTAATTATGAAGATTTAGAATATAACGAAGTTGTAAAGGAATATGTATATGAGAGAAAATCTTATCAAAACGCTTATACAGAATTTAGAGACCTTGTTTTTGGTTTTGCACCAAAAGGAATGGTTGTGGTTTGGTTAAGATATGGTGCTACACAAAAAGAATTGGGACGGTACCAAGCAGAAGTAATAAAAGATGATAAAGCTTTAGAAAACAAGTTATTTGCCTCATGGTCGATGAATCGAAAGCAAGTACATGAAAATTATTTTAATCCAGATGCAAACCCTACTAAGTTGGATAATTACCGAAAGAGATATGTTTGGCGTCCTGCAATAACTTCTACAAGACCAAATTTTAAACTTTTTGACATCATGACAGGATATTTTAATGCAGAATCTGAAATTGCAGTTCGGCCAATATCATCCAATCCTGCAAAAAGAGAAAGGGCTATTCCAAGTCATATAACTTTTTTTTGGGAAACCGATAAAGGAGAAAAATTCGAGGGAAGAGCATTTTTTGATTGGCAAAAAACCAACGAAAAGTTTAAAAGAGAGGGCACGGGAGATAATGAAATCCAAATAAAAATAAGCGACGACAATAGCGGTTTTGAGGTGTTTTTAAATAATGAACCTCTAGAAACTGTTAATAAAAGAGTGTATTTAAGCAATCAGGAATTTAAAGAATCGTCTAAGTGATTTTTCATAAATGGCTAACAAAGAGAAATACACCATGGATAAAATAAAAAAAATAGTATCACATTGTAGTGTAATAGCTGTTGTATTTACCCAATTAATAAGTTGCCAAATGAAAAATGAAAAAACACCGGAGTGGAATGCCGAAATGTGTCATCCTGCCAATAAATATAGTATTGACATGGTAAAAGACGAAATTATTACCCTTGAAGGTATTCATGCAGGAATGCCTTATGGTAGTTCCTCCGGCACATGGGGAGATTCAGGTAAAATGTGGACGGAACAACACGGAACACCTATTGGAGCAGATATTACCTATTATGCAGGTTATGACAATGCTTTTTACAGGTTAAAAATTAATTTCCCTGTAGAGCGAATGAAAGATTTGGTAAGACGAAATTATGCTATTCAGGAAGTAAAAAACAAAACGATAGAAGAATATAAATATGAAGGAGATCGTGATTTACAATATATAATGGGCGATGCAGATGCTGCATATAAATCATATCATAGTATTTCCAGCCTTATTTTTGGTTTTGCGCCCAAAGGAATGGTGGTGGTCTGGGTTAACTATGGTTTAACAGTTATCGAGATAGGCAGATATCAGGCTAAAGTAATTACTGACCTGAAAGAATTGGAAAGTGCCAAAAATAAACATTTGGCAACATGGAGATTTACCCCTGAATATTTTGATGAACTGGCGAAGAAACTATACAACCCAAATGCCAATTGTGCTTTATGGGAAATGTATCGATTACGATACAATTGGAAACCGATATTTACATCTGACAATCCTAACTTTAGATTGTTTAAAGTCAACACGGAATACTACAATGGAGAGAAAGATCAGTTAATGCGTCCCTGGTTACTCGAAAACAAAATACGTGAAAGGGCTTTGCCAAGTGTTTTTCAGTTTTTTTGGGAAACAGGCAAAGGCGAGAAATTTGAAGGCAGAATATTTTTTAATCAGGATGAAATATTTAACCGTTTTAAAAACTTAACAGGAGATAATGAAATTCAGGTTAAAATAGCCCCTAATAATGGAGATTTAGAAGTTATGCTTAATAATGAAAAACTCAAGGTAGACAGTATTCGAATTTACCTTAGTGATAGGGAATTTAACGATTCCTATAAATAATTTTTCATTCATCTGACAGCAAAAAGAGAGATACACCATGGATAAATTAACTAAAACCCTCTTTCTATTGATATTAATTGCAATATCAATACAGACCTATTTATTAAATGAGGAATCACATTCTCAAGAAGCTACTGCACTTGTAGTTCCAATAAGTATTAACGTATTATTAGTCCTTATTTATATATGCAACCCAGACAAGTTAGAATATCGAAACGTAATAGCAAATGTATTAATTGGATGGTTAATAATTTCTTCAATATGGATTATGTTTTTTCTCTATGTTGTGCAATTAGGTAAAGCTTTTAAAAATTAATTATGAAGAAAGAAAATAAAGATACTGATCTCACAAACATTTTACTTGGTTTAATACTAGTAGTGACTATAATTGCAAATGGTGTTCAGATTTATTTTTTTAAGGGACGAGAAAGATTTGAATGGAACATTGGTGTTATAAGCAGTAAAGGAAATATAGTGCAAGTTTCAAGTTGCGATTTTAAAGGCAATTATTACGATATTAATAAAAACATAATACTCGATAATGGCTGGGATAAAATAAACGCTTCTAAAAATAACACGACAGATACTTTTTTCCCGGATAGCTTATCTATATCATGGTTTTCTTATAATGAGAAAAAATTCTATAAAGGTAATTTTGCCTTGCCATATGAAACGATTTTGGCCAAATCGGTGCAAATGGGTATTTTTCCAAGTAGAAATTATACTTATAGAACAGATCAAGTTCTTCGTTTTGTTGTTGAAGTTCAATCCAAAGGAGCGCTTGCAGTATGGATACAAAATTTTGATAAAGAAAATAAGGAAACTAAACTTAAAATTGCTACATATCAATCCAAAGAAATAAAAGCAGACTGGCATATTTTTGATCATTATTCAGAAACCAACAAAACTTTAGATATCGATATTTCTAGAAAAGTGGCTTTAGTTATGGAAAAGCACTTTTATAAATTAGAAATTACATTACCAAGCGGATATACTTTAGATAATTCTTATTTTGAATTATTTAATCAAAATATTTGGCATTTTAGTGAAAGACAGTTAAAAACAACTCCAGGTCTTCATTTTCTACCAAAAGAATTTTATTTGAGATGGGGAAATGGTAGAAAAATTTTTACGACACAATTTTCTTTTAATGAAGAGGATGTTTTAGATACTTTCAGGAAAGAAAGTGGTATTGGTGATAAAACAGACTTGCTAGTTTTGGAATTAATTGTAAATGATCTTAATGATGCTATTAAAGTTATTCTAAAAAATACAAAAACAAATTCAGAAGTGGTATTTAAAGACAGATATAAATCTAAAAATGAAAGAAGCATAATTCAATTAGCTAATTAAAACGCAAAAGAGAAATACACAATGGATAAAAATAATAGTCAAACACAAGTTAATCCTTCAATGAATTACCAAAATAGAAGAACAAGTAAAAATTAGTCAAAACAATAAAAAATAAAATTATGTATTACGAAAAAATAGTAGATGGAATTCAAATTGTTCTTCCTTATTATGATCATGAACAATATTATGTAATTATAAATAAGTTGACCGATGCTAAATTTATAATTAATAGAGCTATAAAATTTGAAGATGAGGTATTGGTAATGTATACGGACTCTTTTGGTAATCTAATGTCTAACAATAAAAATTTGAAAGTTGTACTGAATAAAGATCAAGAAATTCAATTTAAAAATTATAGAGAGCAGGTTACTCTAGAAAGTGGTAAGACAGTTTCAATATTACCTATGAAAGATATTCAGGAAATTGCTAATAATACATTTTATGTTGAAGAACAAAAACATGTTGTCGATTTTTTAAATTTTACAATAATAGAAGATAATAATGCTGAATGCCTTTTTAATCTAATTGGAAAAAGAAATGAAAAAAACTAAAAAGCCCCAAGAGCATTGCTGTTGAGGCTTTACAAACATACATAAGAACTTCAGTTGTATGTGTTTTTTAATAATTAAGCATTCACAGCTTCCACTTTAATAGCTTCATCATTCAACATACTTTTTAGCATATTTTCGATTCCGCTTTTCAAAGTAAAAGTCGATGATGGACAACCGCTGCAGGCACCTTGCAAAATCACTTTTACTGTTTTGTCTTCTTCATTATAAGAATCAAAAGCAATATTTCCACCATCAGCCGCAACTGCTGGTTTTACGTATTCTTCTAATATATTGATGATTTGTTGAGAAGTAACATCTAATTTGTCAAATGCTTCATCTTTTGTAACATCATTTTTAGTAGCAACTTCAATTAAACTTTCATCTAAAACAGTTCCTCCATTCTCGATGTATTGTTTGATAAAAGTTCTTACTTCTAAAGTAATTTCATCCCAATCGTTGATATCGTATTTGGTTACCGAAATATAGTTCTCATCGATAAAAACCTCTTTTACATAAGGAAATTTAAACAATTCTTTTGCTAATGGAGAGGAAGCAGTCTGATCGATGTTTTTATATTCAACCGCATTTTTGGTCAACATTCTGCTTACTACAAATTTTAAAGCTGCAGGATTAGGAGTTGTTTCTCCGTAAACCGTGATTGGTTGTTTTTTAGGAGCATTTTCATCCACTTTTATGATTATACCGCCTTTGTCTACAAATGACGCAATTTGTTCAGCAACAGCATCTTTTACGTCATCCCATTCTACAATACTGTATCTTTCGATCGCAATAAAGTTTCCTGAAATATAAACTGTTTTTACAAACGGAAGATAAAATAATTGTTGTGCTAATGGCGATGCTTGGGCTTCATCGATATTCTTAAATTCAAAATTTTGATTTTTTGTAATGAAATCTTCAAATTCAAACTTTAGTATAGTTGGATTTTGAGTTTCTTTTATGGTGATTTTTGTCATGAGTTGTAATTTTCCACAAATTTAGTAAAGTTATTTTCTACTAATACCTATATTTGATTTTTTAATAAAATAATTAAGACTCTTTTCAAATTAATCGTATTAAATTATGAGAGTCTAAAATTTATCCCAACAAAATTACCTTTATGAAATTTAGAATCAGGGTTTTATTTATTTTTTTAATCTTAACATCTTATTCTTATTCGCAAGAAGGAATACCTGTTTACTCCGATTATTTATCAGATAATTATTACTTGATTCACCCCTCAATGGCAGGCGCTGCCAACTGTGCCAAAATAAGATTGACGGCCAGAAAACAATGGTTTGGTCAGGAAGATGCACCGCAACTTCAAACCTTAACTTTTAATGGCAGAGTAGGAGAGCGTTCAGGAGCCGGAATTATTATTTTTAATGATGAAAATGGTTACCATTCTCAAAAAGGAGTAAAGCTTACTTATGCGCACCATATTATGTTTTCGAGAGATGAACTTGATCTAAACCAGCTTTCATTTGGTATTAGCGGAGGATTGATTCAGAGTCAGTTGGATGAAACTAAATTTGGAGGAACTTTTGATCCCATTGTTTTTGGTCAGATTCAAAAAGATTCTTATTTCAATGTTGATGTTGGTGCTTCTTATAATTATCTTGATTTTTATGCGCATGCAACAGTACAGGGATTACTGGAAACCAGAAGAGAATTGTATACGGATTACGAAAGTGATAATGTTAGAAAGTTTCTATTGAGTGCCGGATATGTTTTTGGTAAAAGCAATAGTATTACTTGGGAACCATCGATTTTATTTCAATTGTTTGATAAAACACAGCAAAAATCTATTGATTTGAACATGAAGGCGTACAAAAACATGGATTTTGGTAGCTTGTGGGCTGCATTATCATATAGAAGAAGTTTTGATGGCGTACAATATAGCACTCCTAATAATGGAGTAGGTTCTCAAAAATTGCAATATATCACGCCTATAGTAGGTGTAAATTATAAAAACTTTATGTTTGCTTATACGTATTCTCAGGTTACCGGCGATGTGAAATTTGACACTGGCGGATACCATCAAATTACTTTGGGAATTAATTTATTTTGTAAAAAGGAACGTTACGATTGTAATTGTCCGGCTATTAATTAAAACTTTACCATGCTTATTAAATCTGTAAACGGAAAAACACCTTCGATCCCTGAAGATTGTTATGTTGCTGAAAATGCTACAATTGTTGGCGATGTTGTTTTTGGAGATTCCTGCAGCGTTTGGTTTAATGCTGTAATTCGCGGCGATGTAAATTTTATTTCGATTGGAAATAAGGTAAACATTCAGGATGGAGCCATTATACATTGTACGTACCAAAAACACCCTACTATTATCGGAAACAATGTTTCGATAGGACATAATGCGATCGTGCACGGATGTACGATTCATGACAATGTTTTGATAGGAATGGGCGCCATCGTAATGGATAATTGTGTTGTAGAAAGCAACTCGATTATAGCGGCAGGAGCTGTGGTTACACAAAATACAATTGTGTCTTCAGGAACTATATATGCGGGTGTTCCCGCAAAAAAAGTAAAAGATATTGACCAGTCTGACTTTGCAGGCGAAATTGAACGTATTTCGAACAATTATGTCATGTATTCAGGTTGGTTTAAAAACGAAGAATAAAGTTCTAAAATTCCAAAAAATAAAAAATTCCAAATTCCAATAGTGTTTTAAGACATTGGAATTTGGAATTTTTTATTTTTGGAATTTAAAGGAACTAAAGGTTGATTCTTTCGAAAAAAGCATTTTTATAACTTTCGCTTATCGGGATTCGTTTATCGCTAATCAAAACTTTATTTTTCTGAATCGATTTTACATGTTTTATATTAATGATATACGACCTGTGAATTCGGGAAAATCCTTTGCTTGAAAGTAAGTTTTCGAGCTTTATTAAACTGATTAAAGTCAGCGTGAATTTATTATCTGTAGTATATATTTTGACGTAATCTTTTAAACCTTCGATAAATAAAATATCCGAAAAATTCATTTTTACGTTTTCATATTCTGCCCTTACAAACATAAAATCCTGTTCTAATTCTGGAGCAGTGGTGTTCTCAGAAATAGCCTGAATAGCTGTTGAGGGGTTTAAAACCTGCTGCGCACGTACAACCGATTTTAAAAAACGATGAAACGGAATAGGTTTTACTAAATAATCTACAGCGCCTAGATTAAAACCTTCTACGGCATAATCAGAAAAAGCAGTTGTAAAAATGACTAAAGGTTTTTTTTCGATTGTATTTAAAAAATCAATTCCGGAAAAATGTGGCATCTGAATGTCCAGAAAAATCAAATCAACATTGTTTTGGTTGATAAATGAAACGGCATCGATAGCATTATTAAAGGTACTAATGAGTTCGAGCGAATCTACCTTTCGAACAAAATCTTCTAATAATTCAACCGCTAAAGGTTCATCGTCTATAATTACACATTTCATTTGTTGAAGATTTAGATTTAAAGATTTTATTTGGTGCTCAAAAGTAGTTTTAAACCAGTAAATTAAGTTTTAAAATTATCATAAAATACAGATTATGCCCGATTATCCTTTTACAATAATTGTTTTGCTTAAAGTGTAACCATCTGTTAGATTACCTGTTAAGGTAGCTAATTCAGCAGCCAGACTATCAGAGAAGACATTGTCTTTTGTGTTCGAAGTATCGGCCTGACCGTGAGCGGCATAGTTGGTACTCGAATATACGGTACTCGAAACAGTTTCGGGAAAGGCAATTTGTGTCACCAGTAATGATGAGCCGCTGGTGCTCAAAACTTCAACATGTATGTGTGGAGCCCTGCCCTGATACCAACCAGGGAAAATTGAAATAAACGAAACTTCTCCTTTTGAATCTGTAGTTTGTCTGCCTCTTAAAAAATGAACCGAAGTATAGTCGGTCTGTTGCATCGAAGTTCCGCCGTATTCTGAATAATTACCATCTTTGTCGCAATGCCATACATCGACCAAAACACCGGCCAATGGCGAGCAATTATTATTTTTATTTTCGATAACTAAATTAATTAGCAAAGCAACTCCAACACGGTCAGATTTTATGTTTTCTAAAACTAGCTGACTTGGTGTTTTAATAGGAAACGGACCTTTGGTTTCTGATGGAGAAACAGAACAGCTTCCATCTGCAGAAGTGTCTGAGCTGGAATTATCATTGTCACTTTTAGAACATGATTCTAATAATTTAGAAGCTGTGGCCAGTGAAGCAATTCCTAAGATACCATTTCGAATGAATTTTTTTCTGTCCATAATCCTTTATGTTTAATTTATTGCGGTTTGAATTTTATCTAATTTTAAATTCAAATGCACACGATAATACTGATTGTCTTGAGTAATGTTGAGTTCGTGTGCGTTTGGATAAAGCAAATCCAGTCGGTTTTGAATGTTTACCAATCCAATTCCTGAATTTTCAGGATCTTTAATATAGTTTTCGATGGTATTTTCGATCCAGAAATCAAGACTGTTTTCAAGAATAAAGATTTTAATTTTTACATGGGCAGCACCTTTGTAATCGGTTCCGTATTTAAACGCATTTTCAACAAACGAAATAAGCAATAAAGGTTCGATAAACTTGTTCCTGGTATCACCGTGTACATTGATCACAATGTCTTCGATATTGTTGAGCCTTAGTTTTTGTAACTCGATATAATTCTGGATGTAATTGACTTCTTTTTCTAAAGCCACCGTTTTGTTATCTGTTTCATACAGCATATAGCGCATGAGTTCAGATAATGTTACGATGGCATCAGGGACCAAATCAGATTTCTTGTGTGCCAGGGAATAAATACTATTTAAGGAATTGAATAAGAAATGCGGATTGGTTTGTTTACGCAAATAAATCAATTCAGTATTTGTTCTGTGCGTTTCGGCAATTAACTTGTTTTGCTGATTGTTGTAAAATTCTGTAAGCGTTCTAATAATAGCGCTTATGGTAATAATTAAGATATAAAAAAATGAAGGCCCAATTTTGAAAAACAAAGGCTGTCTTGTTGCTAACACCGCAGCCCTTACTCTTCGGCCTTTATACATTAATTTAAAATCTTCTGGCGGTATGGTGTGCATAATATTGCTTGGTTTTAATTGTCTTACCTGCGAAAAGTCAGGTATAAAATAATTAATCCTTATAATCATAAATAATAAAATAAGAGCAAATACAAATACAAAATACAGCCAGTATTTTTTTTCTAAAAGTAATACGGGAACCAAATAAAAGTAATTGAGATAGAACAGGATAATTCCTGTAGCCCATTGTACATAAAAATCATTGTTGATCCTGAACGGGCTTTCATAAAACTGAATTAATGAAGTCAGAATGAAGAAAATCCATATGATGCAATGAAATAAAATTTTATTTGAACTCGTATTTCTGATAGTGTCTATTGTCATTTATAATTTAATTTTTAATAAAATTAAATCATTTTTGGTTACGGTTGGTGATATGTTATGATTGAGTTTCTCTGCTACTAAATGAGCTACCTTTAGGGCGTCACTTTCAGTAGTAAAACTTTTAGTATCGCTTATTACCGGAATTACAGATTGCCTGATTATAATTTTATTTTTAAAAGCAATGGAATAACCCCAACCTGACGTAGTTCTAAAGGATTCCGTTTTAAATTTTTCATTTTTTACACAAGCTGTAAATAGTAAGACCGGTAAAAGCAACATTAAATTCTTCCGGATTTTATACCAGAAGAATTGTTTTTTTATGTTAATTATCATTGTCGTTTTGTTCCTCTAAAGGTTTAAACTCCCATGCATCATCAAAATAGGTTGAACCTACTCTTCCAAGCATATAAAAACCACGATTGTTAATAGCGAAACCAACCGCATCTGTTCTGCTGGCTCCTTCCATTGGCGTTCTTTCTGCCCATAAATCTGTTGACGGATTGTATTCCCAGGTTGTTTTTACATTTTCTCCACCCACAAGGTATCCTAATCCATTCATAGTGAAACTAGAAGCATTAGAACGAACAATTGCATATTCATCGTTATAAGTGTAGTCATCATCAGTGTTTTTACTGATGTCGCGTTTTCTGGTCCATACTTCTGTGGCAGGATCAAATTCCCAAAAATCTTCCTGATAAACGGCGTTGTTGCTTCCTGTAACTAAGTAAGCTTTATCTGCAATTACAAAAACCGTAGCATTACGTCTTTTATTACCTCCAAATCCATTTACGAGTGTCCATGTATTGGTCTGGTCGCTGTATTGGTAGAAATCTTTAAGGTAATTTCCATCATAACCAGTTCCAAAATAAGCTTTTCCGCCAGCCTGAAAACCTACTGCAGCGTAACGTCCTGTTCCTGCAAAATCAGCTTTTTGAGTCCAGCTATTACTTGTTGGATCATATTGATAAAAATCTTTTAATTTATTGGTTCCGTCATAGCCAAGACCAACATATCCTTTATTATTAAGCATAAAACTAGAAGCAGAACTTCTGCCAATTCCTGTAAAATCAGCTTTTTGTTCCCAATAATCTCCAGTAGAATTATACGCCCATAAATCTTTTAAATAAACGTCACCAGTATAACCTGTTGCTACATAAGCATAATCTCCAATAACAAAACTGGTAGCACTAGATCTTGCAGGACCATCAAATGCCGATTTTTTTGTCCAGTTTCCCATTAAATCATCGTCGTCATTGTCGTTGCTGCAGCCTATAAAAAACAGACCCGAAAACAATGTTGCGAATAATATTCCTTTTTTTAAATTATTCATAGTGTATTAAATTTATTTATTGTTTGTATTTGATGCCAATTCCTAAAATATAACCATTGCCGGTATTAAAGTCATATACTGTATGATTGTCATTATCGATGAGGTTGTATTTTTTGTTAAAATCATAGCCTGCCTTAAAATTCAGAAACCAGTTTTTGTCTACATTTCTTTCGTATTCAAGTGCTGTGGTCATTTGCGATAAGCTCACTTTTGAGGCATTATTACTTAGATTATTTTCTGGGTCTAAATGATAAAAATTACCATTAAAACTATTGTTTATGCTAAACTTGTTTCGAATATTGTTAGAGTATGAAATTTTTGAATCCGGAAAACCAAGGAGTACAAAAGCTTCGTTATTTACTTTGTAGTTTAAGGATACAACAGGCAGGAATTTAGGAGAACCAAAAATGGTTGTTCTTGCGATTCCAATGCTAAAAAACGTCTTTGAACTGAGTTGCTGCTGAACCTCAAAACTTCCTAAAAGAGTAAAATCATCACTATTTAAATTGCTTTGAAAATTTACTGTTGGTGTAATCGAAAAATTCAGATTTGTTGTTTTTGAAAGCTCTTGAGAAAATTCAAACTTGTTCTGAATCTGATTATACTGATCCAAATTCTCATACGTAATATTGCTGTCTAATTCATAATTCACTTTCAAATTCGAATATTCTAGTGTGTTTGTGATTTTGTTTTTCGAACCGATTTCTTTACTAAATGTTATACCAATATTGGTTTCGTTAAATTTAATCTTATCCGTAGGTTCTGTTTTTGCATTCGCATATACTGAAAAGTTCTCCTGAGCTTTCATATTGAAAATTGAAATCAAAAAAAACGAACAAATTAAAAACCTTGTTTTCATTACTTATTTATTGGTTCAAAAGTAGGTGGCTAGTGGTTT
>Ga0247810_10001052_pt1 | contig 19304 bp, 16 predicted proteins | sample UWRJL119311C1_FD_179918 | JGI IMG/M metagenome (GOLD analysis project Ga0247810, IMG submission 179918) | Plant litter microbial communities from Arlington Agricultural Research Station in Wisconsin, United States - UWRJ-L119-311C-1 | ecosystem: Environmental > Terrestrial > Plant litter >... | reverse complement strand
GTGCGGCCGGTGCGGTTCATGGGAATCGACTTACCTCTGAAAAAGGTGCGGGCGTACCCGTCCAGCTAAACGTGCTGGCTGCGCATTATGAAATAAGCGGGGCCAACCTTACAAAGTCTTTACGGAATTTCTGCTGCGCGGGGCTGAAAAGCCCGGTTTTGCGGGTGCTTCAGCCGATGAAATGCCGGTCTGTGACCTGTGGAAGGAAATTCACTCTCGAAAAAATGCGTCGGACGCTCCGGTTTTTGGAGGGAGAGCTGAACCATGCCCAGGTAAAGTGGCAATTCTGCTGGCTTCTATCTCTCTGTTGTAGGGCACTCCGCACCTGCGCGCGCCATAGATCTGATGTGGTTTTCAGACTTTTCCTACTTACTCCCAGCAGCATTCTCTTCACGCTTGCCCAGTGAGGTTGGGGCGCCTGCTGACTGGGCTGCTGCTCCTCATGTCATCACGAGCGTGCGCTCAGATTCATCGATTGAAGCGCCTGTATAGAGAAGATAAGGAGTTTGTATGGCTATCGGATATTTCATCCACAAGGGAGATAGAACCGACTGTGGTGGCGAGGTTCTAGAGGGGGAGGAAAGATTTACGCTTAACGGCGTAGCTCGTGCTCGCGTCGGTGATCGGGTTTCATGTGGAAAGGACGGTAAGGACTACGTAATTGAGGGAGGCGTTACGGGGTTTAAGCTGAACGACAGAATCTCGGCAGGCTCATTGGACAGTTTTAGCAGCTGCCCCTGCCGCGCCAGGCTGCTGCCTTTGCATACCAGTTTCAAGTATGAAAAGGCGATCAGCCCGGCATCAGCTCAATCGGCAACCCAGCCCGGTAATCATCAGCCTACCGCCCGAAGGTTCGGTTCACGTTACGGCCCCGCCCAGCCCGCCCCCGTTCCTCCAGAAGCCGCATGCGACCAATGCCTTCAGTTCATGAGTCACCAGCATCGGCCTATCGGTAATGCGGATTACGTCCTACTGCAAGACGACCAGTGCATCGCAGTCGGAAAGCTCGATGAGCACGGCCACAGTCGAACTTACAGCAGCGTAAACCCCACCGAACTGCAACTCGCAATCAACGCCCAATTGCCGATTCTGGAGTAATCAACATGTCCCTGAATGATTTCCAACAAGCCAACGCGCTGGGCCGCGATGCGTTTTACCTGCTGCCGCAAGCCGAATCGAAAACCTACGCTCCGACGGGCACACCGCCCAAACAAGTGGTCATCCAGCGCCTGGCCCTAAGCCGCCTGCCAGCCGCCATGCGCAATATGGGCTGGGATACGGCAGCGGCCTTGATGCAGAGGTGGTTTGATAGCCCTGCTTGGCAGATGCCGGAGGAGTGGAAGGAAAAGGATACCCAGCCGGACCCCATGAGCTTGTCGGCGGCCCAGTGCGATGAAAGTATTGTGAAGATGGACTGGGCGATGAAGTTTGAGCGCTGTCGGAATGCGGTTGCATTGGCAGAATCTAGGCTCGCCACGCCCAATGCAGCTAAACAATTGCAAAAGCGGCTGAAAAAAGCTGGATGGAAAGGAGAGAGCTCATTTGAGCTCGGATTTTACAATATGTCCGCACTTCAGATGGACGCATTCTCTCAAATAAATTTCGCAGATTTTGGCAAGTCATGGGATGCTCTGGATGACATGTACGGAGCTTTAGGTCGCGCCACTCTTAAGGTCGGAGTAGTGGGAAAGGTATTTGCTGAGGAAGACCCTACCTCTCGGAAAACTTATCTCTATTTCCGGATCGAATACGCTGGTTTCTATATTCGGGATCACTACGACTTCAATGGCCTGCAATACTTGGGAACCTGGACGGATGACCGAGTACTGACAAAGGCTGAGACTGTTCTAACCCTGACTGCTCATGGACAGGTCATCATACGCTTGAAAGACGGCCCATTTGCTGTCGTCACGAATGGAAACTTTCGCGAATACCGCAATAAAACAGGAAAAGGCGGAGACTTCGTTATTTACTCAGACGTACTATGGAAAAAAGCAGATCAAATTATTGACTTGGGAACATGGACTTGAGAACTCCTTCGCGACGAGTAATTTACGTCGTGGCTTTTTCCTTTATTGCAGGCGGCCTTTGGGCCGCTTCGCAATGGTGGGAAAAAGGGTTGGCGACAAAGTTAAGCCAGCCGCGATTCAGCCCCAATGGCTGCTATCGTGTAGAAAGCCTTAAACCGTTTTGGGTATCTCCAAATATTTTTCACACAAGGTCGCACCCTGATGAGTTAGACACTCCAGAGTGGTTTCCTTGGTGGGGGTATCCTGGGTTTTATCGCCTCTTCGATAATCGCAGCGGAGAGTTGATAGGCGAAAGCAGAATTTATGATTTGGAGTCAGCTAGTGGTCCTCTGGACTGGGGGGATAGGGCCGTACGGGAAGTATCTGCTGGAATGATCTATATCGGACCCAATGTACCTGATTGTATCGGTGACCAGCCTGCTCAATCGAAGTCTGCCGAATGAAGCGTAGCTCAAAGCAATTCATGGTGGCCTATCTATTCATTACAGGAGGGCTGTGGGCCGCCTCGCAATGGTGGGAGAAGGGTTTGTCGAGAAGCTTGAGTGATCCAGCCATAAGCCCAAGCGGGTGTTATCGAGTGGAGGTATTTAAGCCGTTTTGGGTATTGCCGAATATCTTTCACCCCAGGGCGCATCCTGACGAACCGGATACACCACAATGGTTTCCATGGTGGGGCTATCCTGGTTTTTTTTGGCTCTACGATCATCGTAGCGGGGAACTGATTTCAGAAACCAAAATCTACGACCTAGAATCAGCAGGTGGGCCATTGTCTTGGGGAGGAGGAACAGGAGAGGTCTACGCTGGCATGATTCCAGTTGGCCCCAATACGGCTGACTGTATGGGCGACCGACCCTCAAGACACAAATCTAAAGAATGAAACGCAACTCAAAGCGATTCATTGCGGCCTACATCGTTATTGCAGGCAGCCTTTGGGCCGCGTCCCAGTGGTGGGAAAAGGGGCTGGCGAAAATAGTGGGCGTGTCAGTCATCAGTCCAAGTGGCTGTTATCGGATTGAAAAAATTCGCCCTTTCTGGATACTTCCTGATTTTTTTCATCCTGAGTCACACCCAGACAAAATGGTCAAAAGAAATTGGTCTCCATGGTGGGGGTACCCTGGCTTTTATCGTTTATATGATAATCGCAGCGGTGTAATGATCGGGGAAAGCGATATTTATGATCTAGAGTCGGCAAGCGGCTTTCTATATTGGGGTGACAGAATTAGACCTGAAGTGTTTTCTGGAATGATTTATATCGGGCCTAATGCCCCGGACTGCATCGGCGATCAGCCTAACAAGTCGAGGCCAGCCAAATGAAACGCAGTTCAAAGCAATTTATCGTGGCCTACATTATTATTGCGGGCGGTTTTTGGGCCGCTTCGCAATGGTGCGAAAAGGGTTTAGCAATATAACTGCTCTAAAAACGCATCGCGGGCAAGCGCGCTCCTACTTGCGTAGGTTGAGGGATAGCGTTGCGCATGGGCAGCGCGGCGTATCCCGTCAAACAAAAAAGCCGTTTGTATTGGAGTGACTTTTTGTAGGAGCCAACTTGTTGGCGAGGCGGTGTGTCAGACACGATGAATCGCGAACAAGTTTGCTCCTACAGGTTCTTTGTTTGATCAGGCTTGGAGTTTGTCTAGCCTCACTTCCATTGCCTCCAGCACATCACAACTGTCTTGCAGCAGCAGATAAACTGCCTCTGCAACGTGGGCCAGTTGTTTGTCGTCGGTGTCGTGAGTGGTCGTGCCGGTGAGGCAGCTCATCAGGTTTTTGACTGCGCGCAGGCGTTGCACAGCGAAATGATGAAGGTCGGCAAGCGGCGCGTCAGGGTTGATGAGCAGGGTGGTGTTTGGGTTCTGGGACAGTTGAGTGTATTGGGTCATAAGGTCATCCATTGGGTATGTAGAAACACGCCACCTCATCTCGTCGCCAAACGAAATTAGGTGGCAACTGTACGCAGGTTGGCGAACCGGTCATACCCACCCGGCAGACCCGAAGGTCTCCCGCGCACAGCTGCCATAAATGTCGCCCGCACAGGAAGTGAAGACAACCAGGCAATGAAGCCGTTGAAAAAGGTATGAGCCGGATCGCCAAATCCGGTCGCTGATGTGCAGCGACGTGGCGAATGATAGGGGTGGGTTTTGTTCGGTGCAACCGCTGGTTCGGCGATGTTGTAACGGTGCGATGTCTGTCAGATCGGGGTGATAATTCTGACAGCATGCGGGCAGGATTCAGGTTTGGAAGTGATACACGAGACTGTAGGAGCGAACTTGTTCGCGAGGGCGGCCTATCTGAACACCGCCTCGCCAACAAGTTGGCTCCTACATGAGCCGCGATCGAGCTTATTTCAGTGCCGCAAACGCCTTCTCGGCCGCATCCAGGGTCAGTTTCAGTTCTTCGTCGCCGTGGGCGATGGAGGTGAAGCCGGCTTCGAATGCGCTTGGGGCCAGGTAGACGCCGCCTTCGAGCATTAGATGGAAGAAGCGTTTGAAGCGGTCGGCGTCGCTGGTCATGACGTCATTGAAGGTGACGATTTCCTTGGCATCGCTGAAGTACAGACCGAACATGCCGCCCGCCTGGGTGGTCACGAACGGGATGCCAGCGGCGTCGGCGCGTTGTTGCAGGCCTTCGAGCAGGCGGCGGGTGAAATCGCTGAGTTCGTCGTGGAAGCCTGGGCGGCTGATCAGGCGCAAGGTGGTCAAGCCAGCCGCCATCGCCAGAGGGTTGCCGGACAAGGTGCCCGCCTGATAAACCGGGCCGAGCGGGGCGATGTGCGACATGATTTCGCGTTTGCCGCCGAAGCAGCCCACTGGCATGCCGCCGCCGATGATTTTGCCGAAGGTGCTCAGGTCCGGCGTAACGCCGTAATAAGCCTGCGCGCCGCCGAGGGCAACGCGAAAGCCGGTCATCACTTCGTCGAAGATCAGCACCACGCCGTGTTCGTCGCACAGATCACGCAGACCTTGCAGGTAACCTGGCGCTGGCGGCACGCAGTTCATGTTGCCCGCAACGGGCTCGACGATGATGCACGCCACTTCCTGACCCACTTCAGCCAGCAGCTCCTTGACGGCAGCCAGGTCGTTGAACGGCACGGTCAGGGTGTGTTTGGCGAAAGCCGCCGGAACGCCTGGAGAGCTGGGCACGCCGAGGGTCAATGCGCCTGAGCCGGCTTTGACCAGCAGGCTGTCGGAGTGGCCGTGGTAGCAGCCTTCGAACTTGATGATGCTGTCGCGACCGGTGAAACCCCGCGCCAGACGGATTGCGCTCATGGTGGCTTCAGTACCGGAGCTGACCATGCGCACCATTTCCATGGACGGCACGATCGAGCAGACCAGGTCGGCCATCTCGGTTTCCATGGCCGTCGGTGCGCCGTAGGACAAACCGTGTTGCAGCTGGTTACGCACGGCGTCCAGCACGTCTGGATGGCTGTGGCCGAGGATCATCGGGCCCCAGGAGCCCACATAGTCAACGTAACGCTTATCGTCTTCGTCGGTGACGTAAGCGCCCGCCGCGTGTTTGAAGAACAACGGCGTGCCGCCCACGCTTTTAAACGCTCGAACGGGCGAGTTCACACCGCCGGGAATATGTTTTTGAGCGTTGGCAAACAGGGTTTCAGAACGGGACATGAGCAGCTCTCTGAATTAAACATAAAAAGAAATCAGGCGCGATCAGGCTTTTTGAGCAAAGCATTGAAGGCGCGGGCGCGGCGGGTCACTTCCTGGGTGTTCTCGGCGCCGAACAGGCCGTGCACCACGGCCAGCAGATCGGCACCGTGCTCGACCAGTGGGGGAGCGTTTTCCAGGGTAATGCCGCCGATGACAGCTATCGGCAGATTGAAGCGGGCGCGGGCCTGGCGCAAGACGTCCAGCTCGATCGCAGGCGCACCGGGCTTGGTGTTTGAATTGAAGAAGCGCCCGAAGGCGATGTAAGTAGCGCCATCGGCCTTGGCCTTTTCGGCCATCTCGAGGCTGCCATGGCAGGTCGCACCGACAATAGCCTTGTGACCGAGCAGGCCTCGGGCATCCGTCAGCGAGCCGTCGGTCTGGCCCATGTGCACACCGACATCCAGCCGTGCGGCCAGGTCGGCGTCATCATTAATGATCAACCGGGTTTTGTAGCGCTCACAGAGTTTGAGCAGGGCCGTGGCTTCACGCAGGCGGCGTGATTCATCGCTGCCTTTGTCGCGGTATTGCAGCAGCGTGACGCCGCCTTCGAGAGCGGCTTCGACATAGGACAAAAATTTGCCGGCCAACAGCTGACTGTCGGTAATGGCATAAAGGCCACGTAGTTTCATGGTTGGAGCCTCATCACGTGGCGTTACGAGCAGAAATCCAGGGGCAGGCGGCGGGGAACGAATTGTCCTTTGCCCAGCTGTTCAGCATCGCGCAACGTGCGCCAAGTGTAGTCCAGCGCCGATTGCACTGCGCTGATCAGGTTCTCGCCTTGCGCCAGACGGCCAGCCAGTGCGCTGGCCAGGGTGCAACCGGAGCCGTGATAGCTGCCGGGCAGGCGTTGGCAGGTAAAGGTTCGGGTTTCACCGCCGCGGATGTAAAGACGGTTGTGAACTTCTTCCTCGTCGCCATGCCCGCCGGTAATCAGCAAGTGCTCGCAGTACCGCAGCAGTTTCGCCGCGCATTCGTCAGCCGTGCCTTCCGGCAGCTCGGCGAGGATGCGCGCTTCCGGCAAATTCGGCGTTGCAACGGTCGCCAGCGGTAGCAGGCGTTCGCGCATGGCGTAGCCGACTTCATCCTTGCCCAGCCGACCACCGCCGCCAGCGCGCAATACCGGGTCGCACACCATGGGCAGATGTGGATGGGCCGTAAGTAGCTCGACCACGGTATCGACCATTTCCAGGGAACCGAGCATGCCCAGCTTGACGGCCGCGACAGTGGAGTCATTGAGCACGGCGTTGGCCTGGGCCAGCACCCACTCACGGTCCAGCACCCGGAAGTCTGTGACGTTGACGGTGTCTTGAACGGTCAGCGCAGTCACCGCTGGGGCGGCATGGCAGCCCTGAGCGAGAAGGGCTTCGATATCTGCCTGCAAGCCGGCGCCACCACTAGGATCGTGACCGGACAGACAAAGGACAACAGGGCGGGAGGAGTAGATATTCATGGAGCGCGAGCTTACCACTAAACGTTTTTCGCGGCCGCCTATCGGCAGTGGATTTTTCCTACAGGCAAAAGCGAGTTCAGGGCGGTGCGGCAGACCTCTATTCATTGGGTGAATACTGTCATAAAGCTTGAAAGTGCCGTTCTAGAGCCTTCGCTGCCGGTTTTAAAAGTTAGGAGTACAAGCCATTTGCCAGCTATGCTCTTGGGCTGATGCTGGAAGTGCCAGATCCGTTGCGCCTTCTGGCGCAATTGGCAGTCGTATCCCATAGTTGTTGCAGGGGCTGTCTGGAACAACTCTAAAACATCAGAAACAGGCAAAGACCGTCGCTCCAATGGAAGGGGGCCAGCGACGCCAGTCTGACGTACCTTTCCGGGGCTCTATGCGCTATTTGTTGATCATGCTGGTCCTCTTGCTGCCTCAGCTGGCCTGTGCCATCGAGTTCGATGAAAGCACGCGAGGATTGATCCTCAGTCGTGGTGTGCAAGTGTTCGAGGACATCGGCGGTGAGGCGACCATCGGCGACGTTAGCTCATCTCCAATGGCCGACAGCTTCCGGCCGTTGTCCACCGAATCGCTGAGCGCTGGTTTCTCAAACTCGGCGTTCTGGCTGCGCATCGATCTTTCCTACCGGCCCATGGACACCAAAGCCCATCGTGACTGGCTGCTGGAAATGGCCTACCCACCCATGGACTACGTGGATTTTTATCTGCCCGACGTGGATGGCACTCAGAAGCTGGCTTGGCAGACGGGCGACATGCTGCCGTTCTCGAGTCGGCAGATCAAACAGAACAATTACCTCTTCGAGCTGCCGTTGCTGCCAGGGCAAACCAAAACGGTCTACCTGCGGGTCAAGAGTTCCGGCTCGATTCAAGTGCCTCTGGCCTTGTGGAGCACCACTGCCTATCTGGAAGAGCAGCCCACGCGCCTGTATGTACTGGGCGTGCTGTTCGGTGTGTTACTGGTGATGCTGGTTTACAACCTGTGCATTTACGTCGGCGTACGCGACTCCAGTTATCTGTACTACGTGCTGTATATAGCGCCGTTCGGCCTGTATCAGCTGGCGCTCAATGGCATCGGCGTCCAGTTTATGTGGCCGCAAAGTCCGTGGCTGGCCAACACTGCACCGCTGTTTTTACTGATGCTGTCAATCCTCCTGGCCTGCCAGTTCTCCAGGTCATTCCTGCAGACCCGAACGATTGGCCGCTGGCTCGATCGCTCGCTGGTGCTGCTGATGGTCGCGGCGGGAAGCATCACGCTGCTGAGCTTGACGCCTGCGCTGGGCATAGCGTTGAGGCTGTCCGGCACAGTCGTGCTGGCATTCACGGTGATGGTGTTCGTCGCGGGCATTGTTGCGGTGTATCACAAGGTACCGGTGGCGCTGTATTTCGTACTGGCCTGGGCGGCGTTCCTGCTGGGCAGCTCGATCCATGCCGCCATGCTGATGGGCTATTTGCCCCATTCCTTCTTCACCATGTACGCCAACCAGATCGGTTCGGCGCTGGAAGCGGCGCTGCTGTCCATGGCCTTGGCGACACGCATCAATCAAAGCCGCCAGGAACATGCCCAGGTCAGGCGCGAAGCCAGTGAAAACCTCAAGCGGGCCAACCAGCAGTTGGAGGCGAGCAACCGGCTCAAGGATGAATTCCTGGCTTCTCTGACCCACGAGCTGCGTACCCCTATGAACGGTGTGATTGGTTCGCTGGAGTTGATGCAAACCGTCGAGTTAAACCCGGAGCTTGCTTCTTATCACCAGACGGCGGCCAGCTCTGCCGAAGACATGATGAATCTGGTCAACTCGATTCTGACCTTGAGCGAGTTGCAGGCTGGACGGGTCAGCCTGATCAAGGAGCCATTCAGTCTTGGCTGTCTGTTTGTGGAGCTACGCGAGCGTTTCTCGGCAGCGGCGTGCGCCAAGGGCCTGCGTTTCTCCATCGAAATGGTTGAGTCCTTGCCGGACAATGTCATCGGCGATGTCGGGAAACTGCGCCAATGCCTGAATTGCCTGGTGGATAACGCGATCAAGTTCACCCGTTGCGGGTCGGTCAAGGTGAGGGTCAGAGGCCAACACGAGGGCGCGGGCTCCCTTCGGTTATTCGTCGAGGTCATCGACAGCGGTATCGGTTTCGGGAAGCTGGACGAAGCGACGCTGTATCAGCATTTTTTTCAGGTTGATGGCTCGCTGACTCGCCAATATGGCGGCCTGGGAATTGGTCTGGCGATTTGCTCGCAATTAATGGAGTTGCAAGGCGGGCGGCTCAGTCATCGGTCCGAGGCAGGCAAGGGCAGCTGTTTTATCGTCGGAGTTCCGCTGCTGTGTGGGGCGCAGCCAGGCGACGCGGCATCACCGGCCACCAGACTGCGCAGCGGTGCCTGAGAATCACGCCAAAAGCGCCGTTGATTCGTCGGGTATGGCACTGTCTAAAGGGGTTTGAGCGTGGTTCACTTCCCAACGCCGCTTGTGGTGGGGCGAGGTCCTGTGGGAGCGAGCTTGCTCGCGAATGCGGTAGTAGGCGCTCAATAGATGTTTGAGCGTTCCGGCCCCTTCGCGAGCAAGCTCGCTCCCACGTAAATCACTCTCCTCCTAACGGTCATATTTCGTTGATGAGGAGGCGCGTCATGAACCTGCATCAGTTCGCCGAAACCCACGAAGTTACCAATCAGCCACCTTCGCTGGATGGCGCCAACCTCTACCGCATCGATCTGCCGTTGCAACAGTGGGCTGAGCGATTCGGCGCGGGTTGGGCTCAGGAGCGGATGGATAACTACGGCGCCCTGGCTGGCGGGCCGTTGATGGCGGCGGGGTTTCTCGCCAATCAAAACAGGCCGGTATTCGCCAGTCATGATCGTTACGGACATCGCATTGATCTGGTGGAGTTTCATCCTGCTTATCACGAGTTGATGCGCACAGCGGTGGAACACGGCATTCCATCTTTACCCTGGACGGACCCGCAGCCCGGTGCGCATGTTGCCCGGGCCGCCATGAGCTATCTGCACAGCCAGGCTGAAGCGGGTAGCGGCTGCCCGTTGACCATGACCTTTGCCAGCGTCCCGGCGTTGCGTCTGCAGCCTGATCTGGCCGAACACTGGCTGCCAAAGATACTCGCGACCCAATACGACCCGCGCAACGTTGGCGTGGCTCACAAGCCAGGCGTCACCATCGGCATGGCCATGACTGAAAAACAGGGCGGCACCGACGTTCGCGCCAATACCACGCGCGCCTACCCGGTTGGTGCACCAGGACCGGGGCAGGCTTATGAGTTGATCGGGCACAAATGGTTTTGCTCGGCACCGATGTGCGACGCGTTCCTGACCCTGGCGCAGACTGACAAAGGCTTGAGCTGTTTCCTGCTTCCTCGGCATCGTCCGGACGACACCCGTAACGAGTTCTACATACAACGCTTGAAGAATAAATTGGGCAACTGGTCCAACGCCTCCAGCGAGGTCGAGTTCCGGGGCGCGTTTGCGTGGATGATCGGCGAAGAAGGACGCGGGGTTTCCACCATCATCGAAATGGTGGCAATGACTCGTTTTGATTGCATGGTCGGCTCCAGCGCCTTGATGCGCCAGGCTCTGACCCAGGCGGCTCACCACTGCGCCCATCGCACTGTGGGTGGCCGTGTGCTCGCCGGGCAACCGCTGATGCAGAATGTCCTCGCTGATCTGGCGCTGGAAAGCGAAGCCGCTCTGGCGTTGAGCCTGCGCATGGGTCGGGCGCTGGATCATCTGGATGACCCTCACGAAGCGCGTTTCGCCCGACTGGTAACGGCGGTAGGCAAATACTGGATCTGCAAACGAGCCCCGGCCATGATCAACGAAGCGGCCGAGTGCATGGGTGGCGCGGGCTATGTGGAAGACAGCATCCTGCCGCGCCTGTATCGCGAAGCGCCGGTCAACTCGACCTGGGAAGGCTCCGGCAATGTGCAGTGTCTGGATGTATTGCGTGCACTGTCCAAGGAGCCTGGCGTCTTGGATACCCTGTTTGACGAGCTGGGCGACGGCCATGGCGATCAGGACCTGGCGCTGCATATCGATCGATTGAAAGCAGGGTTCAGGGACACCAGCGACATCCAGTACCGCGCCCGACAACTGACCGAAGACATCGCGGTGGCGCTGCAGGCCAAATTGCTGCTTGAGGCGGGCAATGCCGCTGTGAGCGACGGTTTTATCGCCAGCCGCCTAGGTGCCCGAAGTGGCGTCTACGGCACTTTGCCGCGTGGCGTGGAAGTCGAGGCGCTGGTGATGCGCTCGTCTCCACAGATCTAATCCTTGTAGGAGCTGCCGAAGGCTGCGAAGGCGGTTTGCCTGATACATGGATTCGCAGCCTTCGGCAGCTCCTACAGATGCAGATTCCCTGAGACCTAGTGCCTTCCCCCAAGGATGCAGGCAAGATGGAGACCTGCAAGATCAGAAGGATACGAATCGTGACTGAAAACTTTATTGTCGTTGAAACTGCCGAGCAGGCCGTTGACCGCCTAGCCGCCCTGCATGAACGTGCCACCAGTGCGTTGAGCGTTGCCCTCAAGCGTTATCTGAAAGACCGGGTCGAGCCCGATGCCGATCAGCGGTCGCTGTTTCGCTATCCTGAAATACGCCTGACTTATCACAGTCATGGCGAAGTGCCGTTGACCACCCGAGCCTACGCCAAAGTCCAGTTGCCTGGGACTTACAGCGTCACCGTGACGCATCCGGCGGCGTTCCGTAAGTATCTGCTCGAACAGCTCAAACCGTTGATGGCCGAGTTCACTATCACCGTGGAAGTGGGCGTCAGCGAGCAGAATATTCCTTACCCCTACGTGGTTGAACAGGGCGATGAGCTGGCGGGTTCCGGTGTGACGGCTGCGGCGCTGGCGCGGGTTTTCCCCAGCACCGACCTGTCCGCCGCCACTGACGGTATCGCCGATGGCCTGTACGACTGGGCCAACACTGATCCGTTGCCACTGGCTTTGTTCGACGCTGCGCGGGTGGACTTTTCCCTGCGCCGTCTGGTGCATTACACCGGCAGCGACTGGCGGCATGTTCAGCCGTGGATCCTGTTGACCAACTACCACCGCTACGTTGACCAGTTCATTGTTCATGGCCTGGAAAAACTCCGCGAGGACCCGCGCTTCGTGCGCATGGTGTTGCCGGGTAACGTCGTGGTCGAGAAGACCATGGATCACGGCGAGGCTCAGGCCATCGTCGCCAGCGTGGTCTGGCACCGCTACCAGATGCCGGCCTACCACCTGATTGCTGAAGATGGTCACGGCGTGACGCTGGTGAACATCGGCGTCGGCCCGTCCAACGCCAAGAACATCACCGATCACTTGGCGGTATTGCGTCCACATTGCTGGCTGATGATTGGCCACTGCGGCGGCCTGCGCCAATCGCAGACCATTGGCGACTACGTGTTGGCCCACGCCTATATGCGTCGTGACGGGATTCTTGATCGCGTATTACCGCCCAATATCCCGATCCCGGCCTTGGCTGAAGTGCAGATGGCCCTGCAGGAGTCGGCAGCACAAGTCACCGGCGAGCGCGGAGACGAGCTGAAGAAACGGCTGCGCACTGGCACCGTGCTGACCTACGACGACCGTAACTGGGAGTTGCGCTGGGCCCAGGAGCGCCCGCTTATCAATCTGTCCCGGGCGGTTGCCGTTGATATGGAAAGCGGCACCATTGCTGCTCAAGGTTATCGTTTGCGTGTGCCGTATGGCACTTTGCTCTGTGTGTCAGACAAACCGCTGCACAGCGAAATCAAACTGCCGGGCTCGGCCAACGCGTTCTATGAACGTGCAGTCAGCCAGCATTTGAAGATCGGTATCGCCGCGCTGGACTTGCTGCGTACCGAGTTGAACTCGCTGCACTCGCGCAAACTGCGCAGTTTCGACGAGCCGCCATTCCGTTAAGTGTTTGGTATTTGCACAAGGGGCCACTAAAGTGGCCCTTTCTGTTTTCCGACTTTCGAAATCTCATGTCCCGTATCCAGCGTCCTCCCGCTCGTCGCCCTGTCAGTCCGGGTGCCAACCGTCGCATCGCCAAGGCTCCGCCTGCCGAACCGAAATTGATTCTGTTCAACAAGCCGTTTGACGTGCTGACCCAATTCAGCGACGGAGAAGGGCGGGCGACCCTCAAGGATTTCATCGATGTTCCCGGCATTTACCCGGCCGGCCGCCTGGATCGCGACAGCGAAGGCTTGTTGTTGCTGACCAACGACGGCCAACTGCAAGCGCGGATCGCCGACCCGAAGCACAAGCTGCCCAAAACCTATTGGGTGCAGGTGGAAGGCGAGCCGACTGCCGAGCAATTGCAGCAGTTACGTGACGGCGTGCAGCTCAACGACGGCCCGACCTTGCCCGCGCACGCCCGGCAACTGGATGAACCACAGCTGTGGCCGCGAGATCCGCCGGTGCGTTTTCGCAAGAGCGTGCCGACCAGTTGGCTGGAGCTGATCATCAAGGAAGGTCGCAACCGGCAGGTGCGGCGCATGACGGCTGCGGTGGGGTTGCCGACGTTGAGGCTGGTGCGGGTCAGGATTGGGGACTGGAGTATCGACGGGCTGGATCAGGGGCAGTGGCGGGAAGTGCCTGCGAGGTTGTGATCCAGCGGCTGTAGTTGATTCTGTGGGAGCGACCGGGGTGGCGCTCCACCTTGCTTGCGAAGGCTGTGGCCGGACTTCACATATGTTTTGGATGTACTGCCCTCTTCGCGAGCAAGCTCGCTCCCACAGGGGTGGTCCGTATATGCCAATTCAGCTTTCGATATATGCAATCACCACACTCTTGATCACAAACGCCATGATCCCCAGCCCGAGTACGAAGAACAGGATAATGGTGCCGAATCGTCCGGCCTTGGATTTCTTGGCCAGGTCCCAGACGATAAAGCCCATGAAGCCGATCAGGATGGTGACGAGTATCGTCATCATCCATTCTTCGAATACTGCGGGGTCCATGGTTTATCTCCGACCAGTCAGTTGCGCAGGTGTATCAAGGGTAGCTCGGTACTGGCCAGCACCTGATTCAAGACAAAGCTCGACCTGACGCTGGTCACGCCCTCAATGCGGGTAAGGTGGCCCAATAGCAGTTTCTGGTAGTGATCCATGTCAGGCACCACGACTTTGAGCTGGTAATCAGCGTCCATCCCGGTGACCAGGCTGCAATCCTGCACTTGCGGCAGATTGCGAATGTGCATCTCGAAGTTTTCGAAACGCTCGGGCGTGTGCCGGTCCATGCCGATCAAAACGTAAGCAGTGAGGTTCAGCCCGAGCTTCTTGCGGTCTAGTAGCGCGACCTGACGCACGATATAGCCGTCATCTTCGAGCTGTTTGACCCGTCGCGAGCAAGGCGATGGTGACAGACCTATGCGCTCGGCCAATTCCTGATTGGAGATACGTGCGTCACGCTGCAATTCGGCCAAAATGCTCAGGTCATATCTGTCGAGTTTGCTCACGAACTTCCCCTTTCTTGGTTGGATTGCGCCGAATTATTCATCTGAAGTTAAAAATTGCGCAAGTAATGTTTTATTGGGCAATTTTCGCAATCATCTGTCGCGCTCTGAGGCCTATTCTTTTTAACAGAATCACTGCCCGGACATAGCGTCCAGCGCGGCTCGCCGAATCAGGCCAGCTGCGGCCTCCAGCCCCAAAGGGTTGCCAGGCCCCCGGGCTGCATACTGTCCAGAAGACGGCATGAGGTGAGCCGACGCCACAAGCGTTGAGCCAGGACGAAATTCCCAAAGGGGGCCGCGAGGCCCCCTTTTTCTTTGTGTGAGGATTATGTTCGCGGTTAGTAGCGTGCTGATAGCATGCGGCGAACGGCGCATCAATATCGCAGTCTTATCTCTATCCATCGCGTACATCGGCATCCCTGTGAGGAAAGCATGAAATCGGGCATCTGGCATCTGACGGGTATCAGCCTTTTGTGTCTCGGCATCAGTAGCCAGGCGTTGGCCGGGGACGAACCGCCCCGCGACATGAATCGCGGCGGCCAGCCGAATGCGGCGCAACAGCAGCAATACGAGCGACGTCAGCAACAGCAGCAGATTCAGCAGCAGCGGGACCAGCAGCGCGGTGTCGAGCGTCAGCAGGATCAGCAGATCCGTGATGTGGATCGCCAGCAACAGCAGCAGATTCAGCAACAACAGAATCAGCAGCGTCAGGTTGAACGCCAGCAACAGCAGCAGATTCGCGACGTCGATCGCCAGCAACAGCAGCAGATTCAACAGCAGCAGATGCAGCAGCGTCAGGTCGATCGTCAGCAGCAACAGCAGATTCAGCAGCAACAGATCCAGCAACGCCAGATCGAGCAACGTCAGCAATTGCAGCAGCGTCAGAACAATCTACCGATCCAGAGCGGTCCGGGGGAAGCGCGCCAGACTCAACCACCGCGCCAGGGCTACTATCAGGACAATGGCCCTCGTGGCAATCGAGGGGATTTCCGTCCCAATGATCATTGGACCGGTCGTCCTGACGGTCACGGCAACGGCTGGGGCGGTGGCCCGCAATACCGTCCGGGCTATGTCACGGATAGGGTACCGGGCAGCTATTCGCGAGTGCCTTATCGCGGACAGGATTATTTCTACTCCGATGGCTATTGGTATCGTCCACAAGGCCCGCGCTATGTGGTGGTAACGCCACCTTATGGCATGCGAGTGCGCAGCCTGCCTTCGTATTCCCAGGAAGTGTGGGTCGGCAGCGCACTGTTTTTCCTGGCTGCCGGGACGTACTACACCTACCAGCGTGATAGCCAGGATTACGAAGTGGTCTACCCGCCGCAAAACGTCGAACCGGCGTATACCCAGCAAATGCCCGCCAGCAGTGCGTATGACCCAATTGCCTATCCGGCCAATGGCCAGAGCCAGGAGCAGGTCGCGCAGGACAAGTACGACTGCTATCGCTGGTCCGTGGATCAAAGCAGCTTCGACCCCGCGGACCCGAACTCGCCGAATGCGCCAGCGATGATCCAGGTTTACCGCCGTTCCATGGTGGCCTGCCTGATGGGGCGCGGCTACACCATCAACTGAGCATCATGCCGGTGTTGTTGGGCGCACGACTTCCTGCGGGTCGGCGTGCACAAGCACCTCGGCTTTTGGATATTCGCGGTGAATGGCTTCGGCCGCTCGATCACTGATGCCGTGGGCTACCGAAAGCGTCAGGTTGCCTGGCAGCTCAAGATGCAGCTGCACGAACCAGTGATTGCCGGAAATCCTCGTGCGCAAGTCATGAGCGCCGAGCACACCGGGCACACTGCACGCCAGCTCGAGCATCCGCGCGCTGACATCCACCGGCAATTCTTCGTCCATCAGCACCGCAACGGTTTCTCGAGCGATCTGAAAAGCGCTCCAGAGGATGTACAACGAAATCCCCAGCCCGAACCACGCATCCAGGCTCTGCCAGCCAAACCAGGCCAGCACCAGCGCCACCAGAATGCCGAGGTTCAGCAGCAGGTCCGAGCGGTAGTGCAGAGAGTCGGCGCGAATTGCCGCCGAGCCGGTTTCCTTGACCACCTTGTGTTGCAGCGTCAGCAGCGCAACGGTCAATGCCAGCGACAGCAACATGACCGCTATGCCCAGGCCGGGCGCACCAATCGGTTCAGGGTTCTGAATCCGCTCCACTGCTTGAAAGCCGATCAAGCAGGCACTGACCGCAATGAACAGCGCCTGCGCTATGCCCGACAACGCTTCCGCCTTGCCATGGCCATAGCGGTGGTCGTCATCGGCGGGGCGCAGGGCGTAGTGCACTGCCAGCAGGTTCAGAAATGACGCCGCGCCATCGAGCAGAGAATCGGTCAACCCGGCCAGCAGGCTGACCGAACCACTCAGCCACCACGCCACCGCCTTGGCGACAATCAGGACACTGGCGACCGCCAGCGAAGCCCGGGTTGCAAGACGCAACAGGCGGGCGTGTTCAAGGCTGGTGCTCATGGTATTTCCTTCAAATCACAGTCAGGCAGACGGGGCCAGACCCAGGGTCGCCAACTGCTGCACACTACCGCGATGCTGAATCAGGCGCGGGTCGTTCAGTGGCAGGGTGCGGCCCAGTTCGGTTTCCAGAATGGCTTGCAGCTTGCTGTTATCGACGCTGCCGTCAGCGTTTATCGCCGGTTGCAGTTTTTGCGGATCGATCTGCGCGCTCTGACCGTGCGGGAAATAGATCGCGCCTGTGGCGAAATCCACACCAAAGGCAATCAGCCCGGGGATTACGTAGAACAGCAGGCCGACGGCATCGAGCACGGCAATCGCCGGGTCAATCTTGCCATCGATCTGACCGCGTCGGTCCGGATAGAAAATACTGCCGCACGCCGTGAGTTGGGTCAGCAGAGCAGCGACCATGACGCCGCCGATGAAACGGGATGGAATGCGCATGAAAATCTCCATGAAGTGAAGGGGCAACTATACAAGGCTGACAACGCAGAGCGATGAATATTGCGTGTTTCCAGCTATACCACGGTCCTGTAGGAGCTGCCGCAGGCTGCGAATCGCAGTGTGTCAGGTTCACCGCTTTCGCAGCCTGCGGCAGCTCCTACAGCCAGCTTCTACAGGTCATGCGTTCTTTCAGGTATATCTATGTTGTGTTCAACGGAGATGAAAGATGACAACCAGGGTTTTGATATTGCCGGGCCTGTTCAATTCGGGCGAAACACATTGGCAGTCGCACTGGGAGCGGCAGTTCCCGGATTTCCACAGGGTCGAGCAGCAAGACTGGGAAACCCCTGTCGCAGCCGACTGGGTTGCGCGGCTGCATCAGGAGATTGAAGCGGCTGACGATGACGTGGTGCTGGTCGCCCATAGCCTGGCCGTGACATTGATCACCTGCTGGGCGCAGCAATACCCCAAATCGCACAAAGTGCGCGGCGCCTTGTTGGTGGCACCCAGCGACACCGAGGCCCCGAGCTATCCGCCAGGCACCAGCGGCTTCACCCCGATGTCGACCCAACGCCTGCCTTTCCCCTCAATCATGGTCGCCAGCACCGACGATCCCTATGTCACGCCAGAGCGTGCAGAAATCTTCAGCCAGGCCTGGGGCAGTGAACTGGTCTGGCTGGAAAACGCTGGCCACATTAATGGCCAGACAGGCTTCGGCCCATGGCCTGAAGGTTTGCGGTTGCTGTCCAGCCTGACGGAGGAGCAGGGTTAACACTTTTTTCTGTAGGAGCGAGCTTGCTCGCGATCACGTAGGGTCAGACGATAATTTATCAACAGATCTACCGTCATCGCGAGCAAGCTCGCTCCTACAGGAAACTGCGTTGCTGTGTCTTAGCAGCATCAGGTGTTATCAAGCGCATCGACGTATAATCGGCGGCCTGTTCTGGAGCCGCCATGATTTCCCTGCCCATTGATGCCGTTTTACCCGACCTGCGCCAAGCGCTGCGCGAGCGCCATGAAGCGGTGCTTGAGGCGCCGCCGGGGGCAGGTAAAACCACCCGTGTGCCGCTGGCCTTGCTTGAAGAAAGCTGGCTCGCCGGACAGACCATTCTCATGCTGGAGCCTCGTCGCCTTGCGGCACGGGCGGCGGCCGAGCGGTTGGCGAGTGAGCTGGGGGAGAAGGTTGGCGAAACCGTGGGGTATCGCATCCGGCTGGACAGCAAAGTCGGCCCCAGGACTCGCATCGAAGTCGTCACCGAAGGCATTCTGACTCGGCGTCTACAGGACGATCCGGCGCTGGAAGGCGTAGGTCTGTTGATCTTCGACGAATTCCACGAACGCAGTCTTGATGCCGATCTGGCTCTGGCCTTGAGCCTGAACGGCCGCGAGCTGTTTCGTGATGACCAGCCGCTGAAGATTCTGCTGATGTCGGCGACACTTGAGGGCGAGCGTCTTTCCAGTCTGCTCGATGATGCGCCGGTGATCCGCAGTGATGGGCGTATGTTTCCAGTGCAGATGCAGTGGGGCAGGCCGTTTCAGCCCGGCGAGTTCATCGAGCCTCGCGTGGTGCAAACCGTGCTGGATGCGATCAACGATCAGAGCGGCAGTCTGTTGGTGTTCTTGCCGGGGCAGGCGGAGATTCGTCGGGTCAATCAGCAGTTGGCCGATGCGCTGGGCAACCGCAGCGACATCCTGCTCTGCCCGTTGCACGGCGAGCTGGACCTGAGCGCGCAACGTGCGGCCATCGAGCCTGCGCCCAACGGCACGCGCAAAGTGGTGTTGGCGACCAACATCGCCGAGACCAGCCTGACCATCGATGGCGTG